>SDBU01000117.1_pt1 | contig 105443 bp, 162 predicted proteins | sample 2277071 | NCBI WGS metagenome assembly SDBU01 (sample SAMN10397929, study PRJNA504765) | marine sediment metagenome | isolation source: marine sediment core GS08_GC12, 126 cmbsf | place: Arctic Ocean: Gakkel Ridge, Loki's castle | collected 2008
CTGAGCACCTTGTGTCAAGCCTAAGCGCCCTGAGCACCTTGCGGGAAGCCTAAGCGTCCTGAGCACCTTGCGGGAAGCCTAAGCGCCCTGAGCACCTTGCGGGAAGCCTAAGCGCCCTGAGCACCTTGCGGGAAGCCTAAGCGCCCTGGGCACCTTGCGTCAAGCCTATATATTAAGGGCTAGCCCTCTAGCTATGAGAGGGCTAGCCCCAAATAATAAACAGAAAGAGGACACCAGCTAGGAAAAACTGGCGTCCTCTTGAAACTGTAAAACCGTAAAGGTTAAGCAGCGGTTGGGAGTTCGACTTCTGGCGAAATGTCCGTGTCTTCGTCAACGTCATTTTGTGTCTTGACGTATGCAACCGTATAGCCTAAGCCGTCAAGTATATCCTTCTGGCTGGCGTTGTCAACGTAACATTCGAATTCACGTGTTGCATCGGCAAATGAACGGTATACCTTGTTCATTGGTCCGTGTTCACCGTCGCCTTTGAGCCAGGCATAGCTTGACTTCGGTTTTCCGTTGATAGTACCACCAGAGCCTTTGCCGGTTCCTGACATCTTAACCGTGCACTGGTTTCCTTTTTTTGCGAAAGATAACGTGAAGTCTACAGTGCCAAGGCTTGCCAGGTAGAACTTGATAGCTTTGACATTGGCGTTGTCAAACACGTCCTTTTTTGCCTGTTCCCGACTATCCTTTTCCCGCTTGCCAAGAATAGTGTTCAGTTCAGCGCTAGTGAGGCCAAGGCTTTCGAGTACCTTTAGGTCTAGGCCTTGCACCAGGATCGCCTTGTTTTCCTCTGTTTGCTTGACGGCCAGTTCTTCGGCTTGCTTGACGGCCAGTTCTTCGGCTTGCTTTGCCGCTTCTGCTTGCTTCGTTGCTTCAACTTTTTTCGCTGCTTGCTTTTGCTTGTCAGTCATGATGTTGCTCCTCTACACTTGCGTACGGTTGCGCTTGACAGTTCTATGATTTCGCTGTCAAACAGAAGGTCGGCAGAAGTTAAGTATTGTTTGGTATTTTCTGCCCGTTTATGGAAGCTGGGTCGCTTGACTATGAAGTCTTGTGACCTTTGAACGTGCAGCATGTCGGTATCTCCTGTAGGTTAGAAGGTTATTAGTAGTTAGCTAATTAACGCCTTGCCAGTATTTAGACTATGTACAATAGCTGGCCAGGAATATTTAAAGTTGAGGCCCGTGCGGTCCCAAATTGTTGCGAATGGATTTTTGCGTCCTGAACAAAACATAATACGAAGTTTGCCATTGACAATTACTTCTACGCTTGGCAAATATTCTTGAACGGTTTTTATGGTCCAAGGTAGACCACATTTGATATTACTATCTAGTCGGCACATGGAAGAATTTCCTTTCCGTTTGACGGTGAACGTTCCGCGCTTTTCAGGACTTGATTTGTTGAGCGCCGGGGCCTTTGGGAGCGCCCCACAGTCCTATCTCATGTGGCGTTCTAGCCATATAGCCTTGCTTTCCGTTTTACAGTGCCCATATAGTTGGCCGTCGATATATACTATCTTCCCTTGGCGAGTAACAACTGGCTCAATGAATTTAGGATGTTGATACAAAACCTGGCCAGTTTTTGAGGCCTTGATCTTTAAGATACAATGTCCTAGAAGACCAGGGCCTCCCAAGGATCTTGTGTTATAGATCATCAAGGGAATCTTAACAGTCCCAGTAGACCGTCCAATATAGCCAAGGACATCATGTTCTTCATTCCAGCATTGGCCAGTGTTAACATCGCCATAGTAAATGCGAACTCGGGTACTTAATTGTCTGACCGATTCTAGTACGGTTATCATGTCGGGAGACGTTTCTTCGTGATAGTGTGTGTTGTTGATATTCATGATTCTATCTCCTTGTACTTTGAAGGTTGTTCCCTTTAGCTTGTCAAGGGAAGGTTTAGAGCGCTGCGAAGAACTGACAAGTGTTTCCGTAAGTTACTATGGCTGTGGCCAGGAAAGCAAGCCAGCAACCTATAAGAATGATACGTTTGACGGTCATTGTGTTGCTCCTTTAGTTGGTAGGTGAAAGGTTTGCTTGCTTTTACATTTGTCGGGTAACTTTGGGAAAACGGGTCGCGTCGGCTTTGGTGCACCTAATTGTTCGTTGCCCGATGGTAACAAATTCGTTGGGATGCAATTTGACAAGAGAACTTGCGTCAATAGCATCTTGCCTAGAATTGAAATGGCCCTTGACGGGGTAAGTTACGCAGCGATCAGAATGTTCAATGGTAAGGCAAAAAACTTTGCGAGTTGTCATTTTGTTTGGCATGGTGTAGCTCCTGTAGTTTGTAGGTTGACGGTGAACGGTTGTGCGCTTTCCAGGACTTGTTTTGTATAGCGCCAGGCAGCTATGGAAGCCTGCCCACAGTCCTATAGGTCAATTTGGCCTTTGATCTTTGTGCGTAGATCTACAAAGATGGTCACTTGGGCATACAGTGCTGCGATTTGGTCGGTTGATTCGGTTGTTTTGATCCGGCTTTGAAGTTCTTCGACGGATCTGGTGAGAGAAATTACTAGATGGTTCCAGTCAGTCCAGGGCATGGTGACAGTCGGAAAAGAAGTGTTTGACATGGTGTAGCTCCTTTAGTTTGTTGGTGGTCGGTGAACGGTGAACGGCCAGTATTAGAAGCATGAACCGTACCAACCACCTAATTTAATTTGTTAAGCCACGCCAAGCAAGGGCTAAGCGCCCAAATAGACATCGAACCACGAACTTGTCCAGGAGCGCTTAACGGGAAAAAATTGCCTAGTGAAGTAGGCAGAAAATGCCTACGTGGGCCACAAACCCGCATCAATGGCGGCCTGTTGGCAGGTAGGCAGTTTTTGCCTACTTGGAGAGTGGGCAGAAGAGCGTTGAACCGATTAATACGAACGTACCATGTAACTAGGTACCTAGTACTAGGTACGATGGTACCTAAAACGCGCATGCGCACGCGTACAATACATGTGTCGGGGAGATATGCCAGAATAGCGTAAACATTGCAAGAAGATGTGAAATCCTGCAAACCAAGCGGCCTATAGCTATGCGATAGTAGGATGAACCAGCAAGAAAAAGGCACAGGAAAGGTATAAGTTTGTGGAAGGTATGGTAAAATTTGCAAGAATAAAATATGCCGAACTTGGCAAGAGATAGTGTATACTTTGCAAAGATGCAAGGAAGTGTAGAGTTTGCAAGAGATTTGCTCAAAACGGAAAAAGATGTAAGGATTGGACAGCCCTTGCAAGCGGGGGGTAACGCCTTACAGATTTTCTCCTAACTTTCCCAAAACCCTCATCATCTACAATTTATCCCCTATCTCCTACAAATTATAACACCAAGCTTACCATCCACCCTACAGATTACCACATTAGCCCACCTATTTCCTCACAATTTTCTACATTTTCTCCTCGCGCGGGTACGTTCATTATATTGAGATAGTTCTTGACAAGCCCCGCCTGATGTTGTATATTACGGAATCATACTTTAGCACCTATTATTACCATAACTTAAAAGGAGATTGATTATGGGCAAGCTTCATGAGGTACTTGCAGTTGAGCCTGATTTGGCGGGACAAGCGCGGCGTATGTTATCGAGAACGGGGAAATTATTTGAGGAGGGATAAAGTGTTAACGAAAAAAGAGAAAGCAATTTGTGCTTTGAGGGCAATGCTTAGTAGTCTTGAGCGTTCTGATGAAGTGGTTAAATTCAATTTTGATGTTATAAGCGAAGTACAGGTAGAGCCAACAGAATGTGGATTAATAATGGACAGGACGAATTGGATAGAGGCAAAGATAGGTCTTCGGTATCAAGAGGTTAGAGATAGGATAATAGATAAGGAGTTAGTTTGTCCTGATAAGTGCAAGGGTTATGAAAGCGGAGATATATTGAAGTAGCATTGTTATAGTGAAGGGGGCATAGATGACACCTAAAGAATATTTAAAGGTAGAGGTGGTACAGTTATCGAGGATAAGGATAGCGAGGCATAGGATAGACGAGGCGCGGAAGGAGGCGAACAAGTCGGTATTTCCAGAGAATGTCAGGGTAGCTAATTCTTCAGACATTATTGAGGGAGCGATTATATGGCACAGGAATGGGGATGACGGGCCATTTTGGAATATAGTGCGTGAGGTATTGCATCCTTCTGATACGTATAAGGCTTACTGTGCGGGGGACGGGTGCAGGTATGGTTTAGAGGGTGCGTTTGTTGAGGTTTAGGGTAAAGGAGAAGAGAAATGGGCGAAGAATATTTATACCAAAAGTGGCTTAAAGAGAATGTTAAGAATTTACAGAGTTTACTGGTATCTCGTGGGGTGGAGGGGATATTATATGCTTTTGAGGTATGGCTTGAGGGGAATGGTTATCTAAATAGTTTTGAGAGTGGGGGTATTGATGGAGAGGAAACTATTACAGGTAAAGCTTTCGTCGAAGGGGTTTGAGGACATAGAGTGCATCAAAAAGCTCACGGGGGTTAGTACGATGACGGAGGTGGTACGTAGTTCGCTTACGTTGTATAGGTGGTTGGTAGAGAAGCGGGGGGAGGGGTATGAGATTTATGCTATTGGGGATGATGAGATATTGGGAAAGAAGATTCAGATAATTTTTCCTTCTTAAAAAGAATTTAGCCGCAAAGAGGCGCAAGAGGCGCAAAAGGGAGAAAGGACATTAAGTTGAGATTAGTCGAGTTATTTCTTGATTCGGATTGTGGGCCATTTTGCATTGTGGAGTATGTGTTTGAATCTTCAAGTGTACGATCTTTCGTATGGCGTACAGCATTGATGCTTATGTTATGTATGCCGATGTTTTTATTTATTGCTCCATTTTGGTTATTGATTCAAGTGGGGAGAAACATATTAGTTAGGATAAGAAAGTGCAAGAGCGATAGCGAAAACCCTTAAATATCTTTTCCTTAAATGGGAGGATAATTGAATGTGTAAGTCTGAGACTACTGAGAACATGGAGAGTATTGATGATTTGACAGTAAAAGATGAGAGGATTAATCGAATATGCGAGGCTAAGATTACTGATTGTTCTAAAAGCTTGGCAGACATGGCGGTATATCCACGGATAAGAGAGCATGGTATAGATGCCAAGGGAGATTATAACGTGTTACGGGTTAATAAGGATGGTCAAGTTTTATCTTACCAGGTAGATCATTGGGGAATATGGGCCATAGACGATACAAGTTGGGTTATAATAAAGGGGATAGTATATTGCAGCACATCTAAAGTTGTTGCCGGGAAGCAGTTGGAATATATTTTAAATAGTGCACCTGATGCTAATTTAGAGGTGAGGCGATTTGAGGAGGGCAATTAAATGTCAGAGCGGGATAGCAATAGCCTAGCGAAGGCAAGGGAAAGGATTCGGTTGGAAAAACTTGAAGGCAAGAAGCAAGGGGAGTGGGTAGACAAAAACCTGGAAAAGGAGGATAATTCAATGTGTACAATAAATAACGCAATTCCAGTAGCAGAGATGAGATCAGCGACTATTCAGATTGAGAGAGTGGGTAATGGTTTCATAGTGACGCTAAGAAGGCATCGATTTGTTAGTATGGACTGGAGTATGTTGAGCGCGGCGTTGGACAGATATTGGCGTGATGGAACGTTGGAGGGGTTTGGTATTGAACGTGAAAGCGAGAAGGCGTAAAAACGTGAAGGCGAGAAAACGCGCAAGGGCAAAAACCCTTGCGCATCTTTTCCTAACGATTGGGAAGGTAAGAAAATGGCAGACGTAAAGCAGATCATATCGACAAGGAATTACAAGGCGGGATACAAGTTGGTAAGGGAATTGATAGATGGAAGCGAGTATGAATGTGAAGATTTTGAGATTAAGAGTGCGTATACGATACCGGATGGGTGGTATATCGGGGATTCGAAGTGGGCATATAGGTTATGCAAGGTGCGTGGTATCAAGCCAGAACCGAGGGAGCCTTCTTGTTTTTCTTCTAATGCGGGTAGGGGCCGGACGTGTAGCATTGGATTTTGTGAGAAGGAACAGAAATTTTACGGATGGAGCCATCGTGCTATATATGGATTTGGGATAGGATCAAAAGTCAAGAAGGGTGATTGTGCCTATAGTCCTACTGACAAGGATGATTTTCTTGAAGATTGTATTCGGTTTTGGGGTGGCGATAACCATGATGAAATCAAGGGAATATTTGTAGCTGACGGCGTAGATATTTCGTGGATATATGACGAAAGAACCTACAATAAGAAACTTCGAGGGAAAAAGGGAGGTACTTTTTGTCATTATCCTTCACAGTGGGGCAGAGGCGAATGGGTAGCAGAAACGTTGAATGATGCGCGACAGATGGCAATAGATTTTGCAGAGGGGGTAGATTAGGAGGCATACAATGGAAAAGCAAAAGCATTTAAAGATTTGCACTGATTGTTCGATTTATCATTACGAGAATTGCAATACTTGTTTTGGATTTGGGGTTTATCCTGGAAAAGAAAAGCCTTGTGCTGTTACGGCGGTAGAAGCAGCAGATAAGACATATCAGGCAAATTGGTATGCGTGTCCCGAATGCAAGAGTACGCCATTAGGAATTCCTGAAGAGAAAATTTAAGAGAGTTTAGCCGCGAAGAGGCGCAAGAGGCGCAAGGGGAAAGGAATGAAGGTAATAAGCGTAGAGGAGGAGCAGAGCGAAATAGTAGAGACGGATGATAAGCCTTGGGGGACGTATAGGCGTTATCAGGAGTATGTTTGGGAGGTATCGATGGGAGAATCCTGGGAGACTATAAACCTGTATGAGATAGAGCAGGAATTGGAGCGAGCGTATCAGGAGTTTAAGGAGAGAGGAAATATATGAAATCGGCTAAGAAGCGGTCTTGCTTATGGAGACATAAGTGGACTTATCATGTTGATATCTACAATGACGAGGCTATTAAACCGACGATAATACGGACGTGTAGGAAATGTAGATTTAAGCAAGGCTGGCTTGATGGGTTGCAAGAATGGGGAAAGTTGCATCTTTAATTATTGCGAGGAGGAAAAAATTTCTTGACAAATCCGAATCATTGCCTTATCTTAATAGCGTTTCTCCTTTCATAACAAGATCCTTCCTAACCCTCCTCACGATTTCAAGAAATAGCGTTTGAGGGTGCGCAATGTGCCGCCGCGATAGGGACAACTTAATTCCGGGAAAAGTTGTCCCTATCTTTTTTTGGGAGGAGGGGGAGAGATGTGGTTTAGATTTTGATCTTGTTTTTACGCTCTACGCTTTACGTTTCATGTTTTACGCTCTACGCTCTACGCCCTACTTGACTTTTGAATCTGGTTCTTGAAATTGCCAAAAAGCGAGTAAATAAAACTTAAATTAGGGGAGATAAAAGAAAATGGCAATCAGGCAACCAGATGATGAGGTCGGTCGGCGTGACGATAATAAGACGACGACTATGTTGGCGTTAACGACCAGCAATGCTATCCGCAACGTTCGGGTAAATGACGATGGGGTATTATTTGCGGTATTGACGGATGGTTCAGGTCGGTATGATAATCCAGCGTATGATACGTATGAGGATGAGGACAGCCCCAGCCAGTTCGCAACGAGTGTAATGTATGGGTATGATGTAGTAGGCACTACGGGTCTGCGGTTGGCATCGTTGCATGTAGCAGAGGCGGGAGATCGGCTGGGTGATTATCCTCACGTATTGGTCACGGGTGGAATCTATCGAGAAGGGGGCTTTGCTTCGTATGAGAATACAGAAGCAGTCCCTTTAACTTTTGATATTACGGGACGGCTACACACCAATACGTTGCTTACGGACGATACTGGAGCGTATCCGGCGACGGCGCTGGATGCGGATGGTCAGACATCTATTATGGCGTTGGTGAAGGTAGGTGGGCTGTACGAGAGTAATCTGCCGGTATACGATGATCAGGATGCGGCTATAGCTCACATGGACATCAATGGTCGGTGGTTGGTACACAACGATCTGCTTACGTATATAGACGACTCGTTGTTCGAGGTAGGCATAGATCGGATAATGGGGATAGGGTATCTGGCTAATGAGCTTCAACCGGACAGTGTAAATGAGACGGATATTGGTATGCCGAGGATGACGTATGACAGGAAGCCGTTTACGGCGCACACGTACGCACATTCAGCGGTAGCGAGTACGTATGCTGGAATGATAGCATTGGAGGCGGCGACATTTGACGGGACGCTTCTTGGTAATGTGGTGGATGAGGGCGATGTAGTACGGGCAAAGGGGTCGGAGTATGGTATATTTTACAATTATTTGACCAGGTATGACGGCTCATCGTCTCCTCAGATCGACCATAGCGATCCGATAGATTATGGGGATAATGGGGAAGGCCGTCAGGTAGTGATGGCGGGTGCGGAAGCGCAGACTATTGGTAATTTCAGTCCAGTGGATTCGGGTGATGCAACGAGGATAATGGCATCTCCTGAAGGAATATTGTATCATACAATTTTGACACCTGACGGACTGGAGATTGCGGTAGTAGCTGATGGAGATATGCACGTTCCGTTGCCTGGGTTTGTAAGCGGTGGTGGTATACATCGAACGACTCAGCCAACGTATGTTGATCAGGATGCGGTCATTTTTCATTTCACGGATCGTGGGCGGTTGATGACTCAGACTGAGGTATACCTTAACGATTATGTAGATGATTCGGCTTTTACTACGGATGTAGATTACGTGTTGGCGATGGGTGCGTATGTAGATGAGTTCGATCCCGACAATGTGGATGATGGTAACATTGGTCTGATGCGGATGACGCGGGACAGGAAGCTCTATACGGCACACACGCAGCTTCACAGTGTCGTGGCCGAATGTCATGTTGGCGTAATAGCGGCGGAAGCGGTGGATGTCGGTGGTGCGAGTATGGACACGGTAGCTGTAAACGACGTGATACGTCTCAAGGCTACTGAGGCGGGTATGTTGTTGACGATACCTGCAACGGATGATGGTGGCGCGGTAGCGACGTTAGCGTACGATGCGGCTATTGCGGGCAGTGCGGGCACGGCTGTGTTGATGGTGGGAAGCGAGGCTAAAGATCAGGACGGTTCTGCTTTTCCTAATGCTATATCTGAAGGAGATGCAGGCAGGCAATCTATAAGTTTGCATGGCGTGCAACATAATCTTTTGATAAAAAAGGATGGCAGCAGTACTCCTCAAATTGATCACAATTCTGTGATTGATGATACTAGTAATGGCGAGGGTAGAGGGGTAGTACTTTCTGGAGCAGAATCATATACAATAGACGGAGAGACGGCCCCTAATGTTGTAGCAGAGGGTGATGCGGTACGGATTAAAGCAACTCCAGAAGGAATACAGACAGTAATTTTGGTCAGCCCTGATGGTTCCCAAACGCCTTACTCATCTGTCGATAATAATATTCAAGTTACGGAGACAAATGACGCAAGGCAGAGTACGACCTACACAAATGTACAGACCGCGACCGCCCTGGGAGACTTGTCGGAAAATCAGATTGGTGGAAATTTCAATGTTGCGATGATGAACATAGCCAACTTCGGGATGGCGTGGGTACGAAATGCGGCAGAGGCATCTCCGACGATACGGGTATATGGAATAATGGTTACAGGTGGGAGTGAGTACTTGTTAGGAACGTGGGGCACGGGAGCAACATCGGCGGAGACAAAAGATGATTTTGTATTATCTGATGGAGTGAATGCATCGCTGCCGGTTCTCTGTGCTCAGTGGCCTTTGCTTAAGTTTACGGCACAGGGCTACGATGCGGCTGGAACGCTGGCTCTTGAGTTGTATGTTGCAAATTCAGCATAAACAATAGCTTATGGAGACATTATGGCTCGATCCTTTTCTATACGGCCTAAGATTGTTAGGATTATAGAAAAAAAAGGGAAAGCACGAAAGAAAAATAGGTTCTTCGTGTTGAAATGTGTGATATGTGGAACGATATATGAAAGAATAGAGGGTCATATTGGTCCCTGTTGTTCTAGGAAATGTGCAAATATTGCTATGAGGAATAGAGCTCCAAATCAAAAAGGAGTGAAGACAGCACCACGCATCAATTTAATTTGCAAGGTTTGTGGAAAAGAATTTGAGATACGTAAGAAAGCGTATGAATATTCTTTGGCTCGTGGTTGCAAACCTAAATATTGTTCAAGGAAATGTTGTGATCAGGATAAAGTTGGGAAATATAGTAATAATCCACCAACCGGGCAATCTCGAAATTGTCAACATTGTGGGAAAGAATTTTATGCAAAAGTTTATGAGTTAAAGGCGGGGCTAGGGAAATTCTGTTCTCATAAATGTTATACTGAATATGTACGTATTAATGGTCTTAGGGCTGGCAACAATAGTCCGCTTTGGATTGAAGGATTGGAAAGAGAATATTCCTTAGAGTTCAATGAACATTTAAAAATGAGAATTCGCCAGAGGGATCAGTTTTTATGTCAGATGTGCCTTAAGCCTGAACAAGAGGCAGGCACGCTTTGTGTTCATCACATTGATTATAACAAGAAAAATAATGATTATGAAAATTTAATAGCTCTATGTCCTTCTTGTCATGGCATTACAAATTTTCAGAGAAGTGACTGGACTAGAGTTCTACAGGAGCAACTTAAAAACAAAGATCTACCAAAGAGACTTAAGATAATTCAACTATGTTTATTCGGTGAGAATTTTTAGGATATAAGTTGAGTAAATAAAGGAGTAACCAAATATGAATGGTGATTATTTAGCAGCCCGCACTCAGCAAATGGTATTGACCGGCGCATTCGGCAGCTACAAAGAAACTCAGACATTAACCTTTAGCGCCACCAGTGCAGATCAGACGGTATTTACAGTAACGGGAGACATTATAGCTCAAGTTATTTGTGTAGTGGGCACGTCTTGTTTTTCTGGGGGTGGGTGTGAGGTATCATTAGGAACAGCAGAGGATGTAGATGCTATGATTCCAGTAACGGAGGTGGGGTTATTAGCTCAGCGTGAGATATGGCATGATGGCTCCCCGGATAGTGAGGTTGAGGCACTTGATGTGATGAGATCTTACATTATTTCAGATTCAAATGATATAGTACTAGATGTGGAAGCGGGCCAGGAAATTGATAGCGGCGAACTTATATTCTATGCTTTTTGGACACCACTTTCGTCAGATGGTAATGTAGTTCCAGCTTAGGAGGTAATTTAGTATGGCTCATCTATCGAGCAGGCCAACAACGGCCGACAGGATAGACGAAATCCAGGAACATGAGCACAGCGCGTGCCTGGTATATCCTACGGGTGCAGCGGGCGTACAGATAGCGTGTGGGGATGCGAGCAACTGGACATTGGGAGCGTTTACAGAGATTGTGCCAGCGGGAGTGATCGGCGCTCATTTCGACATCCACTGGATTAATTTGGAGGCCGCGAGCGAGGATACGACGTATGAGTTGGTGCTCTATGCGGTAAGCGAGGAGCTTGGCCGTATACGGTTTACGACAATCAACATTGCTAATGCGACCATATTACCTTCGTTTCCTTTTCAGTGTGTAGTAGTTGATGCCGATACGCAGATTCAGGCTAAGTTAATGTCGGCGACGGGAGTAGCGGACACTGTAACGATCAGTCTCTATTATCATCATTATTAGGCTGGCTTTGGCCGCAAAGAGGCACAAAAGACGCAAAAAAGAGCAGGAGAAAAGATATGAATATAGCAACGGGTAATTATTATGACACACCTAAATCGCAGAAGGTGTTGAGTAAGACGCGGTTTGGGATAATGAAAACAGACATCAAGAATATTATAGATACGGACGAGAAGGTATCGTATGAGGATTTGGTGCGGTGGGTGCTGGTAGATATGGGGTACGCGGCAGATTGGGGTGCGACGGGAGCGGACATCAAGCGTGCTATGGATGAATTATCGGTGGTAAAGATTCAGACGCCTGCTGTGTATGAGGATGATGTATTGATCACGCCAGCGGTAACGTATCAGGACTATAAGGTAGGTACTGTGTTTACGGAACCAGTGGAGGAATAGGTTATGCCGTGTCCAGGATTGAGCAGGTTTGAAAAGAGAGCGAGAAAGGTTAAAAGGGAGAAGGCGGAAAGGAAGAGGAAGAGGCGGAAGACGAAAACGAGAAAGTGAAAAAACGGGAAAACGAGAATGAATTCTACCTTTAACAACATTGCAGATTACGAAAGAAATTTGTGCATCCTCAAATCGAAGCTGCAAAATAGAGCCGAAGAAGAGAAGCAGTGTTCATTCAAAGGCGGGTCAAAAATTGTTGCGGCGTATAATCACCCAAGAAATGTGCGTTATGCTTTGGAGTGTGATGTAGCGGCTGATTTTCTTCTCTACGGTCAGTATGTAAAAGCACGATCTGTGGAGTTTTGGATATACTTAGCTTCGGTGGCGGGCACGATCACTATAATTGATCCCGTTTCAGGGAATGACATTAACCAGAATGCAGGTACGCTCTCTTACGCCGATTGGGACAATGCTTTCGTTAATGCGGTGGATACGGATACGATAGGAACGGGATGGAGCCACGTGATCATTATTTCCTCAACGGATGTGGAATTAGCCTCTGGGTTTAATTTGGGTAAAGGGGCTATTTTGGTTAATGGGATGAGATGGTGGAATTATGAATTAGATTCTACGGAGATTTCCCAACTTTACGCGGGCACGGTAGGTTTCTATGGGGAGAGTTTGGTGGCGCTGTGGGATCTTCCTAACTTGACGGATCTCTCTGGCAGTGGAAACGATGCAACGCTTCCTGGGGGAGGGGCCGATCCAACGGTTGTAGCAAGTGGTAGGAATCAAGAAAATTGTTTTAGGTTTGATGGGGGGAATGATTATGTGGATTGTGGAGATGATAGTTCTCTTAGTATTACTGATGCAATTACAGTTGAAGCATGGATTTATTGGAAAGAATATACTGTAAATTCTGTTATCTTATCAAAATTTAGTCAAACATATATCTTAGGTTATCAACCTTCAGATGATGGTAAACTACATTGGCAGGTTTATACTAATGCGTGGGTTAACATTTCTGTCTCTGTTACTAAGAATGAGTGGCATTATTTTGTTGGAACTTATGACAAAAATCTTGGCTCAAACCAAATGAAAGTATATTTAGATGGGGAATTCATAGACGATGCAACACAAACAGGAAGTATAGACACACAGGTTGGTAATTTAGGAATAGGAATATATTATATAGGCAAGCCAGCCCCTTTTTACTTCAACGGCCTCATCGACACTGTCCGCATCCTGAACCGTGCCCTCACAAGGATGGAAATTTCTGAGCGATACATCAAGACTCGTAGAGGTTTGCTGTGAGATCAGGGATGTTTTCACCTGTTGTCACTGTGGAGCACGAAGTCGGAAGTTAGCTCCTGTAAAGATAGAAGTTCATCATAAGTACCCGTTTGCTTCTATCATACAAGATTTCCTGGATGGAAGGCCATTGCCCGAAACATGGGACGAGAAACACCGAATGCTAAAGGATGCCCTTAACTTTTTGCCTTTTTGGAATCTATCAAATGGGATTACACTATGTCTTGGCTGTCATAATCAGACGAAATTAGGACGTTTGACAAGCCAGCAGAGGGGGTTATTGTAATGATCATCCTCAAATCTTCTTTTCCTAAACTTTTCAATTCACGCACTTTATTCCTTTTTCCTTTTGCTATTGTGATTCCGAGTGTGGCAAAGGATAAGGTAGTGATGAACCACGTTAGAATACATTTCGCACAATGTATAGAAATGTTGGTTATCGGATTTTATCTCTGGTATGGCATAGAATTTCTACTCCGCTACATCAAGTGGGGTAATTTTGATACAGCTTATTATGCGATGGGATTTGAGGAAGAGGCATATACTCATCAGCAGGATATGGATTATTTGAAGAAACGGAAACTTTATAGTTGGATTAAGTATATGAGGAAACCATAGATGAGTAAGTCCTCTTATAATATTGATAAAGAATGGTTAGAATGTGAATACTCTAAAGGAAGAAGTGCTGCTGATCTTGCTAGAAAAGTGGGTTGTTGCGAAACAAATTTGAAGTATTGGATTAAGAAATATAATATAAAATGTAGACCCAGTAAACTTGAGAATTGCCTATCAAGAGGCGAACTTGTTAACTTATATTACAATCAGGGTTTAACATATAAAAAGATAGCACAAAAGTATGGTTTTTCATTTACAGCAGTTCGTAATCTAATATTAAAATGGAACATTCCTCAAAGAAAATATAATGAAGAACTCAATTTGGATTCAGATAAATTATTAAAATTATATCACGAATTGAAAAATACAAATAAAGTAGCTGAGGTTTTAAATTGTTCTGGACGAAGTGTGGTTAATTATTTAGAAAGAATAGGACAGCCAAGAATTTATGCTCTAAAAGGAAGAAAGATTGGAATTCCTTCCCCAAAAAGATTGCTTTTGGATGATGATGAAGTTATTAAACTTTATAAAGAAACGGGGTCAATAAATCAAGTTGCGAAAAAATTTGAGTGCTCCAATGCTACCATTGTGAGTCTTTTAGAAAGAAATGGTATCCAAAGAAATGTAAAAACTGTTTGGACTCCTGAATATATAAAGAATGTTAGCGAGAGGTTGAGACGACGACAAGCAAATGGGGAATTCTCTGGTGAAAATCATCCGAATTGGCAAGGAGGGAAAACGTCTTTTCATTTCTATCTTCGTAATTCTCAAGCAACGATAAAATGGAGAAATGCAATTTTTAAGAGGGATAATTATATTTGTGGTTCTTGTGGTCAGCGGGGTGGAAAATTGCAAGCACATCATTTTAAGCCCTTTTCTATTATTCTTTCAGAATTTCTTGATTGTTATAAAAATCTTTCTCCCATTCAAGATAGATTTCAACTTATCGAGTTAGCAAAAAATTATCAACCATTTTGGAATTTAGAAAATGGAATTATAGTATGTTTAACTTGCCACCAAAAAAAGCGTTCTGCCACTGCTAAAATACAAAAGGAATATAGATGCGCAATTTAGATCCTATTCTTACTCATTATTATAGAGGCATAGCAAATCAAAGCGGAACGCTGCAAGATTTCAAAGGCGTTGCGCACGGAACGATTTCTGCTGCTACTCAAGAGGAAAGTCCATTTGGTCAATGCTATGATTTTGTTTCTGGATTAACAGCATATATTGATTGTGGGGACTTAGGCGCAGCCAAGAGTGTAGCGTTCAGGGTTTTTCTTGATACGGCTACTGAGGAAGTTTTTCAGCTTAGTGGTGCGGTATCCGTTGAGGTCAATGCGGGCACGGTTACGCTGAATGGATTTACGGCAGGAAATGTATATGTTGATGGGATAGATACGGCGACTATTGCTATCAAGGGATGGCATCACGTCGTTGTGGTGGACACGACAAATATCACAGCAGATAATTTTGAGTTAGGTCGAATAGGAGCAAATTACGGCGATATAAAACTTGGAGAGATACAAGTTTTTTCAGATACGCTTGTCGCTAATGAAGTAGAATTTCTCGCCCGCCAGAGTCCGCGTAGGAGTGTGTTGGTTCCGAGCGGGAAGATGAGGCTGTTGCATGAGTTCAATGGGACATCAGATTATATGTCCATAGCGGACGGAGATCAGCAGGGATTGGATATGGGGGAGAGCGATTTTATTGTTAGTACGTGGATAAAGCCTAATGATGTAACAACGTATCAGGAACCTTTAATAAAATATGCAGCTGCGGAGCGATTACAAACTGCTATATCAGCGGGGGCATTTGTCTTTTATGTAACGGTTGGAGGGATTGCAAGAGCTACGATTTCTGGAATAATTCAAGTTGGATTGTATCAACATATTTTGTTTGTTGCAGATAGAAGTGGGAATGGTCAGATATATTTGAATGGATTGATAAGTGGAAGCCCAACAAACATTACAGCAGTAGCTGGTAGTATGTCAAACAATGGTTCTTTCGATTTGGGTGCAAGGTTTCCTACAACTTTTCCTTATAGTGGATCTATTGCCACTACTCGTATGTTTAATGTTGGAAAAAATGGCTTAGATGAAATCTCCACCGCCGATCTTACGGCACTTATTACTGGCCTCTACGCCAAGCCAGACGCGCCACTGTCAGAGTATAGCGCGACATTGTCCGCGTGGGAGGATGCGGATTATACTGACAAACACGATGGGGCTGGAAGCGTTACGGGATTGATTGTTGGGAAGATGTATAGCTTTATTCAAGGAACAGGCGGGCACGACCTCAACTATGGTGGTGGGACGCTTACGAGTTCTGGTGTATTCCAAGCCACGCAGACAACGGGAACGATTTCAAGTGGGGCTGCTACGGACTATGTTTATGGTGCTGGTGAAGTAGCCCACTGGAGACTCAATGAAAATCAGGGCTTCATAGCTCATGATGAGACGAGCAATTCTAACGACTTGACACAAGCTACCATAGCGAACCAACCAGCCATCATCACGGATCTCTCGCTCAAGCGTTGGACAGACCCCATTTTCTACGAGGATTTCAGCTCAGGGCGGTTGGGGGATAACTGGGTACCGATTAGTGGTTCCTATGAGATCATATACGATAGCACGATTAATATGTGGTGTATCCGATGTATTACGGCAGGACAGATCAGGGTCATTTTGCCTCAACAAATCAGCGACCTTACAAAAGCCAACTGGCGCTTTACGTGTAAGTTGAATAAGGATGCAGACATAAATAATTCCTGGATACACTTTATATGTAATGGGTTTCTGGTTGGTTCTGCTGGCTATAAAGTGGGGTTTGATAGCGATGAAAAAGTGGTACTCAATGAAGTAGGTGGAGCAAATCTTACAGAGACAGCAGCGGCAGCGATTACCATTCAGACGTGGTATGATTTGAGAGTGGATCATACGGCAGCAGCATTGTTTACTACGTATCTTGACGATGTGGCTGTAGTTGCGGCGGTGGGCGCGAATCCGGTGATGGACGCGTCAATACAAAATATAAAATCGCTTTTATTGGATTTCGATGCTGGAGATACTGGAAGTAATTTTCGATGGGAAAGATATTGATGATTAAACAATGCGAAATATGCGGAAAAGAAATAGATCTTACTGAATATCAAAGACCAAACCGAGTTAAATATTGCAGCAAATCTTGTAATCAAAAACAATATAGTAGGACTCATAGGAAGCAAAAGGCGAGAAATTCCCTAAATTATTATTACAGGAAGATTCGGCCAAAAAGATTTGACAAAGATTTTTTCTGTGAGTATTGCAACGGAGAATTTATACCTCATCGTCATACTCAACGCTTTTGTTCTAGGAAATGTGGACAAATTTACTATTACAAAATAAGAAACAGAAAAATGTATAAAAAATATAAGTTGGAGAATTGTATTCCTGATAAATTTTCAGATGATCATCTTAATAAGATCCGAGGAAAAAAACATTATTTATGGAAAGAAAAGGTATCTAAAAAGTGTTTGAATTGTGATAACGAATTTGAGGTATTGAAAAAAGGTTGGAATTTTTCACGAAAGTTCTGTTCTCTTGAATGTTATCATGAATATTCCATTGAAGAGCGGCATTGGCATTGGCATGAAAATAGGGATGATATTATACGCAGAGAAGGAAAAGAATTTACATTTAAGCAAAAGCGCGAAATTCGAGAAAAGAATAAAATGATTTGTCAATTGTGCGGAATAAAAACGGAAATGGATGGGAATAAATCAGACTGTTCTATCCATATTGACCATATTTTACCAATACAATTTGGTGGAACAAATGATATAAGTAACGGAAGGGTCCTTTGTAAAAAATGTAATACGGTTACAGCAAAGATATTTGCTAATAAAAGATATGGAAGCGAAGTGGGTTAAATCAAATTCGCTACTAACAATAGGGAAGCTATTATGAAATGGCTATCAAATAATTGGATATGGATTTTGCCATGGGCAATTCTTTTGGCAGAGAAGGTCGTTAAGCTTTCTAAGTCGAAGAAAGATGACATTATCGTGGACGTGATCGGCAAAGCATTAAAGCAGATTATTCTCCGTGGAAGAACATAGAAAATTGGGAGATAAAAAATGCCCCTGAGCAATGAACAACTTTTAGAAGCGTTTGAACGGCTTACGGGATCTTGGGTAGAAGCGACAAAAGCTCATACAGAGCAGTTGACGAAAGTGTTCGGTGAGATGGAAGGAGTTCATAAAGACACTTCAGAGATCAAAAAATATTTTACTAACGGGTTCAAGGCGGATATAATTGCATCAATGCAAGAGCAATATGAGCGAACAAATGCGCGGTTGAATCAAATATTGGTAGCTACTTGTGGAGTTGTGGTGATATTAGTTGGTGTTTTGGGTAAGATTTTTGGGGTTCTATAATTTTTCTCTTTCTTTTCTCTTATTATTTTCGTATCTTTATTAAAGATATTTTGAGATGGACTAATTGACCTCTGGAATTGACGAAAATTCGTGTAGTATTTTGAAACCATTTTTCAGAGGAGTAAGACGATGGCGAGAGCTAGAAAAGGTAGAACTGGACAAAGCTCTACTAGGAAGAGCGCGAGAGCGAGAAGGGGCAGAACTGGACAAAGCTCTACTAGGAAGAGTGCGAGAGCGAGAAGGGGCAGAACTGGACAAAGCTCTACTAGTACGAGTGCGAGAGCTAGAAGAGGTAGAACTGGACAAAGCTCTACTAGGAAGAGAGCCAGAGCGAGAAAAGGTAGAGCTAAACAAAGGTAATGGATTAGTTGAGGAAATATGCAACAAGAAATTGAGTTTGATAATGAGACGATGGAAATTCTGCAACATCTGCAAACTGCGATTTGGGACGATTGGCCATTGGTGTATGAAATGTTGCTTGGCCATACGGTAAAATATTTTCATAAAGAGTGGGTCCAGTTTCAATTGGATAATCCCTATACTATATTGCTGGGCCCACGCGGGTTTGGCAAAACGCAGACCTGTACAAAAGATTACGCCATCCTGAAAAGCTTGCGCTCCAGAAACGAGCGCATTCTCATTCTTGGCAAGACACTTCCCCAGGCACGCGGTATACTCAGAGAAATTCGGATGCAGTTAGAGCGTAACCAGTTGATGCAGCTTCCTGGTATCGGTCGTTTTTTTGACGTGCCTGAAGATGAACATCTGCAAAAGACGCAGACGGAGCTATTTTTTTCCGGTCGTACTGAAATTTATTCTGAGGCTAATATAAGTGCATTGGGCCTGGGCGGTACTATTGTTTCTGGCCATTATTCTTGTATTTTGGCCGACGATCTTGTAGATGATAAGAATAGTTCAGGCGGGCCATCGGAGCGGGATTACAGATATGTGAAGCAGGAAGTCTTGCCTATGTTGCTTCCTGGCGGGGAGTTTCATATTATTGGTTCTTCCTGGGGTTCTAATGATCCGTATCAGCGGATGATAAAGGGTGGTCTTGCGGGTACGGATTTTAAGTGGAGAAAAGATACGTGTTACAAGGGCAACAAAACATCGGGAGAATCTATTTGGCCGGAATGGATTTCAACGGAGGAATTGAATAGGAAACGACTTCCTGGTAATGTAGGGGAGGCTTTTTTCAGGGCACAATATCTTAACGATACGGATTTATTGGAGCGCAGACGAAAGTTGTTCTTTGAGGAGGATATACAGATTCGCTATCGTTCTGAGGTAATGCGACGAGTGGAGCGCATTACAATTGGAGTTGATCCGGCAACGGGTGAAGCGGCATCCTGGACGGGTATTGTGATTCTTGCCAGGGTTAAAGAAGATCCGGATTGGCCGCGCTATTGGATTCTGGAAATGTTTAAGGAGAAGTTCGGGAGCGAAAAGACCGAGCAGATTCTTACAGCGATGATGAAAAAGTATACGGGAGTGGAGGTCATTGTAGTAGAAGCTAATGCATTTCAGCTTGATTTCGCAAATCGGCTTAGTCGTAAATTTCCAGTGGAAAAACGGTCTAATGTGAAGGACTCCAAAGATTCTCGTGCCATGAAAGCAGGCTTAATGTTTCAGCAGGGTGCGGTGGGATGTTGTGAAGAATGTAAAGAGCTGCTGGAAGATTTTTATGAGTATCCCGATGCGCAATCCAGGGATTTAATCGATGCGTGGGAGGATGCTTATGATTATGTTTTTGAGGGAGATGATGAAGGGGATTACGAAGATTTGGATCTTAGGAGCGAGAATGAGATTCGTGGAGATAAATACAAAACAGATCAAGAAATGAAGTATACAGGATTAAAACGATGGTGGTAACATTAGATCGGTTAGCACAGCAGATAGGAACGTGCAAACAATGTCAGATCGGTAAAGATCAGTCTATGCGTATATCAGGGAAGGGTGGCTCTCAGCTAGAAGTTATCATTGTAGGTGAAACTCCTGGCGGGATAAAACAGAGCGACCCTTTTGCTAAGAAAGTTTATTCCGTATTGACGGAGATTTTCGTTCATCTGGGAATGTCTGAGGATAAAGTTTGGCTAACTAACATCTTGAAATGTCCTACCCCCGACCATAGAGATCCTTTAGATACTGAGATTCGGACGTGTCAGCGGTTTTTGAAAGAGGAAATTAGGGCGATTGATCCAAAGCTAATTATAGCGATGGGACGAGCGCCCGCTTATTTTTTTACAGGTATCAGAAAACCAGTAGAAGATTTGAGGGGCAAGGTTCGACGCTACAGAGGATGGCCTGTAATTATCACTTATCATCCTTCAGCCGTCAAGCGGTTTCCGTTCCTTAAAGCTCGTCTGCTTCAGGATTTAGACCTGGCAAAAGAAATAGATAAGATAAAAAAGGCAGAGCCGTTGGCGTTTATGAAAGGGCGGTTAGTGGATGCGTTAGACAGACCACGATAGGATAAACGATGAATCAACGAGTGTTAGATTTTATCAATAAGTATTCACCTGTTACGGTGACTCCTAGAGATAAAACATCTCCCGAAGAAGATTTGTTGGAGGAAGCCAGAAAGAGAAGCAGCCTCAAAGGGCTTTCTTCTGCTTATTCTGAAGTGTGGATGGCAGCAGAAGCATCCCCTTTTGGGGTATTATCTTATGCTGAGCTGCGAGAAGTTTATCTTCAGTCCTCTTCCGTCCGGCCTTGCGTAGATACTTTAGCTCGATATATTTCTTCTCTCCCCTGGAGCGTACTGCCGAAGAGAGGTAGTGATATAGTAGAAGCGATAGCGGTTATGGATTTTCTAAAAGATCCAAATAGCAATAAAGAAAGCCTGCGTACGTTATTGGAAAAAGTTTTAATTGATATATTGGTGCTCGATGCTGGTATTATAGAGAAGGTATATAGCAGAAGTGGAAGAATACTAGAACTATACGCGAGGGATGGGGCTACATTTACGCCAGAATATGAAGAGCATGGGGTACTGTTAGGATATAGACAAAATGTGGCTTCAGAAGAAATAGTAGAGTTTACAGCCAATGAGATAGTTCATCTCCAGCTTTTTCCACGTACCTGGGACTTTTACGGCACACCGATTATAGAATCTATAACTTCCGAATGCGCTACGTTAATGTTTTCTATGGCAAGTATAGCCGAAGCCTTTACCCAGGATGAGATTCCGCCTGGATTTCTGTCACTTAAAGGTATCGGGGAGATAGCCTACCGTAAGTTGTTAGCTGATATTACATCAGAGAAGGGTGTAGGAAAAAAGCGGCTAAGGGTCTTGCGAAACGTGGATGCGACGTGGATAGATTTGAAGCGGTCGTTTACGGAGATGCAGCTAGAAGAACTCAATGCGAAGATAGAAGCGATAGTGCGGCGAAACTTTGGGTTCAGGAATGCGGAGATGGATATTGATCCTCGGATGATTATTGCGATAGTTCAGACACTCAACCATTATATAAATAATGAAATCGTGAACGAGTTAAATCCTAATGTTTATTTTAAACTAATGCCACTGGTTATAGATGAGAAGGCAGCTAAGGCGAATGAAGCCGATGCGCGATCAATCGAGAGGCTGTTTAAATCGGATATTATAGATAGAGAGGAGGCAAGAATACTTGCGGGGCCTAGGTTCCTTGTGCCCGAAGAATCGCTTGAATAATTGAGTGGAGGGAGTAACTTGAATAAAGTCTATGATGAGCTCGACTATGATTTTTCGATAGTTACATTGACTTATAATCGGAAAGAATTTTTACGTAAAACGATAGAAAGCGTGCAAATACATACGCCTTATCCACACGAAATGATAATTGTGGACAACGGGAGTACAGACGGAACCCAAGAAATGGTTAAGTCTGATTACTCCTTTTTTTGTAAGTTAATCGAATTGGAAGGAAATCAGGGGGCGTGGGTTAGGGAATATGGATATGAGATGGCTACTGGGAAGTATATTGTGAATTTGGATGACGACTGCCTAGCAGTGAACATGTGGATTAACACAATGCTTCAGTATATGTCTCTTGGGATAGCGTGCGTAGCTCCGCAGTGTTTTGTTTTTACTGGTTGGGATAATCCTGCCGATGGGGATGATCCAGGGATTGGTGGGTTGGCTGATTTTTTCACGGGTTACGTATTTATGATGCGCAACCTTAAAGGTTTTCGATATAATGATAAACGATTTGGTTACTGGGATGACGATCTTCAGCTAAGCATGGTTATCAAGGAGAAGGGTTGGGAGATAAGAAAATGTAAGATGTGTTGCCAACATCTTGCGCAGCGGGGGGAAGTAAATTGGAATGAGAGGAATCGAGGATTAGAACTGATTAAGGATAATTGGATGATGAAGCCTAATTTGAATTTTACTAATTTTGATCAGAAAAGTTTTGTTCAATCAAAAAGATCAAATTGATTAAGATTTAGGAATGGTTCGGCAACTTTAAATTTGCGAGGTAGATAAATAGTTGCATCCATATACAAATAACGAGCTACGAATTCGGCTTTTCGAGCATAAAATATTAATGAATAAGAAGTTTTGCTGGGACTTGATTTGCAAACTGTTGTATGAGTTTTTAAACCATTTTCTTTAAACTTTAACAAAACACTATTAAGTATAGATTCTGTACCAGTTAAATTCCAATGTAATGACCTATAAGAATTGCTTATAAAAAAGGAGCCGTCGCCATCTGATAATCCCCTTATGAAATCCCTGTCATATTTTTTTGGGATATTGGGATATTTCAGAGAGTGAACCTTTCGTTCCGTTATTCCTAGTTTTTTAAGCCTTTCAGCAATCTTTGTTGAAGTTAATCCTATACTAGCCATTTGATTAGGAATCGTTGGTAAATATCGAATTGGTACATTTGTATGCAGAAAATCTTGAAAGCGATAAAGAATTCCAATATCTTTTTCCCATAAACTGATTCGTAAGTTATTATTATTAAAGATACATCCATCAGCAGCAATTAGTCCCATAAAATAGACAGAATGTTGATTAAAATTATCAAAACAAGTTTCATCTATAGTATATTTTTTTTGAGATATTGATCTATCAGTTTGGATTCCTAATTCTCTAGCTTTGTGTTTAATTGCTGGTACAGTTCTGGTGGAAAGTATTTTGGCGAGACCTATAGCACCAGTTACGCGATATTTATCTTTTAGTAAATTTATTTCATGGGTTTTCCATTCATTTGAACATTTAGCTCTAATTTTTTTAAGTCTTAATTTGCTAGCCTGTGATATGATTGATTGTCTGGTTCTTTCTGGAAATAAATTCCAAGAAAAAGATTCAGTTTCATAATATTTTTTTAACAATTCTTTTTCTTTTTCAGTCCATTTTTTATCTATATCCTGCAAACCAAGCTTAAAAGCTTGCATTCTAATCGCTAATAGTGTTCTGGTTTGGAGATATTCATGGATTTCCTTTGTGCTTTTTTTTCTATAGTTATTTTTCAATATTTCGTTTTCATTTTCGGTCCATAGTTTTCCTCTCATAACCCAATCCCCTTTCATATAACCTGATTATTAACATTAACTTACGTATAATATACCACAATTAGTCTTATTTGTCAAGGTTTTTCTTGAAATTGTCTATGTTATTGGTATAAGTCGTTGATTTTAAGCGAGTTAGGGGGTAAAATGAACTACCAAATTCTTCAAAGGGGAGGAATTGGAGACTACATTACAATATTGAGCAGATTAAACTCTCTCCTTAAGCCTGGCGAGTCCGTTCGATTTGTGATTACTGGTGGATTTCCTGCTGCTATCAGGTGGAATGTTGAGCTTTTGTCTGCTGATAGGCGTGTGACGGCTATAACTGACCGAATTGTGGGTAACGCAGGCAAGATTTTGGACTGGAGGCCTGATTTTGCTAGCTTGGGATACCCAATCCAAATCCCCTTTATTACTCGCGTGCCTAACAAGGAGAAGAATTACGCGAGCAGGTTCTTTTTAGGGCATGAGATTGATCCAGAGAAGGCAGTTATTTTGCATCCATTAACGACGGAGGGTAATAATCAAGGATTTGAGCGGGAACGCCATTGGAAAGATTGGGAATGGTTGAAACTAATTCAGCTTTTAGATGAGGCAGGCTACGTAACGATTCAGATTGGCTCTGAAAGCGATACTTTTCTGATGAATGCAACGTATAATTTGGTAGGCAAGACGAGTTTGTTGGAGTCTATTGCTCTAATACTGAAAGCTCGGTTTACCATAGATATTAATTCTTGGGTTTTTCAAGTAGCCGCTTACGCCTGCCATCCTACTATCGCGCTCTGGTTTTCAAACCACCACTGGATTCCTCTTCACGTCCCCGACAATCTCGATACGCTTGCAGTATTTCAAAATAGGGACGTGACGGCGGAGGAAGTCTTTGAGAGGCTAATGAAATTGGGAGAAATTGCAAATGGTTAATGAAAAGTTCGCTGCGACTGAAAAGGATTTTGAGATTTTCAAAGAGGAAGGTAAGAAGTGGGTTGAGTTTTGGGGATTGAAGGGTTGGGATATTTACTGGAAATATGAAACAACAGGAGGGCTGAAATATTGTGCACAATGCTATATTAGACTCGAAGAAAGAGATGTAACGATGAGACTGAGTAATGAAAAACTTTGGCCAGAACAACCTGACGAAGAAAATATACGGCGGTCTGCTTTTCATGAGGTTTGTGAACTTCTTTTGGGTAGGCTTGGGGTTATTAATCGGAGCAGGTTTGTAACTGAATCAGAAAGCACGGAAGCGGAACACGAAGTAATTAGTATATTAGAGAATATGATTTTTGCTAATCGGGATAAGTTATTGGGAGATTGATATGTACTGTAAATACTTGAAATATGTTATTCGTCATCGATGGTTTGTATTTGTAGAATGTTGGAAGCGTGGAATAATTTGGCGTGGTATAATGCATGATCTGAGTAAGTTTAGGTTTTCTGAGTTTATTCCTTACGCTCGATATTTTTATGGCAATTATCCAGAGTCACCTGCAATTTGGCAACAGTGTCCAACTTATACAGGGCCAACGAAACAGAGTGTAGATGAAGCTTTTGATTACGCTTGGCTTTTACATCAGCATCGTAATCCGCATCATTGGCAGTTTTGGATCTTGGTGCAGGATGATGAGCTAACGAAATTGATCAAGATTCCCATTAGCTATAGGAAAGAAATGTTGGCTGATTGGATTGGTGCGGGAAAGGCTATCAGAGGTGATGCATCTAATACTGAGAAATGGTATCAAGAGCATAGAGATAGGATACAAGTGAGCACTAGAGATCGTTGTTGGATTGAAGAAGAACTGAGAGGAAGGGATTAAAAATGAAATTGAATTTGTTTTGTGGCACGGACTACCAAAAAGGATTCGTAAATGTGGATGCGATTTCAGCGTTTCAGCCAGACCTCGTGCATGATCTTCGGAAGCCTTTACCATATATAACGGAATCGATAGATGAGATTCGTATTGTGGATGGCCTGGAGCATTTAAATTGTATAGATGCCGAGAAGATGATGGTGCATTGGATTAGCTTGTTGAAGCCAAATGGTAAAATGCACATTAGGGTTCCCGATTGGGATTTGGTGGACAAGAATAATCTGGCGCAAGTATTTGGAGAATTAGATTGGAAAGGCATTCCGACAGGTGATTACGGTTGCCATCGGTGGGCGTATACGAGACATTCAATAAATGAATGGCTTGAAAAACTTGGACTAAGAGTATTGTTATTGAAGAATGATCTTGGTAATTTAATAGTTGAAGCTCGGAAAGGGTCTTGAAAATTGAAACGATTGTTATTGGCACATGCTGAAGGCATCGGCAATTTGATTGAATTGTTGCCTTGCGTGGCGACTATTGAAAAGAATACAGACTATAAGGTTGATATATTTTTTGTCTGGAAGTCCTATTTATTTCCATCTGAGTTTCTTCCTAAGACACGATTTTATACGAAGGGAATATTTCAACCAACCGATTATGATGGCAGTGCGGTTACGCAATGGGGCAATGTACATCTAGAGGACAAGAGAAACCTAAAAGAAAAAATTATGTTCTCCCAGATTAAGCCCTTGTGTGATTTGGGAAAACAGAGTACATTAAGGGGGATACATTCGGAAGTAGGGCGATATCTGGAAATTGCAAAAGCGTTAAAGATTCCATCGGCCAACTATGTCTATGATGTTGGCGATTATATAGGATTTGACTTAGACTATTCAGAATCGTTCGATGTGGTATTATGTGACGGTTATAATCGAAAGAATAAGTTTGCGAAGTGGCATGTAAAATCCTATCCTAAATATCCCGAATTGGCTAATCTGTTGAAGAAAGAAGGATACTCCGTATGCTCGATTGGAATGAAGCCAGAATACATAGAGGGCACGGAGGATAGAACAGATATTGGAATGCTCAAGACGGCTTCACTTATTCGAAATGCAAGGCTGATTATAAGTAATGACACGGGATGGTATCATGTAGCCGCAGCATTTAAAAAACCTGGTATTGTGTTATTCACCTGTACTTTACTCTCTAAAAATTATGATCCGAAATTTCATAAAACGATTACATCAATAGGCATGCCTTTGTCGTGCAGGGCAAGTTGTCAGCCTGCGCAGAAGTGGCGGATAGCTTGCAAACATTGGAATTGTCGAAATATTGATCTACAGCAAATTTTTAAGATGGCTATGGCTAAATTAAAAAAGCAAGAGGTAGTTGATGTTTCTTGAATCTGAGTTATTTATTGGTATTCCAACTTGTGACATAAAGGAATATTGTCTGAAGCAATTTATTGAGAACATTCGGCAACAGCCTTGCAACGTGCATATTGTTGATAATTCTTTGAGTGCAGATTATTTTTCTAAAATTGGCCAAGTCATAGATGGTGTATCAGTATGTCAATGTAATATTTATTATGATTATATTGGCAGCCAATTTGACAAAAAGGCTACTTCCAGGGAGCGATTGGCTGTTACTCGAAATTATTTGCGTGACATATTTTTGAAGAGTACTTGCCAGTGGTATCTATCACTTGAATCTGATATGCTTCCAACTGAAAAGCAGATACAAAAATTATATGACGATCATACGGATGGAGTGATAGGTGCTTTAATGCAGCGGGCTGGAAGTGATACAGTAGCCTCTAAGCGGATAGATTATAAACCTGGTAAAGTAGCACAGCGATATAATTATGGATTCGGTGAACTTAAGGGTAAGATAACTAAAGTCAACGGAATTCACATGGGAATGACATTGATTCCAAGGGTGATTATGGAACGTTTTAAGTTTAGGTTTGAGCCAGCGGTAATGCAGCATGACGATACCTTTTGGAGTCTTGATTTATCCAAGCATAATGTATTGATGTATTGCGATGGATTTGTTACTCCTGAACATTTATTTAGGGATTGGCCAAAAGGATTGAAGATATGAAAATTCTACATGTTGCGGTATTTACGCCAAATTCAACTAATGTATGGCAATCGGATGGTTTTGAATCTATCGGTCATCAGGTTATACGGTATGATTATCGTACACATATAAAGGGATCGCGTACTAACAGAGACAATGAAATAATTTATTTATGCCAAAAAGAGAAACCTGCCTTTGTATTGATTGCTAAGGGCGGTGGTATCCCAATACGAGTAATTAAAGGTTGCAAGAAGTCTTGTAAGGTTGTCTATTGGTATCCAGATAAAAAATGTATCTTGAATAGCGAGTCTTCGCAAGACTTGAAAGAAAGCGATTATGTATTTGCATCTTGTAAGTCTGTAGTCGATTTCACCAAAAAATATCATCCCAATGCGTTTAGGTTACAAGGTGGTTATAATCCTAAAATTCATAAACCTATTTTAGTACCAAAAAAGAGAGATGTTTGTTTTATTGGGCGACTGCATACCAATAGGGGGCAATACCAAAAAGCAGTTAAATTTCCAGTAATTGCTGGAGTTTATGGCTTGAAACTTTCACAAACTATTTCCGAGACCAAGATTAACTTAAATTTTTCAGTGGACGGAGTATCAAATCGGATCTATAAGATTTTGGCGGCTGGAGGGTTTCTGCTTACTAACCCCTGGGATACAATGGGAGAAGATTTTGTGGTAGGTAAAGATTTTGATGTATTTTCAACGCCAGATGAGTTGAAATCTAAGATTCAATATTATCTTAATCATGAGAAGGAAAGAGAAAAGATTGCTATGCAAGGATATCAAATAGTTAAAAAATATAATCATATTAATTATGCTCGTAGAATATTAGAGAAGGTAGCAAAATGAAAATATCGGTATTGTTGCCAACAAGGAAACGAGTCCATAGTGTCAAGTTATTTATGAAGGCCATTGCTGATACGGTAAATGATCCGAACAATATTCAGGTCGTATTCAGGATTGATACGGATGATAAAGCTAGCATAGATTTTTTCAGCGGCAAGGATATGGTTTATGGAATAGCAACTAAATATGTTATCAAGCCAAGAGATCCCTGGTTAAGTGACTGTTGGAATGATGTCTACGAAGTTTGTAACGGAGAGATTGTTTTTATTTGTGCGGATGATCTTTTGGTTACGACAAAGGGTTGGGATGATATGATTCGCAAAAAGTTTGATAGTATTCCTGACCGAATTGCAGTGCTTCACAATAGCGAGAGGCATGGCATAGGTATGAAAGCACTTCGTACTGAAACAGTTACTCATCCTATATTGCATAGAAATTGGATTGAAACCGTAGGATATGTAATGCCGCCTAAGCTTGTCTACGGTGGAGACTCTTGGATTCATACTATTGCAAAAATGATTGATAGAAAGTTTTTGATACCGGAAATGTTTACTGAGCATCATACTTTTAGTTGTAGAAGAGACAAAAAGACAGGAAAATATAATAGAGAGAAAGAACCTGATCAGGTTTGGTTGGAGGGGATAGCCAGATGTAAAAGGCAAAAGGAAGGTAAGCATGGGCCTATGTATAATAGTAAGGCGATGACATTAAAGCGAACAAATGATGCAAAAAAGCTTAAAAAGTTTATAGCTGATTATGGAGCAAGCCATTGAAGATCATATTTATTTCATTACCGAGCCCTTTTGCGAATGAATCTGCTATGAATCCGCCATTAGGTATTTGTTATTTGTCTGCTTATTTGAAAAGACAGGGGTATTCTGATATTGAGTTGGTAGATTTTGCTCTATATTCTGAATATGATTATTTAAATGAACAGATATATCTTGAAAAGATTCCACTGGATGGAGATGTATATGGTATATATTGTGTAACACCTCAGTATAAATGGCTCTATGAGATTTCTAAATATATAAAAAGTAATACATCAGCTCAATTGATTGCCGGTGGCCCCCACCCCACAAATTGCGTTGAAGATTGTTTGATCGATTGTGGTGTTGATATCGTTGTTAAGGGAGAAGGGGAGATACCTTTAACAGAAATTCTTTTAGGAAAGCCATTGAAAGGTATAGCTTATTTAGAGAATGGCAAGATTATCGACAATAAAACACGATCTTATATAAAAGATTTAGACACGCTTCCATTGCCAGATTATACACTAATAGATTTATCCCTCTATAAAAGAACAATTAATGGGAAAAAAGCAGCACACATTGTAACGTTGCGAGGCTGCCCTTATAATTGCGCATTCTGTGATAAGCAGAGTGTGGGCAGGTCGGTGCGTTATAGATCTGTTTTATCAGTTATTAGAGAGATGGATCTGTTAAGAGATCAATATGGTATTAATTCATTTGTTATTTATGACGATATATTTACACTGAATAAACAAAGAGTTATTGACTTCTGCAAGTATTTTAAGAAAGCGGGGTCGCAATGGCGGTGTTGGTCAAGAACGGATACTGTATCTTATGATATATTGTCCGAAATGCAACAGTCTGGGCTTGCTAGTATTACATTTGGTGTTGAGTCGGGCAGTGACAGGGTGCTTCGTAGAATGAATAAAGGTACGACCAGAAAACAAAATCGAGATGCTTTGTTGCTATGTAAACAGTTAAAAATTCCAGTGCGTTGTAGTTTAATGTATGGCAATCCAGGCGAAGATATTTATTCTTTAGAGGATACCATTAGGTTTGTAGAAGAGACACAACCCGACGAATGGAACCTTGCTGTATTTAAACCAATTCCAGGGTCATCTGTTTGGGACTGCCCAGAAAGGTATGGAGTATCTTTTGATAAGGAATGGCTTAAGAGAGAATTTTATTTGCCTTGCAATCGTTTTGATGATAGTGGCGTTGGTAATATTTGGATTGATTTGGTTGAAATGTCAAGACAGGCATTGTTAGATAATTTAAGATATTTTATAAATGAACTAGAGCGAGTTAGTCCCAGGAGTAATATTCAAGATACTATTCAGCAAATAAAAACAGAAGAAATAAAGTGAAAGGCGTAAGACAATTAATGAAAAACGCAGGAATTTTCCTCAGTCAAATTGAAGAATATTGGGATCGGCGGCCATGTAATATACGCCATTCCAATTTATCTCATAATACCTTGAATTATTTTAGGGAGATTGATCGTCGTCGATATTTTATAGAATCTCATATTTTAGCATTTGCTGAATTTGAAAAATGGAAAAATAAAAGAGTACTTGAAATTGGATGTGGGATTGGAATAGATGGAATTAGATTTGTATTGGCAGGAGCAGAATATAGCGGAATAGAATTATCTTCTAAGAGTCTTGAAATAGCCCAACAAAGATTTAAAATATATGGATGTAACGGACAATTTTATAAAGGTAATGCAGAAGAAATGCTATCGTTTTTGCCAATAGGACAATATGATTTAGTATATTCTTTTGGGGTTTTACATCACACTCCTAATCCAGAACAAATTGTGGATAATATTAGAAATTATATGACGGTAAATTCCGAATTTCGGCTAATGTTATATTCTAAATATTCTTGGAAAAGTTTAATGATTTTGCTGGGACTTAATCAATCGGAGGCCCAATCTGGATGTCCTCTTGCAAAACGATATTCATATAAAGAGATTAAAAAATTATTGAGAGGTTTTCAAATTATTGATATGCACAAAGATCATATTTTTCCATATAAAGTAAATAAATATATTCGTTATGAGTATAAAATGAAGCCTTGGCTTAAATATATGCCAATATTTTTATTCAAAATTTTTCGACAATGGCTTGGATGTCATACATTAATTCGTTGTAAATTGGAGATTTTATCGTGAAAATAGGATTTATAGGACTTGGAAAATTAGGGTTGCCCTGTGCTTTGGCAATCGAATCGAAGGGCCATCAGGTTTGTGGTTATGATATAGATGATAAAGTCAAAAAGATTTTGGAAACAAAGATATTGCCTTACAGAGAAATAGGTGCTCTTGAGTTATTGAAACAATCTGATCTTAAATTTTGTAGTACTATTTCAGAGGTAGTAGAAAATTCTGAGATTATTTTTGTTCCTATCCAGACACCTCATCAGGAAAAGTTTGAGGGGATAACAAGGCTTCCAGATGAACGAATAGATTTCGATTATACTTGGTTGAAGCAAGGTGTTAAGGATCTTTCGGATGCGATAGAACGTGCAGGTATCGATAAAGTTGTGATCATTATATCTACAGTATTGCCTGGGACGATACGCCGGGAAATAATTCCTTTACTTGGTAAGTATACCAAGCTTTGTTATAATCCATTTTTTATTGCGATGGGCACGTGCGTGAACGATTTTTTGAATCCAGAATTTGTTTTGTTTGGTGTAGATGATGAAGATGCTGCCGAAAAAGCAAAAGAATTTTATCGAACTATTCACGATAAGCCATTTGTTAGAATGTCTATCGAGAGTGCTGAGCTAACAAAGGTGGCATATAATACGTTCATTACCAATAAACTTACAATAGTGAATACGCTGATGGAGATATGTCATAAAATCCCAGGTGCGAATGTAGATGAAGTTACTGATGCGCTAAAGATGGCAACGGATAGAGTGGTAAGTCCAAGGTATATGAGTGCAGGAATGGGAGATGGAGGACACTGCCATCCGAGAGATTGCATTGCGCTTTCCTGGCTTGCTAGAGAGCTTAATTTGAGCCATGATATATATAATGACTTGATGTTAGCAAGAGAACATCAAACAGAATGGCTTGCAGATTTAATTATAGAAGAAGCTGACAATGCTATACTTTCTATTATAATACTTGGCAAAGCTTTTAAGGAGCAGACTAATCTAACAGTAGGTTCTCCGTCTATATTGTTAAAAAATCTATTGGAAGAGAAAGGCCATAAAGTAATAATGTACGATCCGCATATTGATGAAAAGATGGATTTTTTCTGGCCTTCGGTCTTTTTTATCGGTACAAAACACGAAGAGTTTTTAACCTTTAAATTTCCAATCGGTTCCGTTGTCATTGATCCCTGGAGATATATTCCAGAACAAGATGGTGTAAAGTTAATTAAAGTTGGGGTGGGAATACAAAAATGGGATACAAATACAAGAGGTCTTTTTGGTGTAAGCAAGGGTCTGAACGAGATATTGAAATAAGTTTTATGCTGACGCAACTTTATAATTTATTTAAAGATAAACCTGAAGTTTCTCTATTGGATATGGGGTTTGCTGGGTCTGGATATATCGAAAATATTTTAGAAATGGGTAATATTATATATACAGGACTAGACAGAGATCTTGCACGAATCAAAGGCAATGGTTTAAAGATGAGCGAACGGTCATCAGTAACTTATAGTAGGAGGCGATGGCGCAAAGTACTATCCGCCATCAAATATATTCACGCTGATATAATTACTTATTCATCATCTACATTATATGATATTGTGATTTCGATTTCGGTTATTGAACATATGGTATCAATGGGGTACGGCGGGAAATTTGATGTCCATAGCGATCTGAAGGCGATTAGATCCATGAAAAAACTGGTAAAGCCAGGAGGTTATCTTTTATTAACTTTTCCATGTGGTGTAGAACGAATATTTTCTCCTGATTTAAAATTGAAGGATCGATTAGAGGAACCTTTAAAACAGCGGTTTCGAAAGGGCCGTCAAGCCATATTAATTTCGGATACAGATCGCATTTCAGCATATGTTGGAGATTGGGAAATAGTTGAAGAACGGTATTATGTAGAAATAGATGAAATATTTGAATTGTGTACGAGAGAAGTAGCTCTATCTGTCATTCATTCATCATCAACTAAAACCACCCCAGAAAGTTTATGTGGTTTATTATTGAGAAAATATTGATATGGCTAAACCGTTTTGTGTGCCGATTTGGTCTGGAATTGGAAATGTTATTCAAACTTTACCATTCGCTTTTGAGATGAAGCGTAGATATGGTAGAGTCGCTGCTTATAATAAAGGTTTAGATTTTAAACAGACTAAGGAAATGGTTGCCGGAGTTTTTGATCAAATTTATCCCTCAAAAGGTTCAGTGCCTACAAATCAATATATTATTGGTAAGACTGGCAGGGAACCCTATTTTCCTGAATATAAATCTTGGTTTAAAATCAACAACGAAAAACTGCCAGATAAATTTAAAATCGATTTTATAGGATATACCGATGTTCCTGAAAAGCATTCGGTTGTAATTTGGCCAGAATGTAAAGATAATTGGCCTTGTAAACAGTGGATGTATTGGGAGCAATTAGCGGAAAGATTTAAGGATGTAGCGCTAGTGGGATTAAAAAAGACAAGCGGATTTAAGAATGCAATTGATTACAGAGGCAGACTTTCTTTGATGAAGACGGGTGGATTAATTCGTAACGCCAAAATTTTTATAGGAAATGAGGGGGGTATTTCTCATTATGCAGCAGCATTGGGCATTAAAACATTTATTATTTTGGGATGTACAGATCCCAAAAAGAATCTGCCACCTAACAATGCAATTCCTGTCTCAAAAAACCTTTCATGTCAGCCATGTCAATTTAAGAAGATATTAAAAAAGAAGTCTGGAAAGACCTATATATTTTATGGTTGTGCTCACCGAAATTGCTTACAAACATTAACCGTAGATAATGTTTTGGAGGTTATAAATGATCACGCCAATAATGTTAGCTTGTAATCCAAGGTATGCTAAATCAGCAAGAATATCAATTGAAACTTTTTTTGAGTATCATACTGAGCCATTGTATGTAGTTGTAGATGATGGAGCGCAAAAAGCTTTATCTAATTTGGAATATCCGTATCTTCATTTAGTTCCACTTGGTGACTATAGAAAGATAGCAGAGGATAAAGTAGGCGGAATCCATGAATTTTATATTATGAAATATGATCAAGACGGTGATCATGATAGGGCTTATTCATCAATGAAGCCAGTAATAATGGATTTGGTAATTAATGATGTAGCTCCGAAAACACAATATATATGGAGTCTTGATGCAGATACGATGTTTTCTGGGGATATAATTAAACCACTTAAAAGAGAAATAATAAAGCGAAATCATAAACCAGATATATATATGGTTCGAAGGACGGATAAGCGAATGCTGACTGGTCGTAGTTGTACCCCTGGAAGCGGATTTACTTTATGGAAGAAATCTTGTCAATTTGTTCCTTTGTTTCAGAAAAGATATAATAGTACGCAGGCAGGAATTAAAGGTGGAAGTCAAATATTAACACATCAAGTAAAAGCAAAACTTTTTTCTATCCTTTTGACGAATTGTTATTATCATTTTATATCGCCTGACCTTCAGAATTCTAAACTAACCGACGTACAAATAGCTACATTTAAGCCTGCTTATATTCATTTACACGGTAAGGACTCGTACAGACGATTACTACGGTTTCAAAGAATTCTGGGGAAAGGAAAGTGATATGATATTGTGGGAAGATTTAAGCCAAGCGGAATCTTTTGCTGAGATTAATGCAGAGATAGAAAAAATCGGTAAGCCTACTCGTCATTTGATGCCATCTCATGATAAGATTCCTAATGTGTGGACTCAAAGTTTTAAGGTATGGGAATATGCTACGATTTATTTGTGGCTTGAGCGTCTGCGCAAAAAACTTAACAGACCGATGACAGTGATGGATTTTGGATGTGGAAGAAGTCCTTTTCCTGAATATCTTGCAAGCAAAGGGTTTGATGCTTGGGGAATCGATAATGATGAGAATGGATTTATTTCTACAGGAAGAAAGGCATTGATGCAACATAATATTAATACGAAATATTGGATTGGCGAAGTTAAAGAATTTAATGAAGTTCAATTTGATGCTATCGTTTCTTGTAGTGCGCTAGAACATGTTGTTCCAGTCGGGCATAGAAATAAAGTAATGTACAAACTTGAATCGTTATTGAAGTCGGACGGAAAAATGTTGCATATTATAGATTTTTATTTTCCAGAGAAAAAAGCTAAACAGGGAGATTGTAGGATTAATGTTTATGATTTATGTCAACGGTTTGGGTATCGCATAGATGATCTATTAATATGTCCAGGGTTTCCTAAGTTTAATTTTGAATCAATCAGAAAAAACATTAATTTTATTGAGGTTCCATCTCGTCAAGAAGCTCGTATTGCTTTTGGGGATGATATATGAAAATAGGTATTACTGGAGCAACCGGAGCGATAGGAAAGTGTTTGGTTAAGAGATTATCAAGGAAATATTCTAATGCCTCATTGTTCTTATACGATTCTAAAAACTTAGATATAAGAGAGCCTGTAGAGTTTCCGAAATTAGATTACTTGTATCACCTGGCGGCTATGAGTAGTATTTTTAAATGTACACAAAATGTTCAAGAATGTTATGCTGTAAATGCTAAAGGAACGTATAATGTAGTTAAGGCAGCAGAGAAAGCCAAAGTTAAAAGAATAATTTACAGTTCTACAATAGTAGTACTTCCAGGCAGGGGAGAGGATGGGCCATATAAAAAGAGCAAAATGTTGGCAGAAGGGAAAGTGGTTGAAACTAACATTCCTTACACCATTTTAAGAATTGCATCTCCTTATGGAGAAGACATTGAAAAAGGTTCCTGGTATGACATTAAGCATAATCGGATGTATTTACATCCAGCTTCAGTCATAAATTTTGTACCAATAGAAAACGTTATTGAGGAGTTAATAAAGGCGCTGGATGATGATAATTGGAACGTCATTAAGCATGTTTTTGGAGAAGATAAAAAACTAGTTGATTTATGTACAGAATTTGGGTATAAGGAGGTTCGTAGATGAAGGAATGGTCTAATCCCTACGTGCCTTTCAATAGTGCAAAAGTGTTGCTCTGGAAAGATCATTTGGAAGCAATAGCCGCAGGGAATTTCCTGCCACCCGTACAAGTTGACATTGATCCAAGCAATCGCTGCAACTTAAATTGTGAGCATTGTAATAGCCTAGAAGCCCGAACAAGAACGCCTGGACACATGACTAAAGAGCATCTGATAGATATAGCAAATTACTGTGGAGAGTGGGGTGTTAAAGGTGCTTGTGTTGCAGGGGGAGGTGAGTCTCTATTAAATGATGATACCGGGGCTTTATTGTTGCAATTACAGGCCAATGGGATAGAGTCGGGGGTAATAACGAATGGGTCTCTTTTAGAAAGAGAGATAGTTGATATTATAGCTAATTGTTCAAGATGGTGTGGAATAAGTGTGGATGCAGCTACACCGGAGACTTATAATAAGATTAAAGGATTGCCAAAAGATGCTGTTATGTTTTGGAAAGTTATAAGCAACATAGGAAATTTGGTAGCGAGAAAAGAAGAGAGAGGGACGTATTTAGATGTTGCATATAAATTTTTAATTCATCCAAATAATGTACATGAAATCTACGATGCGGCGAAATTGGCGAGGGGGCTTGGGGTTAAACATTTTCACTGCCGCCCAGCGGGATTTGATAATGTAAAAGGCGGCAAGAGAAAGCAACAGGAGTTTATTGCGCTGGTAGATATTGTAAATGAGCAGTTTGAAAGAATGTTTGAATTAGAGGATGGATATTTTGAGGTCTTTGGGGTGAGACACAAATTTAAGGCAGATTTTACGAGAAAGGTAAACTATAGTAAGTGTTGGGCTATTCCATTAATAGTAACTTTTGCCGCAGGGGGCGATCTGGAACTGTGTTTTGATATGCGTGGAAATAAAAATTTGGTAATGACAAGTCATTTGAATTTAGATAATGTAAAGAAATATTGGAATTCTCCAGAGCATCATAAACTGATTGATAGTATTGATGTAAGCCAATGCCCACGCTGTACTTTTGGGCCTTACAATGAAATGATTGAGCAAGTAATAATTAAAGACGGTATGTGCAAAAATTTTCCATAGGAGAAACCATGCCAAAACCTTTAATATTATTGACTGGACATGATGGCCACCCGACTCCGCATTTTGCTACTGATTTGGAATACCATAAGTATCCATTTAAGATATGCTATTCTTTGAAGGAGTTAGTAGCGCTGTCGTCCAAGGACTATTCTGCCGTATTTTATATTCGTCAAGTTAATGATGATGTTAAAAACGAAGAGAATTTGAGGGATATGGTTTTAGCAGGAAAAGTTAAGATTCCAATTGTGAATTTTATGTGTAATATGTATAACCGTCCAAAAACTTGGGTTCAAAGTAAGTATTTTATTTTATGGTGGTTTGAGAGTCTGCTTAAAGAAAACCTTAAAAAAGCAGGGAATTGGAATAACTGTTATTATTCAGGCTTTGGATGCTCACCAACGATGTTTTATAAGAAAAATATAAAAAAGGATATAGATTTTGGTAATGTAGGCAGGCTATATAAGCAGCGGGCGCATTTATTAGATGTATTGAAAGGTAAGATTCGTTTCGATGGTAAGGTTTCATTTGATGAAATGAATACGTTGTTTAATCGTACCAAAGTTAATCTTCGTGTGTCATGTGATGCTATGTCTCCTATTGGTGTGGATCTGAAAATGGGGATTTTTGAGGTAACTATGTCAGGAAACTTTTGTTTGTCACAATGGACTCCTGAGATAGAAGAGAATTTTATTATAACGGGTAATAAGAAAGAGATGGATACATGGAGAACCAAGAAAGAATTGCTAGAAAAAGCAAATTATTATCTGGCGCATGATAATGAACGTGAGGAAATAGCAAAACGCGGGCATGATAAATGCAGAAATAATTACACATGGACTGATAGAATCAAAAAAGTATTAGCATTTGTAGAGAGTAGGAGTGCTATATGAAAGTGGCTTATTTTTACCCTCGTCAGGTCTATCAGCAAAAAGATGTATTATGGCACAAATATACAGATCATCAATTCTTGCATCAAAAATGTGATAAGACAGTGGATTTAATTTATTCTGCTAGTGTATCAACATTAGCACAAGCAGTGAAAGCCAAGCAGCAATTTTCCAAACCTTTGATCTGTTGGGTATGGGACATCCCTTGGAATTGGCGCGATTGGAAAATGTCTCCTGAAGGAATGGCAGCGAATGCGGGCAGAGACAAGGTTAATGCGGCAAGAGTAGAGTTACTGAAGGAATGTGATCTTGTTATAAGCGCTAGTAAGTGGACTCAAAATGTTTTGAAAACACAATATGGAATTTTAAGCGAACAAATCTATTTCTTTATAGATGTGCATGGCATTGATTCGGTTCCTCAGCCCGAAAAGAAAAAAGCTATTGTTCAGATTAGCCGATATTTTTATAATAAAAAGTTCGAGCATACTATATTAGCAGCTAGAGATTTAAAAGATTATACAACGATATTGATCGGAAATACGCTGAATTCTGCTTATGGTGCAGAGCTAAAAAGATGCGCTCGTGCAATGAATTCTAAAGTTGTATTTTGTCAGGGAATCAAAAGATCAAAAGTTATTTCTTATTTAAAAAGCGCAACAATTTTAACTTCACCTAGTGTTTTTGAAGGATGGGGAATTACGCCGATTGAAGCATTGTATTGTAAAGTGCCTGTCTTGCTAAGCGATTTAGAAGTTTTTAAAGAGGTATATGGTGATGCGGTTTTATATCATGATAGAAATAGCGTCCAAGATATGAAAGAAAAATTAGAACGCTTAGTTGTTGATGTTGAATTACAGGATAAAATAGTTAGAGATTGCCAGCCGATAATTTCGGAATTTACTCCCGAAAAGTTTGCTAAAAGATGGATGAGGATAGTTAAGTAGAGGTATAGATGAATGAAAGAATCCGTCCTCCAGGCTATCAATATTTTAATATATTGAAAGATTATTTAAAAGACGATTTAACGAAAATATTTAATGGTGAATTAGTCTATCCTCGGCAACTTGAAATTCATCTACCAGGCGATCATAAACGCGCTTGTAATTTTCACTGTTATTATTGTTTTAGTGCCGGTACGTTAATCCTGATGTCTAATTTAACCTGGAAGCTCATTGAGGATATAAGAAAAGGAGACTCCGTAGTTGGGTTGAAGAACAATGGAGAGAAATTTAAAAGGAAAAAATTTGTCCCATCTAAAGTTACTAATATTATGGAAAGAATTACTGAAGTAGTCAAAATGAGTACAACAGAAGTTAATGTTGAATGTACTCTTGATCATAGATGGTTAAGATCTGATGGTAAATATAGTGGGACAATGAAACGATGGTCGAGACCTATAAAGTGGGTAACTCTTCCAATACTAACACCAAAAGAAACAGAAGACTATCGCAGAGGATGGATTTATGGTATGGCTAACGGAGATGGATGTCTAAGTAATACATATCGTTGTCGTAAAAGAAATGGTCATACCTACAAAGAGCACGTTTATACTTTTCGTTTAACCCTGAAAGATAAAGAGGCACTAGACAGATTTGAGGAATACTTGCCGCAACTCCATTTTAAAAAAGAATTTAGAAAGTTTTTAAGTTATGGGAAAGTAAGGCGCTATAAATCTATTGGCATCTATAAACATAGAGAAGTGAAAGTAATAGATAATATTATGAATGATTTTAGATGTACAAAAGAATTCTCTAGGGGATTTTTAGCTGGAATATTTGATGCAGAGGGGAGTTATTCAGCAGGAAACTTAAGAATTAGTAATCAAAATAGGGATTTACTTGAACAAATAGTTTATGCTTTTCGTAAACTAGGATTTAATCCTAAGGCTGAAAACTTTAAATCTTGTATTACTCCGACAATAAAGATTGGTAAACAGGCAGAGGTGCTTAGATTTTTTGCTTTAACTAATCCATCTATTGAGCGAAAAAGAAACGCTTTTTTTGGTAAAAGTCTTAAGGGAAATGCAAAAATTATTGGTGTTGAACCAAAAGGTAAAAAGATTGTCTATAATATTGAAACCGAAACAGGAAATTATATTGCTAATGGGCTTGTTTCTAAAAATTGCCAAGGGAGGCTTTTAAAACAGCCAGTCAATCCTTATGAAGATAATGCGTTAAAAATTATAGAGGGATTGAAAGGCCAAATCCCTTACTTTATTTATGGTGGGGCGTATTCCGAACCATTATTGAATCCACGGTTATTGGATTTTTTGGTTGAGACTAAGAAATACGGGACTAATTTTGGTATACATACCAATGGATCATTATTGAAACAGTTAGAAAAGAAGAAGTCTTTTCTTTCTCGGTTATGTCAGTTAGCCGTATCTCCAAATGATTATTTGTCGGTTAGTTTAGATGCAGGTAGGCCATCGAGTCACATGAAATCCAAAAACCTGAAGGTAAACTGGTTTGATGAGATCATAGAGGGTATTCGTATAGCTGCACAAATTAGGGGCAAAGATAATAAACCATCGCTTAGAGTATGTTATCTCTTAAATAAATTCAATGATTCGGCAGATGAAATAAATCAAATCATTCAGATTATGCAAGATATCGGAGTAGACTCGCTACGGTTTTCGATTCCTTATGACCTATATGGTAAAGATTTTGATATTGTAAGACAATACAAGAAGAATGTTGAAACGGTTGGAGACATGAAGTATATCAAATTATTGACTCCTTTAGTATCAAAAGATTTAAGCGAGAAGCCATATATTTTTTACCTCCCTCCAATTTGCCAAGACGTGGATCGAATGAATTTTAAACAATGTATCTATAGTTATTATCAGATTACGTTGGCTGCTGATGGTAATATGTATAGATGCTCTAGTGTAGCGTCTCCCTCTTATAAGATATGTAGTTTTGGAAAAATACCAGATAATTTAGATGAGTTTAATCAAATGATAATGGCTAACCATAATCCAGACTGGAAGCCGTCGGATTGTTTTAAAGTTGGAGCACGTTGCAATAGGATGTCCGTCGAAATCAACAGTTTTTATGGAGAAATGAGTAATGAAAGCCTATCCAAAAAATCGAAAATCTAAATATGACAAACAATTTAAAAATAAGTGTCGAAATCTATATTCCTCTGGATTATCGGTTAACGAAGTTGCAAAAAAAATGGGATGTAGTGGTAGAAGTGTATCAGAATGGAATAGCGAAAAAGGCATAAATAGAACCGTTAGTGAAGGATTAAAAGCAAAAGGATGTATACCACCATCTCAAAAAGGGAAAAAGCGTTCTATTGACACAAGAAGAAAAATAAGTGGAAATAAAAATCATTTTTGGAAAGGAGGCATAACAGTAATTTCTAAGAGGCTTCGTATGAGTCAAAAAATGATAGATTGGCGAAATAAGATATTTGATAGGGATAAGTATACATGTCAAATTTGTGGTTGTATTGGAAGGAATGATAAAGGAAGGCCTTTGAATGCCCATCATTTATTGATTATTGTTAAATATATGGCAAACAAATTTGAAACAATTGAAGATTGTTTCAAATATAAACTATTTTGGGAGTTAGATAATGGAGTTACATTATGTGAAAGTTGCCATAAGGAAATCCATCGACATCAGGAAATATTGGAATGAAATGGGGAGATGACAGTGGCTAAAATTGAAGACATCTATAAGATAAAAAAATGTATGAATGAGGGGCATCTGTTATATTTGATGAATACATTGGAATTGATACAAGGCAAATCTAAAGCCATTGTAAATATAGGTGTTTATTATGGTGCGTCCGCAGCAGCATTATTGCTTGGGATGCAGAAGTTTAATATTACAGGCCCATTATATTGTATAGGAACATATAAGTATCACAATGCCGGAAAACCGAAGTTGAAACCATTTCGGGAACGAACTGATGTAGAATGGTCTGATGATTTTTTGGAACAAGTCAAGCAAAATCTTAAGCCATTTGTTGGAACGAAAGAAGTAATATATAGCAGGTGTTTTTCAGATGACTTTTATCTTGAAGATATAGATGGTATATCTTTGGTTTTTATAGACGCAGATCATACTACACATGGTTGTTTGTTGGATGCATTAAAATATTCCCAGAAGGTGATTCTTGGAGGAAGAATGATTTTTCACGATTATAATCATTTTCAAACTGTTCGAACAGCCATTGATTTATTTTTGAAGATCAGGCCTGATTTTAGACTTGAAAGCACGTCGGGAGGCTTGGCTGTGCTTCGGAGGATAAAATGAAAAAAATTAATACAGTATTAATTGGAAACGGATATTGGGGATCTAAACTGGCAAAATATATTGAAGAGAATCCTGCGTTTGACCTTTTATATATTTGTAACTCCAAATCAGATTTAAATGAAGTATGGAATGATAAAAATGTATCGACAGTTGTAGTTGCGGTTCCTAACGTAGAACGTTTTTGTGTAGTGCATGATGCTTTAATACATCATAAAAATGTTTTTACCGAGAAGCCATTAGCTCTTAGTTTATATGAGTGTGAGTTATTGAACAATATGGCTATGCATCGTAATTTATTATTGGCAGTAGATTATACTTGGACTTTTTCTGAGGGACTGAAGAAGGCTCAGGATATAGTTAAGAGAGGAGAAATAGGCTCGCTTTTAGGTATAGAGATGGTAGTTAAACATCTTGGAAGATTTAAAAGTGGGAATGTATATTGGCTATTAGGTTCTCATATGTTATCTGTTTTAGATATGTTTGTCCCGCTTCAAGATTTATCTTTTGAGAAAAGAGATTTGGTTGTATACGATGGTTCAGCAGAAACAGGAGTGATTCTTTTCCATAATGAGAATATTTCTGGTCAGATAGTGGTTAGCCTCAATTATCCAGGAAAAGAAACAAAGGTTACGTTGTATGGAGAAGATGGAACGATTTTTTATAATCCACTTAAAACAGCAGATCCTTCATTGAGGGTAGATTGTTATGAGAGGCTTAAGTGGAAAGATGCTTCTGAGTTGCCACAATCTCATAAATGGTGGTGTATTGATGAAGGAAATAATTTACAGTATGCAATTGAATATCTCGCCTTGGCTTTGGAAGGAAAAGAAAAAAGTAATGTCGGCACAGCTATAGAAATTACTAGAATATTGGAGGCGTTTGAATGAAATTCGGGTTCTTGCAAGCTTATAATGAAAAGATGTGGATTGGCTGGCAAATTGATCAGATGATGAAATATTGTGATAAGATGTTAATTACAGAAGGATCGAACTATCCGAGCTTTAGTGATATTTCTGAACGGTCTATAGATGGGACTTTAGATATTATTAGTGATAAGATGAAAGAGTATCCAAATCGGATTAGTCTTAATTATACGATTCGGAAACATCAAGTCTTTAACTCAAATAAAGCTTCTAATTTTAATAGGGCATTAACCTTTTGTAATATTGGTGATTATTTTATCAAGCAAGACGCAGATGAATTTTATACCGATGAACATATTGCCAGAATGAACGAGCAGATGAAAGAAGGTAAGGCTGATGTAATCTATTCATGGGGTTATTGCTTTGCGTTTAGTTTTATGTGGCGACGAATTAGAAATGGAGTGCAACTGGAAGGTAAAGATCATATTACGAAAAAAAATCCTAGCCTATATTTTATTCCTACTCATCAACCGCAGAATAAAGGGCCAGTTGTGTTCCTTAACAAAACCGAGGATTGTTTAGGGAGACGGCATTACAGTTGGGTTAAATTAACTGCGCGGTCTTGGATACAGCACAGGGCTGAACAAAAGGTTATGAGATTATGGTTTGAAAAAAATTGGGAAAAGATTGCATTGATAGAAGACTGTGGCTATTTTTATTATAATGGGGAATTTAAATTGCGGAGATTTAGCGGATTACATCCTGAAAGCTTAGACGATCATCCTTGGCGACATGTTGAGGATGTTAGAAAGGCAGTGGGTTGAAATGTCTATGAAATTGTCTATCTTGATGCTTACGTTTAACCGATTGTATTACACGAAACAGACCATTAAGAGATTGCTTGAAACGGTAGATGTACCTTACGAGCTAATTATTTCAGATAATGGATCAATAGACGGAACAGTTGATTATCTAAAGACTGTGCCTGATGCGATCCTGATGTTGCATAAGAAAAATATAGGTATGGGGCCTGCGCTTAATTTAGCTCTCAAAAAAAGTAAAGGCGAGTTGGTAATGAAACTGGATAATGATATTTTACTTCCTAAAAAGTGGGCATCAACTTTGGTGGATGCTTACGAGAAAGGCAAAAAAGAGAAGAATGTGGGTTGGTTAAATCCGATAGTGGAGGGGGAATTTCCTTTTAGGCTTCCCAAGTTTAAGATTGGCCATTATGAGTATCATCAAGGGCCACCAGTGGCGGGGCCTTGTGCTATAACGGATAGTGCTTTAATGGCGGAAATTGGAGGGTTTCGGCATAGTCAGCATAAATATGGTGCGGTGGACGGGGGAACGGTGTCTGTAATTCATTCCAAGAAACGTAGAGTATGCTGGCTTAAAAACTTGGTGGTTTATCATTTAGAAAGGAACGACAGAAACCGATTTCAGGAATATTGGCGTTGGAAATTGAGAATTATTAAAGCAGGAAGTCATGGAAAAAATGTAATGGATTTTAATTGGAAAGAAGCCAATGATTGATGTAATCGTGGTAACATATAATCAATTGGCTATATTGAGGCAATCGCTTTATAATCTGAAACGAAATGCGGGGATGCCCTGTCGGGTTACGGTGGTATCGGATGGATCAACCGATGGCACGAATAAGTGGCTGGAATCTAAAGAAGCGAAACTTTTTTATGATCAAATAATTTTTAAGGAGAATGGTGGAGTATCTAGTGCGTTTAATTGTGGCATAGCTAATACATCGGAATGCGTTATAGTTACTCATCATAGTGATACTATTTTATATGATGGGTGGCTTGTAGCATTATCCAGGGTGTGGAGTTCCGATAAGTTTCAGATTATTAGTACAGCGTTCAATAATATTACGTCAAAAGTAAGCCAGGATGAAGACTTTCCATTGACAGACTATTCAAGTTTTCCTTATAAAACAAAATGGAGATGGCCGAAAAATCCAGATAGGGATTTGGAAGCAAAAATTATTGATGAGATTCCAGTATGGCTTGCCAGGCCTCATGGTAATCTGATGATGATGTGTAGCAGGGGGCTTTATCGTAAACTAGGCGGATATGTCGAATTTGGAAGTTATGGATGTAACGATGCTGAGTTTTTGGATCGTGCGAAGCGAGCAGAGATAAAGTTTGCTATTCTTCAAAAGTCGATATTGCATCTTATGCAGACCAACAAAGCTCTTCTGGCAGGTAGGACTGGTTCAATCAGGAGAAATAAAGAACGTTTAAAAAAGAAACAAGTTAGCATTCCGACTTATGAAGAAGTTATAGAGAAGTACAAAGGGAAATTCTGATGATACTTCCACAATCGGATAAGAAAAAAAAGATACATAGATCGAAAAGCAATGGCAAAGGTAAGCCTCCAAAGCCTAAGCCTGTTCCACAAATAAAAAAACCTTCCCCTAAGCCCAGGGCTAGTTCGTTGCGCAGACCTATTCGTGTATATGTAGCCGCTCGTTCCGACACAGAGTCACATCCAGTTAAGCAACAAAGATGGGCTGATTATTGGATTAAGGCTATGCTTGAAGAGGCATTGAAGCGGCGGGGCTTTCAAATTACCAAAAAAGATGTGGATGTTGGCATTCAGATTTTTGGTGGAATATATGATATTCCAGAGTGTCAGAAAATATTTAGTTGGATCATCGGTAAGCCTGAGCAAGCAGATCCTAACTGGTTAAAGCAATTCGATAAAGTATTTTCCTCATCGAAAGTTTTTGCACAAGAGCTAACTCAACAAGGTATCAAAACGCAAGTGATTTATGGGGGGTCGTCTTTTGTTTTACCGAAAACCAAGCCTCCCTTTATCCACGATGTAATCTTTGTGGGGCACTGGCGGCCTGGAGGACGAAAAGCGGTAGAATGGCTTAAGAACAAAGAGGCATTGAAGCTTGAAGTATGGGGGATGGGATGGGGTGGTAGATTACCTAAATATGTTCATCGTAAGTCATATCTACCGTATAATGAGTTATCAAGGCTATATGCTTCTTCTAAAATATCTTTGAATGATGAAGGATACAAAAACAAAGCGGAGAAGGGATTTATAAATTTTCGAGTATTTGATATTTTAGCGAGTGGTGGATTTTGTATTACGGAAAAGAATCCAGGAATTCAAGAAATTTTCGGCAATGCTGTGCCACAATATGATTCCCCTGAACGACTAACTGGCTTGGTTAAGCATTTTTTGACTCATCCTGAAGATAGAAATCAGAAAGCATTGCTTGGATATAAATTAGTCCAGAAGTATACTTGGGATTATGTAGCGGAACAATTTGAAAAGGCGATCAAAAAATGATACGAGTAGTTGTTGTTGGAATGGGAGCGATGGGAAAAGGTATCTGCCAAGTATTGAATCGGATGGCAGATATTGAAATTGTTGCGGTAGCAGATATAGATATGGAGATGCTAATATCTTCTCAATCTTATATCGGTGAACATACCTTAACCACTAATGATTCATATATGACGTTGGGTTGCGAGCCTGATATTTTGATCGATGCTTCTACTGCTATAACGGATGCTGTTTTGCTTGCCGAAGAAGCCTTCAAAAAAGGCATCCATGTTATCTTTATGAATTCGGAAGCTGACCAATTATTCGGCCGACTTTTGGCACGCGAGGCTAAGAAGGCTGGCGTAATCTTTACTTCGGATGCAGGGGATCAGTACGGTGTATTGGCTCGTCTCATCGAAGAAGTGCGACTTATGGGGTTACAGATTGTGATGGCAGGCAACAACAAAGGGTTCCTTAATGTTCACGCTAATCCTGCAAATATTAAAGCAGAAGCGGATAAGCGCAGGCTAAATTATCGTCAATGTACTGCTTATACTGATGGAACTAAACTGGCTATTGAAATGGCGTTGATAGCTAATGCCGAAGATTTGGGTATACTTCAGTATGGGATGGCGGGGCCAAAGGCGGATAAGATTGAAGAGGTTTTATGTAGTTTTGATCTTGAGAATGCGTTAAATGAAAATGGCGTAGTGGATTATGTTCTTGGTGCGGAGCCAGGTGGAAGTGTTTTTGTTATTGGTTATACTGACGATTCCGATGATCGGTTTTATCTGGATTATTATAAGATGGGAAAGGGGCCGTTTTATCTTTTTTTGCGTCCTTATCATATTTGTCATTTCGAGACCCCTTTAGCTATTCGGTATATTATGGATCAGCACCGCCCTGTAATGATTCAGAAGGCTTATAGGCTTGAAGTGTTGACTTGTGCTAAACGAGACTTGAAAGAGGGTACTGTATTGGATGGCATTGGTGGTTACGACACAAGAGGAGTATTAGGCCTTCCTAGTTTAGGTCTGCCGATAGGCTTATCAGAAGGCGTAACACTTTTAGTAGATAAAATCGAAGGCGATCTTATCCGATTCGATGAGGCTGAATTTAAATTAGGAAGTTCTTTGCTCAAGCTCTGGAATAAACAAGAGGATATTAATGTTGCTACCTAATCAATCTTCAAAAAATAAAGATATGAGAAAGAAAAAAACAGGCGTTAGTGATAAAGTAGACAAAAACAAGATGGTGCGTACTAGAATTGAAAAAAGTGGTATTCGACAAACAGAACGACAAATTCGCACTAAAGAAGCATTACATAGAATAAGAAGAAAAGATAACTATTTTATAGATATTCAAGGGTTGATAGATGCAGCGAAAGGAAAAATATCTATGTCTGATGAAGAGATTAGAGGATTGCCTGTGCATTGTATCCTTAGCTCTTACAATCGGCCTAAAGGATTTCCGCGTGCGCTGAATTCGATATTGAATCAATCTTATCCGAACTGGTATGTATATGTGATGGACGATGGGAGCGAGTTTGATATAGATCAATATTGTAAAGATCCAAGGGTGCATCTTTTTCAATCTAATCCAACTTACAAAGAACGCTTACAGGTTCCTGGATTTATAGTAGGTATCAATAACGCTCTTGATATGATCGCTAAATTAAAGACTCCAGGTATCATTGCTTATTTATGTGACGATGACTGGTTTTATCCCGACTGGTTTGCTAAGGCAGCGCATCATTTTCAGTCTAACAAAGGAGATTATATCATTTATGGCATTCAGTTATGCTTGACTTTTCCTCAAGTTGGAACGATTACGCAGAAAGGCCCCGCTCGATTTCCCACGACGAAAGAGACAGCTAAGCCGGGGGAAAAGGTAGATCATTGCCAGGTAATACATCGAACTGAATGTATACAAGGAGGAATTCGATGGCCTTTGAAATTTCCAGGAGATCGGTTTTTCTTTGATGAATTAGTCAAAAAGTGGCGGTTTATTCCAATTAAATCTTTGGCAGCGCAAAAGGCTTACCACCTTAAAGCATTGAACTCAAAAGAACTTTGGGTGAAACGTCATCAGAGAGGGCTGAAAGGTTGGCGGGAGTGATGCGACTACCTACTTCAAGGCGGAAAAAAACCATGAAATTACCCGATAAAAGACGAAAGCCGTCTCAGCATTTAATTTATACGGAAGATAGTAAGAGAAGAAAACAATCCGATCCTGAGCGCAAATCTGATAAGCCTGCCAGGAGAACGAGAGATGGGTTTTCTATAGAGACAAAAGCTCCGAGTAAAAAGGTAAAGACAAAGATTGATCCAGTAACTTTCAGGATAGATGAAACACCATCCAGTGTAGATCCTTCAAAATATCTTAATTCGGCAGATGGGAAAGTCAATGCGTTTTTGATTACCAATTACAATCGGGAGGCGTGGGTAGAAGTTTGGATTCGTATTATCAGATCGTTCAAAAAACCATACTTTATCTGTGTGTCTGATAACTACCAGCAAGAGCATAAATTTCCTAATGCGGATATGGTATTACGGCTTCCTCCGAAAACTCCAGCGTCGGTTGGTGATGTCTATTTAATCAACGCAGGAATGAAAACCTTGACACAGAGGGAGGAAATTCGTTATATTATAAAAACATCCGCCGATACGTGGCTTTTCAAAGAGAGCAAATTGAATGAATTGTTGGCTAAATTGTCGGAATCAGAGAATGAATTTCTCTCCAGCCGGTGGGAACATCATTCCGACATTGCCACGGATTTTTTTATTGTCTCCAAGGAATATGCGAAATCTTTGTTTGTGCCTGAACGGTTCAAGCCAACAATGGCATTGCCTGAAGTCTGTCTTGGTAAGATTCTAAATCGCAAGAAGTTTTATTATTGGAGTGAGCGTGATCCCATTCACGATAAAAAGGCACACAAGCGAAAATATATTTGGGGAAATCTTGGGCTTGTTTCTTCGCATAATCTCTCAGAAAATCGTCGGGTGGTACTAGAGGAATGTCCTCATCTTAAACCAATAATTTGATTTAATCGAGGCTGATAAAGATGATAGCTGAAAATATTCGCAAGTCCTCCCATGCTATAATGGGTGAGACGTTAGATATGGTTAGGATGACAGATATTGGCGAGCGTCAGTTTCGGCAGTTAGCTATTTCGTTAAAGAACGCTTTCAACGATAATAAAATCGAGCTGTTGACTTTCTTCGAGGATGCAAGCTTGATTGTCAAATGTGAATGTTTGGTGAAGCTTTTGGAATCGAAACAGGGAGCGAAAGATCAAAAGGGCAAGCAGGAATATTACGACCAGAAGGATTTATGCTCTCTTTGTCATAGTTCAGGATATAGGGATTCCTTTGAAGTGCCTGGCCGAAGAGTCGTGGAATAATTATCAATTTGAGAGAATTGGGATATAGAAAGATGAACTACGAAAAACCAGACGAACTAGATAAAATATTAGGCGATAGAAAAAATTATAAAGAGAGTTCAGGGAAAAATTTTTCGGGATTGAATTCAGCAGGAGTCTTATCTTGTTTTGATAGATTACAAGTAGGGCAGGCAATACCAAGGTTATGTGGAGCATGAACGCCTCCTCTCGATAATGGAACGCGGTGCTCAAGATGATAAGAAGAATTTTCTTTTATTCTTTTGCCGCATAGATAACACTTGAAAGGTTTTTGGCTTTCGATCCATTTAGATAGTTCAGTCACCCCGAATCCTAAAACCGTTGCAATACGTTTCTTGGCCCTGCGTATTCTTGTGTGATTATTTGTTTGTTCTTTGTGGCATTGATAGTATAGAGACCTTTTTTTACTGAAGCACTTTTTACAAAACGAATGTACCCCAAATTTGCAGTTTTTTCCTTTATAGAAATATTTTAAGGTAGCAGGAAACTCTTGTTTACATCCAGAGCAGATTTTTGTTTCGTTTTTGTTTCCGTAACAATCGCATTTGTATTCTTTTTCTAATTTACTTTTACAACTTTTACAAACTGTAGCGAGCCCAAGTTTGCCTTTTCTTTGTTTATGGAAATACTCTATGGTAGCAGGATATTCTAGTTTGCATATAGAACATATTCTGGTTTCATTTTCGCTTCCGTAGGAGTCGCGTTTGTATTCTCTTTGCGATTTGTTTGTACATCTTTTGCATATTGATCTAAGTCCGAATTTGCCCTTTTTAAGTTTGTGGAAATATTTCAAAGTAGCAGGATGTTCTTGCTTGCATATAGAACATATTCTGATTTCATTTTCATTTCCATAATGATTGCGATCATACTCCCTTGCCAGTTTGTTTGTACAGTTTTTGCATACTGCCAAAACACCAAATTTAGAATTTTTGTGTTTATAGAAATATTCTACAGTAGCAGGCAATTTAAGGCCGCATTGTCTACAAACTTTCCAGTTCATAACTGTCCTCTACGTAAAAAAGCGAGTAGGAAATACCACAGAAGAAAATGTGGATCGGGCGCTCACGCTAACCCGCTACTCGCTTATAAGTCCATTAAAAATAGATTCTTCTGTAGTATTTCGAATCTAATGTAATATATTTTTCTAGTAAAGTCAAGCATTTTTTTTGAATAGAGGAAAAAAATGAGGACTATAGAAAATCTTCTGCAAGATGAAGAGATTGAAATTAAGGATTTAGATTTTTTGGAGAATATAGTCAAGCCTAAAGCCTCCGAAGAGATGCAAGTTATTGTGCTTAAAAAAAGTCCGTCAGATAGTATTGATGGATTTTTTTGTTACGAGATAGGCGTTTGTTTCTCTCCAGAAGATAATATTCCTGAAAAGCTACAAGAAAAAATTGACGATCAGGTTTACCATCATATTGGCAAGACGTTTAGTACAGAGGTTATCGCAACTCCAGGACAAGTTTTAGCTATAACCTGGAATACATTAAATCTATATAAAGATGCTAACACGGATGAGGAATATCTCAAGCTTTACGAATCGAGCGTCAGGGAAGTATGCGCTGAAAGTGACCAGCCTGACACCTTTAAGAACGCCATTGAAGTAGGTCAGATTTCAGGGCTGCTTATCCATAAAGATGCGGTCAAGAATTTGGACTTAGTTTATCCAGTACCATTAGAAGTGATAAAGAATTTCGATCCAGAATATAGGCGAGGGGAGCAGTTCGATCCAGGCTATATAGAATTAGATAAGATTCCTGAAGGTATAGGCGAGGGGCGGTTTATCTGGTTTGACATTGAAGATAGCAAGGAAACTGATGTAAAAAAAAATGATGGGGGATCTGAAATGAATTATGATAGCACACAAGATACATTGAATCATATTAAGGAAGTGGAAACTTTAATGAAAGAAATGGTACGGCAGCTTTTGGATAGGGCATCTAAGCATGACTTGAGCAAGCTAAAATCTCCTGAAAAAGAAGCCTTTGATGAGTATACGCCAAAACTTAAGAATACAACGTATGGAAGTGAGCAATATAAGAAATATCTTAGAGAGATGAGCGATTCTGTAAAACATCATTATTCCAAAAATTCACATCATCCCGAACATTATAAGTCAGGGATTGGAGAGATGGACTTGATAGATTTAATTGAAATGATATGTGATTGGAAAGCAGCTACACTCAGGCATAAAGACGGGAATATGGCTAAAAGTTTGGAGCAAAATCAAAAACGGTTTGGGATAGAAAATCAATTGATGGGTATATTGAGTAAAACAATAAAGAATTATGTTAAATAGAAAAAAATAAGTTAAATGGTTTATCTGGTTTGATATTGAGGAATCAAAAATTGGTACTGAAGGAGGGAATTGGAAATGGAAATTAAATTACCCATAAATTCTCCGAAGAAGAAAAAATATCCTTGGCAATATATATTGTTAATTTGGAAATGGGGTTTCAAGATTGGAATACAGCCTTGTCCATTAAAAGGGGAATCTTTTTATGATTTTGAGACTGTTTGGCCTAAGCCAAAATCTTTGTAGATAGACAGGAAAAGAGGCAGGCAGGAAGGTAGGCAGGTATGATACTGAAGATTAAAGGTAGAGACAGCGAGAAAGATTGGTGGATATTTCCCGATGTTCAACGCGTTCATTATGATGAGATGACATGTAATAAGATGCGTAGTCAAAAGTGGGATATTAAGATTTTGGAAGAAACGGAATCTAATGAAGTATCTGCTGGTTCTTTAGTTTTAAAGGCTATTGTTAATAGCATTCTTTATTCAGAACTAATTATTTTCTTTGATACAATAGGGTACCTTTGTACTGATAAGGGTGATACTGTAGAAACGATTTATATTTCAGAAGCTCAGAATCCTTAATCATTAAATCGCCTGCCTCTTTTCTTAAGGAAACAAAAGAATGGGAACACTAAAACTACGAGCGAAGATCAACAGGGTTGAAGGAAACAGGCTCTATTTTAATCTGCCAGAGCGGGCTGTCTCCGAAGTATCCAGAGGGCCTTCGGAATGCAGGGCAGTCGATCCGGCAAACCTGAAGAGAGATTTTCTTGAAATATCCAAGGCGGTGTATATTGGGAGTAAGCTACGACTGCGAAAAGAGATTTCGTCGCTCGTTCCCGGTGAGGTAAAGACCGTCTTTGACCCGATGTGTGGGTTCTCTCATGTGCTTAGAGAATTAGCCGCACAGGGCAAGACGGTGTGGGTGAACGATATAAACCCCATTGCTTACCATTATTCTCGTGCACTATTTGCGTCTCCAAAGCCTTCGGAAGAAGAATGTAAGGCTTTTGTTGAATCAGTTACTAAAGTAGATGGATTTTTTTCTAAAAGTAATTACTGGCCTTCGGCAAAAATTCCAATCCATTTTAAGCAATTTATCGATGGTTGTATTTTGAAAGCCCAGGAAAGTTCTCATTCAGAGTTTTTTCTTGGTTTGATGGCTTCTTATCTTTCTTCGGTAATCAGAGCATTCGGAGGCCCTTATCATCCCCCAACTATTCATTATTTCCGTATTGCTCCATTAAGGCAAGATATTTTAAACGATGCAAAAGAGTTATTAAAATATAATATTACAGGCAAGGTGACAAATCAAAACGCTCTCTCTATGGAGATACCTGATGTAGATATGATTTATTTCGATCCACCTTATAAGACGGATAAAGAGGGTGGCTGGAGCTACGTGACGAGGTATAAAAAGGTAAGCTCTATTCTATATCAAGCCGATTGGGACGATGCGGATAAGATTACTATAGATCAAATAAGAGAATTTGGCAAAAAACTGGCTACAAAAACAGATATGCTTTTTATTAGCGGCTCGGCATCGTGTCCCGTTAAATGGAAAAGCACTCTGGATGATCCGAGGCGGTTGCTTTCTATGAAGCGTTTTCAACTTAAGGGGTCAGGGCTAGCCAATGCAGCGAGGTCTGACAACAAAAACAGACGCATACTCTCCGAACAAGTATGGATTTCAGTCAAAAAAAGTTTAGCGGAAATTGTTAAGGCGCAAGATCCGTATATGATCTATCCACCTGAAGATGCTAATTACGATTATTCTATGAGGATACATTTTCGTGGAAAATCTGTACATTTTGATCTACTCAGCGAGATCCAGAGTAAACAATATGTTATCGGATGGACACTATTTAGCCAACTTGCGGGAGCAATCAAAGAACCTGTGTTGACGATGCAGGAAGGGAAAAAGATCGTTGCTAATTCGCCTGAGTATTTTAAGATTGATTTGCAGACGGGTGAATGGAAGAAACGAGAAAATACGGATACGAATGTTTCTATCGCATCGGCACGTAAAATGCCAGAGCCTCATTCTCAGATTGAATTTCAAGGAGTAACACCTAAAGGTTCGGAAGGTACGGGGGCGACGAAAAATTATCCGGGGGTATATGTTGCTGCTGATAAAGGTTCGGTGCAGTATGGAGCCAACCGAACGGAACTGCATGAACTATTTCTGGAGGGCAAAACATTTAACGGTCGTTATTTTTTCAGACAACTCAAAGAATTGGATATCAATAAGGCAGAGGATGAGATTGAGAAAGAGGAAGGCTTCAAGAAGGGCGAGCCGAACTGGCTCTTTATTAATCCAATAGATCAAGTACCGAATATCTTAAGCTCGAAATCGGTCAGTGATAAATGGCTTCCCCCGAAAGGTGTTAGTGCCCTTCCTAAGCACTGGCGATCTCACGTTGAAGATGATGAGCAGTATTGGAAGATGGACGGGGCTAAAGCGTTGGAAGCGAGAGAGGCGTTACGTAAGCGGTTACAGGAAGAAGGAATACTGGCTAAGGCAGAGAAGGATGCTTACGATCCGTGGAGCAAGACAGAAGATGTAAAGAAGGCGAGGCATAGTTTTGATCATTGTATGGAATGTACAAAGCCACCTGAAATCGAGATTCTTTGGGCAGAAGGAAGAGGGCATGCTTGGTTTTGCCGAGCATGTTTAATTCAATGGATGAAGAAAGAACTAGGCTGGCACGATATTGATTCTGCCAAAGAAGTTATAGATGGCAAAGCATCAAAGAAGTATTCCGAGAATACTAATCCAAATATAGCCGCTAGCCTGAAAAAGTATGAGCCAGAGAAGAAAGCCATTGCCCCTGCCGATGTAGGCAGTCTAATTCCAAAGGCTCCTTCGGTTGCAGAGATTCCCAAGAAAAAGAAAAAGAAGAAAAAAAAGGAAGATGAAGAGGTAAAGAAACAAGAAGATATGCCAACCGATGAATTTCGTATTGTCTATCAGTGGTGGAAAAAAGTTAAGACGCTAGGAGAAAGCCCATCGAAGCCTCGATATCATATCTGGCTGAGGCATGGAAAAAGTTTCTTGCAATTCAGTGTAAATGATAGTATATTAGATAGCGATACGGTTGAAGGGATTCTGTATAAAGAGCATACTTCAGATGAGTATGAAAAGATTGGCTATGTAAAACCAGACACCAATCTTAATCCTACTAAATCTACACCGAGCTTTATGAAGCTTTTAGATAGGGGCGAGGTAACATTTCTAGTGGATACACCTAATCTAAAAAAGATAGAATTCAAAGGATCGAAACTAAAAGGAACTTTTTTATTCAAGAATATTGAAAGTTATTGGGAAATTAAAAGAGCGAGGTAAAATATGGAATTTGAATATACCTGGATGGAGATCGAAAAAAGTTATGAATCCGAAGATGGTAAAAGGATAGTTGAAGGATGGGCTTCGACTACCGAAGTGGATTCCGAAGGTCTTCGGATGACCAGAACTGCCATCCAGGATATGGTAAAAGAATTTCGCATAATGCGAACAGTTCTTCATAATCATCAACCCAATGAAGAAATTGGTGTTATACTTGTAACTGAAGAACGAAAGAAATCTGACGATCCTGAAATTTGGGGTTGTTGGGTAAAAGTTAAAATCTCAAACTCTAAAGATGTTAATGATATTTGGACGAAGATAGATGAAAAAATCTTGAATGGATTTTCTATTCGTGGAAAATGTGACGTGAAACGGGTCTTTGAGGGAGAAAAAGTTATTCAAGAGGCACAAAGCTTCAAGGGTGCAGAGCTTTCGGTGGTTTCTGTACGTGCCCTCAGACCTGCAACTATCGAGCAAGTCTACGTCGAGAAAATGCAGAGAGATATTGAGAAGAAGGTTCTCCAAACTTTAGCCGAGAAAGGAACACTAATAATGACAGCCGAAAAGAAAGAGGATGAGAAGATTCAGCCGGCCGATGCGCTGGAGGCTATTAAGGATCTGATTGAAAACGAGACGGAGCGAGAGGCTGTAATGAAGCTACTTGAATCCGTAGATTGGGACGTGAAGAAAGAGAAAAAGGACGAAGAAGAGGACAAGGACGAAAAAGAGGAGGAGGAAAAAGTAAAGAAAGAAGAGGCTTCTCCTGCTACCCCTGAGCAAATACAGGTAATGGAATCACTGGCTGGAGGCATTAAGGCTCTGTATCAGCAGGCTAAAGCAGCCGTTTCTATGGAGTCCGAAGAGGCTATCAAGGGATTTCAGGAAGTGGTAAACGGTATGGAAAAGATCGTTAATGCCTATCCGTACCCGTATCCTGGCGAGAAAAAGAAAGAAGAGGAAGAGGAAGAAGAGGAAGAGGAAAAGCCTGAAGAGGAAAAGAAAGCCGTAGAAAAGCCTGTTAAGAAAGAAGAGGTCAAGCCTAGTTCTGAGGCGAACGCTCTTCAGGGATTTGCCGATGTTTTGCAGGAAGTGAAAAAGGATTTGGCTAATGCTACTGCACAATATCGTGATGAGCAGATCAAGGATCTCGCCGATGTAGTAATATCACTCGTTGATGATGTTAAAAGCTTGAAGAGTACTATTGACAACGATGTGCCCATCCGCAAGGGTCTGGCTATATCGAAGAAGCAAAAAGAGCAAGAGAAGGAAGTAGAGAAGACGTTTGTAGATAACGAAGAGTACCAGAAGGCAGGGCCGCACGAACGAATGAGAATGGTGTTTGACGAGAGGAATAAACGGGTAGCGGAATTAGAAGAAGAGTAAAGAAACAGCGGGTAGCTGATTCAACTCACTTATAATTTTTCTGCCGTAATTCTTCTCTCCTGTTGTGATAGCAGGCATATTAGGAATCGTAGAGTTTAACATTACAAACGAAGGAGTAAAGAGTAGATATGCCTACTGTTGATATACGGAAAGCGTTGTCACCGACTAACGTTGACTCGCTTATACCGAAAGAAATAGATAAGGTAATCCAGCAACTTATGGATTATCAGAATCCGCTAAGGCAAAATCTGCCACGGCGTAAGGGTAAAGGTAAGGCCTGGTATCTTAGCCAAAGAACTCCGTCTGCGACTACACCCGCTACATTCTACAATGCAACTACGGATGATTTTGGAGAAGACACTGGAACGTATGCAGAGCTTGAATTTCCGTTTAGAACCATTGGAGCGAGAGGCAAGGTATATCGTTTGTCCCAGGATGAGACCAGGGGTCAGGTTAATATGATTGCCAGCGAAGTGGAATCCCGAACGCTGGAGTTTAAGAATTATGAAGAGTATGCCCTGGTCTGGGGTGATGATAGCAATGCGAATCAGTGGGATGGATTCGATCAGGGGATTAGTAGCTCAGCACAGATTATTATGTCGGCTGCGACGAATATGGGCGGATCGCTAACCATTAACGATCTGGATCAACTCGTTGATGCGTGTGCACCTTTCAAGCCGAATATGCTGGTCACGTCCCTCGCAGGCCGCCGAACGATTAACGCTTTGCTTCAGTCCTATCAACGCTTCAATGACAAAATTGAAGTCAAAGGTGGCTTCAAGTTACTTAGTTACAATGATATACCGATTTATGTTAGCACGCAGATTCCCGATACGCTGGATTACAATACGAGCGGGTCGCTGCAATCGCTTACGGGTGGATGTACTTCTGCTATATTCTGTCTGGATACGGAACGTCTATGGGTAGGTGTGCTAAACGAGTTGACGTATAAGGAATTGGCATTGAAGTCCACGCAATACATGGAGTTTGATATCTATGAGGATATTACTTTGGTGTTTGCCAATTACCTGGCACACTCGAAGTGTATCAACTTCCTTGTGGAATAGGGTAAGCTTGATAAATGGATAGCCAGGGTAGTCGCTTGACTACTCTGGCTTATCTTGGAGGTTGATTATGTGGCTGATGTATCATGCAAAACTAAAGAAGATTAAATTGGCGAAAGAAGTAACGTATCATCAAACGCTTACGGTACGATATGGAGTTTGTGAATGCGAGAGTACTTATTCTAAAGATGAGTTGGAGCGAAAAGGCTATATGGAAATTGAGCCTGAAATGCAAGGTCTTTTAGCGATACAGTCTCAAAAAGCTATCCAAGAGATGGAAAAAGTACGACCGAATATTGACAAGCTTATTAAAGAATCTAAAAAGACACAACAAGAGGATGTGCCTCCGCCTCAAATAGATCCTGAAGTAGAGCAGCTAATCGCAGCACAAAGGGAGTTTAAGCCCAAGGATATATCGCAAGATGGCAATAGTAACGATAGCTGAAGTTACAGAATTTATGGGCGTTGCCTCTTCTGCTAAATTGGTGCAACTTACCGATTCCTATAATACATTGGCAGAATCGTATTGTGGCCGTGATTTCGATATGACCTATTATGAAGAAGCGATTCGTATTAACCCATATCAAACGGACATAAATCTCGCCCAATGTCCATTGGCTACATTAGTCTCTTTGGTTGACACATCAGATGAGGAGGTTGATACAGATGCTATCGACTATGAGGCAGGAGTTTTAATTATAGATGCAGGGTATTGGAATGCATTTCCTACGCTTGAAACGAGCCGTGAATGGTTGACTGTAGAATATTGGGCGGGCTATGATAATAAGCCGGAAGATCTTAAACTAGCCGTCCTTTCAATGATAGAGAGCCGATATAATACGAGTGATTCGGCCATAATTTCAGAAAGGCTGATGGATAGAAGTTACCGGAAAAATGATTCGGGATTTCCAACCCAGGCAGAAAGTATTCTTAATTTATATCGCATTAGTGTGTGAAGGCTGACGGGGTGATGGTGCATGCTTTCTGATTTTCTCACAACGCGAGTTCGTATAGACCGCAAAAGCGACGAGATTTTTAGCGGAAGCCTCGCTGCCTCGCTAACTTTTACTCAGCTTTCACAGGAAGTTTTTTTATCATTTGATGTCTCTGGCATTAACTCCGCCGTGACGTTTACGCTCGATGGTGTTTGGGATGGTGCTTCATATTCTGAGTCTATTGTCGTATCTACTTCTAACCTTAAAGGGAATAGAGGGTTTCAGTCTTTTGATTCCTTGACAGCTATTACGTGTAGCGGAGACTTGGATGGAACGGCTATTATTAAGATGTTAGGAGAGGATGCTGATCCGATATTCATTACAAGTATTGTGGGTACATTTTGGTCAGATAAATCTCTTAAGCCAGAGACGCAAAGCCTGGAAGTGTTTGGCAGAGAAGACGAAGTACCAAAAAACTTCAAATATTGTTTTCAAGGGGGTGAAGATATTCAAGAGAATGATACCTTGATTCACGGAGCAGATCGGTTTCGTATTAAAAGTGTAACCAGTGTAGATAGTTTGACGGGAGTTGTTTCCCATATTGAAGCAACGGTAACTGAGTTTGGAGAATAACAAGGAGAACTAAATTGAAAACTGACATAATCGTACCAGTATTTAACGGCTTGAGTGATTCAATTGAAATGTTCGAGAGCTTGAAGACGCATACTAAAGACTATCGTTTGGTCGTTGTAGATAATGCCAGCACAGACGGGACGGCTGATTACTTCGAGAAGCAAGGCGTTGAAGTTCTTCGGTTTGAAGAGAATCAAGGTTTCGGCGCAGCGATCAATCTAGGAATGGAAGTCGTTGATACGGAAAATGTGGTCTTTCTAAATAACGATGTAATTCTTACTGACGGCTGGCTGGATCGAATGGTCTTTGTGAAGAACCAATTTCCTGCCCCTGTTGGTATCGTAGGGCCAGTTTCTAATTTCGCGGCAGGGCAACAAGTCATTCAATGGTCTTCTGGCGATTTTACGGTAGGGAACTTAAAGCGCCAAGTTGAGACGATTAGAAAAGAATTCAAAGATCAGTTGATAGAAACTTCTTTTGTCTCTTTCTTCTGCTGTCTGGTAGATGCTGGAATGGCTAAGGAGATTGGGCCAATAGAGGAATGGTTTCCTGGTGGATTCGAGGATAACGATTATTGTACCAGGATATGGGAAGCGGGATGGAAGCTATTAGTTATTCGGGATCAGTTCGTTTTTCATAAAGGCTCTCGTACGCTACTTAGGGAATTCGATAGTGCCAGAAAAGTCTACGAGCCGCGTCTTAAATATTTCAAGAAATATTTTGATAAACAAGGTCATCCTAAAATCGTTGCTATGTATCGTGCAAAAAACGACCATGAGCTTTTTCGGAAGTCGTTGGAAGCCACATCTTTGATAGTCGATGCTATTATGGTCTGGGACGATAATTCCAGTCCTTCCCTAAAAGCGATCTGCGATGAATTCCCTAAAGTAGAAAAGTACTATGAGTCCCATCTGCCATTCGATGAATACAGAGACCGATCCATGTTGCTTTCTTGGGCGAAAGCGTCGGATTATGAATGGGCTTTAGTATTGGATGCAGATGAAGTTTTGGAAGAATCTGTCACTTACGAATCGCTACATGAATTGATTAGAGTTCCAGATCCAATGACCAGGAGTCTCATTCTTCATGAAGATACATTTTGGTTCGATGGTTTTTTCAGAACGGATGGAATATGGAGCGGGCAGAGCCACGATAGGTTATTCAAGCTAAATATGAATCAGGAGTTGAGGAAGGGTACATCTAAAGGTTTTCATTGTTCTACCACTCCAGTCTTTCCACCAGATAGCCGAAAGATGACTTCTATACGAATTAAGCATTTCGGATATCTCGATGCGGAGCGCAGAAAGGCAAAGTATGATTTTTACACCAGAGAGGATACGGAAAAAAGACCTGAACTAATAGGTGGGGCGGATTATAGTCATCTGCTGGACGATGGATCGGTTCGTGTCTGTCACTATCTACCAGACAATCATCTTAGTCTGAATATGTTAATTCGTAAAGGAGAGGGAGAAGAGATAGATGCCGCTGCGGTACTTAGTGAGCTTTGGGGTACTCCCCAAGAAATCAATTTGCTAATCGAGGAGGAGACTGAAGAGACTAAACTGCTGGAGGAGATATTCAGAGCTAATGTGTATATCGATGATCAGAGTATGACACTCCCTGAAAAGAGAAATTATCTGGTGGATAAATCAGATAAGCGGTGGGTGCTATTTATCGATACCGACGAAAAGGTAGAGAAGCCTACCTATTTACGGGCAATGATGGATTCCGACCCAGATGCGTTTCTATTTTATGTTAAGAATCTGCAAAAGACGGGGAACATTACGATCTCTGAAAATGTTAGAATGTTTCGCAAGGATGCAGGCTTAAGATTTTCAGGGGAAATACATGAAACGGTTGAAGATTCGATAAAGCCTGAGACGAAAGTAGTTACGGCTCCTACGCATCTTCTTCATTATGGGTATCTAAAGCCCGACAAATTTTTAGATGATAAGCTGGGAGATTATGAAGAGATAGTATTGAGGCAATTGAAAGCTAAGCCTCAAGACCCACGACCTCATTTTTCGCTGGCGATGCACTATTTCAACGTAGACAGAAGAGAAGAGGCTATCGCTCACCTTAAGATAGCTGTAAAGCTGAACCCGCGATTCGCTGAGGCATTAAAGGAACTCGCCCATTGTTACATACAGGATATAAATGGACTGTTCAGGCAGACTTTACCAGTAATACCCGATAATCATCCCTTAAAGCCTCGCTTGGCTGAGATGGCACAAGCACTTGCACCTTTCGAGGAAAAGCGTATTATCGTAGGGAAGCCTAATGCAGGTAGAACTAAAAGTAGTTGACACAGCTACGGATCGTATTAAAGCGAAAAAAAACGACATTTTAGATCGGATGGTCTTTAATCTTCAGCGTACCGCTCAATATCTGTTATCGGAGATGCAAGGCCATCTGAGTCCTACTCCCAACTATTCGCTAAAGCAGCTTAGGCAGATGGATCATCCTTATGCGTGGCGGCATTGGGAGAAGTCAGGTGAAGGATGGATGCCCAGGGGTAGCACTCCCGCCGAGGGCATCCATGAGCCTCCTTGGGAGGTTAATGTTCAGACTGGGCAATTGTTAGCGGCACTTAAAACAACACCAGTACAAGCTACACCGTTGGGCTATACGGTATCTATAGGGGTAGATCCTTCTTCTCCTGCTTACGAATATGCGAAACACGTAATTTATGGGACAAGAAAAGCCGATGGTAAGGATATAATGGTACCTCGTAATTTTATAACTCGTACCTGGATAGAGCAGATAGACGTTATCAAAAGCTTGTTGCTTACGTGACTGTTCCTCACGAATAAATTCTAGAGGCTTCTACGGATTTGAACCGAAAGATTGCAATCCCAATCTTAGAATATTAATGGCAGCATTTTTATCTCTATCCATTTTCAAACCACATTTTGGACAACTATGCAAGCGATCTGCAAGAGTTTTTTCAACTAATATACCACAACGAGAACACGTTTTCGATGTATTCTTGGGATCAACTAAAACACACGCAAGTCCAGCATTTTTCGCTTTGTACGCCGTATATTCTATCAATTGATTCCAAGCCGCATCGGAGATAGATTTTGCGAGACAATGATTACGCTGCATTTGTTTAATATTTAGCTTTTCAAAAACTATAATTCCGAACGAATTGACCCATTTCCGAGAAAGCTTATGTGCAAAATCTGTGCGTTTATTGGCAATCCGTTGATGAATGTGAGCTACTATTTTCTTTTTCTTTCGGTATTCAGAATTGTCCTTTTCAAGAGCACTCAATTTTCGTTGTGCCTTTGTAAGAGCTTTCTCCTCTTTTCTGAAGAAGCGAGGATTTTCTATTTTCGTTCCATCGGAAAGCGTTGCGAAAGAAGAAAGTCCCATATCTATTCCAATAGCTTTTTGAGATTTTTTGAAAGACGAAGGTTCTACATTAACTACCAAACATACGAACCATTTTTCGGTGTTTGACTGCTTCACGATACACTGTTTTATTTCAGATATGACAGGGCGATGTAGATTGATCTTAATCTCGCCTACTTTGCTCAAGTAAATCTTTTCTTCTGAAATCAATTTGAATCCAGATTGCGAATAGGTGAAACTCTTGAGACTACCTTCGGCCTTAAAATGAGGATAACCAGGATTCTCTTTTCCTTGCTTAATTCTACGAAAGAAAGCTTTGAAGGCTTTATCTAAACGGATGCCGACATCTTGAAGAGTTTGGGAATGTACTTTCTTCAATTCGGGACGGTTATTCTTTAATGAAGGTAGCATGCGGTTAAGATCGTACCAGTTCAACGACTCTTGTCGCTCTTCCCATGCCGTCTTGGTTAATTCAAGAAAATGATTCCAGAGCCATCGGCATTCCTCAAGAATGGTATTGAGTTTTGTTTTTTGAGCTTTTGTTGGATAGATACGATATTTGTATGTTTTTTCCATAATGATCTAAATATACAAATATTTTAGAGAAATGTCAAGAAAAAAATGCACTATTGGCCAGCAATTTTTTCATCTCCGCTGTTGAAATAGGGAATTTTCAAATCGCAAATTCTATAAAGGTTAGCTATGGCGGATTCGATACGATCTGGTGCAGCAAGAGCACATTTAGAAGCGGGTATTGAACGTACAGAAGCGGCAAGAGCAGGAAGTGGTATTATTCATCTTGCCGCTGGTGCGGAGCCGTTATATCTAACTATTAACGAATCGTTTTTTTTGTATGAAGAGCAATCTTCTGATATTGCCCAAACTATTTCTGAATCGTTCTGGCTTTATGAAGGCTTATCTACAGACCTGACTGCGGAAATTTCTGAATACTTTAATTTGTTCGAGGGCATAACAAAAACACCTCCTGTAAACTTTTCCATATCTGAACAGTTTTATTTCTATGAAGCGCTTGCTGAAAGTCTAGGGCTGTCCATATCTGAGAGTATAGAGTTAGCCGAAGTCACGCCTACCGTCCAAAAGTCAGTACTCTATAGTTGGAAAACAGCAATTATAAGAAAGCTGAATGAGAATACGGATTTGCTACCTATGGTAGGTAGCAGAATTTATCCTGCTTATCTGGCTGACATACCGAACGCATCGTTCCCTTGCGTTTGTTTTGCATCGGAAGGCGGATCGAAACCCGTTTCTTATCTTCCATTCGCTGTAATGAGCATCCGATTTTGGGCTTATTCGCAGACAAGTTTTAGACAATCGGAGGATATGATTGAATATGTACAGACCAGTTTAAATAATGAAATAGTAGCCAGTAAAGACGGAACCTTTATATTCTATCAAATGAGCGAGCCGGTTGAGGTTCGCTCAGGAAGTCTTAAAGGGTTGACAGGAGCATATCTGGTAAGGAAAGTTGGATAATGGATAAAAACGTTCCCTGGAAATGTCGAAATTGCGAGACGGTTCTTGGTTATCTGGATCAAAATTGCGAAGTGATCCGTATTAAGGTCAGAGACGTTTATGTATACGTCACTGGCGGCGCTGTTAGTGTTACGTGCCGTAAATGCGGAACAATGAATGGAATAGATCAAACACAGAGAGATGATTTGAAGTCAACCAAAGTGAAACTTCAAAGGGGGTGAAATAGATGCCTTTTAACGTACCAAGTTACGATACTGAAAATCTAAGTTTCGGCCCTGGTATAATTTTTCTTGGCACGGCGGGTAATACGCCGTTGACAGATATCGGTGCTGTAGAAGAGGGAATGGCGTTAGCGCACAGTGTAGAGCTTTTGGATGTGCTTCAGGGGAACCCTAGAACACTTATCGAGAGTTTCCGCACGGCTGAAGCCGTTACCTTTACATTCTCAGGGCTGGAATGGAATGTAGGCTTGCTGGATGAATATCTGGGTGCTGGAACGACTACAGGTGATGTATTTGAGTATGGTGGTGATCTAAGAACGAGCGTGGTATCGATTCGTTTCGTGCATCAGATGCCGCCTGCTGTTGGTTTAACAGTAGGGCCAACGATTACTCTTGATATTTGGAAAGCTAGACCAGCGGGCGATACTGCCTTTACTTTCGGTATGGATCTTCACGCATTTCCTGTTACCTTTACAGCGATTCGTGTTTCAACAGATTGGTCAAGTACAGCTCTTGCAGAAGGCAGGCAGCTTTACAAGCTAACCCTGGAGGAGGCTCCTCCATACTAACATAAATCTCCTAATTTAGCCTTTAAAGGCATTAAAAAAAGCTCCCTAGAGGGCGAAGGAGTATTAACATGACAGCGGAAAAAAAAGATGTATGGACAGATTTGTTTGCAGAAACTAAGACTTTGACTGGTGAGCCCATTTCATATCCTACCAAAATGAGTCTTGGCAAAGAACTTCAAATCAGAAGCGTAGTGATGGATAAGCTTTCTTCGTTTTCGGAACTCTTTTCAGGAAAGACTGATGAAACTTCCGAGGAGAAAGCTTTATCTTTTTTCATGAAAGAAATTCCCCATGTTATAGCTCCAGTTGTAGGAATCATATTAGAGAAAGAAGAATCCTGGGTGCTTGATAACCTGGATCGGAAAACGGCGGAGGAGATCGCAGGCCCTTTTTTCGAAAGCTTTTTAGACATTCCGGGGATGAAGGCGCTGGGAGTAGAAGCTCCAGACCTAAGCGAGGACATAGTTCAGGAATAGATTCGATCTTTGCGTATTGTGCAGGAGAATTCGGATGGACAGCTATGCAGACTAAGGAGCATAGCCTGGATGAGCTAGAGGCTATTATCGAGATGCATTCTAAGGCTATAGCTCCAGATTCTCCTTCTCCCCCTTCACAGGCTCCAGATTCAATAGAAAAAGTACGTCAGTTTCAGCAAAAGATGGGAGTAGGTTAGATGAACGAGGCAGGATCGGTAGCCCAACTCGGATCGCTTGCGGTATCTTTGACGGCTAAGGTAACATCCTTTACTAAGGGGATGGATAAGGCTATCAAAAAAATAGACCAGTTTAACAAAGCTGCCAAAAATGCAGGCGTTCAATTCCAGACTTCGTTTAAGCAGATAGGTACAGCTACGGATGTTTCTGTCAAAGATTTATCTGCTCGAATGGGGAAGACGGATGAGGCGTTGGGGCGTGTTGAAGAAAAAATGAAAAAGTCTGGGATAACAGCTAGGAAAGCGGCTAAGGGTGTAGATGTAATGGCCGACAGCCTCAATAAAGTGGCTACGAGAGGTAAGCATGCTCTCGGCGCAGTCCTAAGTTTTCAAGCTGGTGTTGCTAACTTTATTAAACTCAATGTTCGTTGGTTTGCGGTATGGCGGACATTTTGGGCTATCTGGGGTCAGATACTTCGGGTAGGACAAGATATTAAAGTAATGTATGATGAAACTGCGTTGGCTTTGCGTACCGCCGCAGATGCTACGGATTCTTGGCTGGTGAAGCAGCGAATAGCTATTGAGCTTAGGCAAGATGCTATTAAAGCAACACAAGAACATGCAATCGAGCTAAAAGATTATATTCAGACCGTATACTTTTTGACAACTGCTGGGCTTACGTATACCAAAGCTCAGAAATTTACAAACACAGCACTTCTTACGTCTATAGCACTTAACGAAAAAGCAGCAGATACGACGCGGTTGTTGACGGGATTATATAATGTATTTGGAGAAACGATTGGAGGGAATCGAACTGAATTAGAAAAGTTTCAGCATATTTCGGCAATACTAACTGAGACTTTTCGTAAACAAGATATTGAGCTTAAAGATTATATTAAAAGCTTGCCTTATACTGCACAACAATTTAAGATGCTAGGAATTGAAATTGAGGTTTTGGTCGCTGCATTAGGTGTAATGGGAACTCATTTTATTAGGGGATCAAAAGCTGGAACATCCGCTACTCGTACCGTTATTGAAATGATTTCTAAAGCCGAAAAAATGGCTGAAGTAACTGGAAAAATGTATCCAGAAGATAAGCCCCTTCGATTTATGGCTATACTTCGAGATCTTGCCAAGGTTATCCGAGAAGACAAAGAGAGCCTTGACGAAATGGGTATCTCAACTAAATTGGCAGGAAAAGTATTTGAAGCCGTTGGCAGAAGAGGACAACGATTTGCATTAACTATGGCAGATGCTTTAGATAAAGTGGCTGATCAAATAGAAAGAAATAAAAATGCAACTTTCGATCAAGTTGAGGCGATGGCTGCACTTGTTGAAGCTACACCGACAAAACAACTAGTAATTCTTGGAAATAATTTTAGGGCTATATTTACCAATTTTTTAACAGGGATTACTTCTACTGGTCAGCTTACAGAAGCTTTGATTCTTCTTAATGATGTAATGCGAGATATAGTTCAAGTAACTAAAGTTTTGTCCGTGGCTCTTCGTGATGCGATTGATCTTGTATTGGTTTTATCGCCACTATATCAAATATTTAGCGCAATCTATCATTCACAACTTACAGAAAAAGAACGATTACAAAAAGCAGCACAGCTTGCCGTCGCTAGTGTTTTAGAAGAACAATCTGCTACTCAAGATATGATTAATGTTATTGATTTGGCGAGAAAAAGCTTTAAGGGTATGACGGACGATCAAGAAATTTGGGCGAGAGCTCAACTTAAGGTTGCCGAAGAACATAAAAATCGATCAACAAAATCTTTAAAGGAGGGATCAGAAGAACGAATAGATATTGAAGAAGATTATGCAATGGAAAGATTTAAGATTGTAGATGAAATGTATAAGAAAATAACGGGTGAATATTCAGTAGGAATACAAAAAACTCGGTTTTTGCTTCAAGCAGGATTTAATGCTAATCTAGAACTTGGAGAGAAATATACCAAAGATACAACATCTATAATGGAACGGCTAAATCGTGATCTGAAAAAACTTACTCTGGATCGGATGAGTTTTGATTTGTGGGCTTTAGCTGAAGAACGTAAAAATAGAGAAACAGATCTTGGAAAGATTGCTGAAATTGAAAAATGGTACAATTTGACTAGAAGTAAATTATATAAAGATGCCCACGTCAAAGCCATAGAATCCCAAAGAAAAGCCGCAGATGCATTAGAGAAAGGCGAAAAAAGCTCTTGGGATAAAAGATTAGATACAGTTGGAAAGGCAATCGAAGACTATATTAAACAGTATGCTTCTGGTCATGTTCAATTGATGCGCGAAGTTGCAATAGAAGGAAGCGAAGAGGCGGAGTTAATTGCTAAGTGGCAGAAGCGCATTGAAGATGGGCGTTATTCTACTCAAGTAGCATTGGGTGTACTCTTTTTTAAGCTTAGAATGACCCAAAATGAAGATCTGTTAAAATTGGTCAATGATGGAAATCAAGAACTTATAAATGCTGTAACTCTTTTCAGTGGCAAAGTAAAAGTTATTACAGAAGATCGTATTGCAACTCTTGAGCGCCTAGAGCAAAAACGCATAGCTGTTACTGAAAAAGCACAAACTGAAGAATACAAAGCACTTCAAACGGGATGGGAGAAAGAACTCGTAGGCTATCATAAATTTTACGATAATCTGATTAAGGAAGTAGATAAAACAACTAAGGAAATTATTAAGGCAAATGATGCCGAAAGCAAAGAAGCTGTTGCGGCTAGAGCTTGGCAAGCAGAACAGACGAAAGCAATTCGTAAACGAGAAATGGATGATATTGAAGGCTTTAGGCAAAAGAATTTTGCACTTGCACTAAAACATAATGCATTGATGAGCAAAAATATGGTCGATGCCTGGAAAGCAGCCTGGGCACAAATTGTAGAAGATGCAGGCACGGCCGTTGACCAGCAAATGGAGCTTTTTGAGGGTTTCGCCAATAGCTTTAAGCAATTGACAAGCGACTATTTGATGTTTACCATGTCGGCACATAAAAATGCCACGCAAGTCTTAGATCAAATGTGGAAACGCTTTATCAATTCCGTGCTTCAGGGGTTAGCCGATATTGCAACGGCGAATTTAGTTGCAGGTATTGGAGAAATGTTTAATAGAAAAAAGGATACAGATAGTGGCGGAATTATAGGCGGAAGAGTTGCGCCATTAGTGTTAAAAGCGATGGAAGAAAAACATTCGCCTTCCGCTATTGAACAAATTGCTGATTCAATTAGTCAAACTCTTCAGAATAAATTATCAATCAATACTAGCTCGCCTCTCGCTCGTCCTGTAACATCTTTTTCGCCTAACATTTCAGTAGCTTCACCAGCAGTCCGCACCAATATCGTTAATGTGCTATCGCCTGACCTCGTGCCAGCGGCCATATTGCGAGATCCGGCAACTGTAATAAATGTAATCTCGCAAGATATTATAGATAAGGGTTTGGTAAGTAGTGTTATAAAGGGGATACGGTAATGGCACTAACAGATTATTTCCAATATTTACCAGAAGAATTCAGTGATTCGATAGTGTTTAATACCCAGGTCTCTACGTTTGACACGGGCAAAGAGCAACGCAGAAGTCAATGGGCATCAAATAAACGCACGATGTCATTTACCTATCCAAACGCATTCGATTCTCAGATAGACGATTTGTATGACTTTTTTTTGGCAAGGCAAGGGTCTTTCGATTTGTTTTTCTGTATCATCCCTGAACGCTACGAGCAAACTGAACAGATGACGGGTGGAACTCAGATTACACTCGATCTCACAAAACCTTCTCCTGATAATATCATCATTTTTTTGGATGGAACCCAGGTCTGGAATTTTTCCTATAGCGAAAGCACTAACATGATTACGTTTGACGTGGCAACAACAGGGGAGGTTATAATTAGACAGTACAATATGATCCTCTGTCGCTTCGCCGATGACGTGATGTCTCGCTCTTTTTTTGTGGAATCGGTTGTAAGCCAAGGATTAGATTTCATTACTGTTTAAAGAGATAAATAAATGCCCAAAGAATTCAGCGAAGATTTCCAGACAGAAACCGAAGAGGTCGAAAATCGTCCACTTCTCCTCATAGAAATCAATCTGGGAGAAACCCAGGTCTGGAGACTAACCACTCTGGATGAAGAAATAGATATTTCGTTTTCTACACCTGATATGTTACAGGAGCCATAAAAAATAATGCAATGGGATCGAAGCTGGACTACATCAGCGGGAAGCGGCCCTGCTTTAGTGACTAATATATCTAATTTTTTATCTATTCCGCCTATGTCCACTTTTTGGGAGGTTCTTCCAGGAAGTCTTCAGACAAGTATAGAGGCTGATGATCATAAATCGCGGATAGTCGTTAAGCATATTGAGACTAATGAATATTTTAATTTGATTCAATTTTCTTATGAGTACCAAGAGTTTCTCGTTTTTCATAATTGTGGTGAAACAGTAATCAACGCAGATTATGGCAATCCTGGAAATAATTATTATGATCTTCAATGGAATGCCCCGGCTTCAGTAATGCAATTAACGTATCCTGCTGATAGTGAATTTCTGTTAGCAGTAGGATATTCAATTGTCGGTACTTCTCAGTTTATTTTCATTGCATCTAAATTTGATAAAGGTGACAATGATATTTCATCACAGGGAATGTTTGGCTTTATTGATTCTTATTCAGATATAATTTGTAAAGTAACTGGCGGCCTTCCGACTAATAATTTTACTTTTCGGCCAATTACTCTCCAGCATCATTTTTGGGAAAGTGGATATCAGAATTTTACAATGAAACTTATCCAAAATGCTGAGTTTGATTTGCTTACGACTTTCCAGGTACACGATTTATCAGATTTAGTTGGCAGTTATTATGATCGTTATTTATTTCCTTTAATCTATTTTGAGCAAGGGAGCGAAGATTATTCAGGTCGTATTGCAGGGCAGATTCATGATTGTTGGTATGCAGAGTTAGATCAAACTTATGCGAACGCACATTTAATGTATGCTGATATTTCAGGAGCATCAGATCGTTCGCTTCGAGTATTCAGAGACGGCGAGAATGCTGATTCTTATGTAGCGATTCGGCTAGATTGAGAAAAAGGAAGGAGACAAAAAATGAAGACATATGAGATTCAAGAATTGAAAGAAAAAGAAAATGACGTTGTAAATTTCGATATTTGTCATTGCGTAAAACTTGGTCAAGACCCATTACATCATACATTACAAGATCAAATTCTTTGGGCAACGGCGAGATGGTTAGGTTATGGAGATACTCTAAATGGCGGTGGAAATTTTTTTTCATTTCAATCTGGTGAAGGGGCCATTGCATTCATAAATGTTGCTGGTGAATTTACTTGGGAAAATGCAACATTAATTAGCGGTGCGGATGGTGCAACGAGTTGTTGGACAGTTCAGGCTACTTATACGGCACCTGCTGCAACACATATCTCCGAGCTTCGCTTAGCAGGTACTTACAACGGCAGAGATCTAAAACAAGTTTTTTCCATAGAGGGCGTAAGTAAAAATTTAGGTAGTGGACAAGATTATGTCGTAACCTGGATGGTATGCGCTCTATTTTGCCCATAGGTAGATTATGCCTGCTGAAGAAGAATATATCGAAGAAACTTTTGGTTTTGGGGAAGAGATAGAAGACCCTTCAATCCAAATCGAAGAAACTTTTGGTTTTGGGGAAGAGATAGAAGACCCTTCAATCCAAATCGAAGAAACTTTTGGTTTTGGGGAAGAATTAAGTTATGATTCACCTGTTCCTCCAATCGTCTTATTAACCGAATTCCATCAGGGCACAATCAATCCTCCTGAACAATTTACTAGAACATACATCCCCTGGCCTCTGGGAAGAGATTCTGTAAGCATTTCTCTAACGGAGCATCAGGACTCGCTTCGAATAACACTATCTAATATTAAATGGGATCGGCATCTGGGTAAGCTCAGGGCTGAGGATTTGCACGGGAAAGTGGTAAGGATATGGCAGGGTTTTTTAGATATTGCACAGACGGAGGCTAACCTCGGAGCGCTATTTGAAGGTGAGATTGATAGGGTGAGTTTCAATGAAGGCGCAATAGTAATTGACTTAAAGGGAAATATTAAGTACCTTGACAGGGAAGGATTGAGCAGAACGTTCTCGATATATTGTCCATTTAAGTTTAAGGAGCGTCAGTGTGGGTATACGGGCCCTGATGAAACTTGCGATAAAAGTTTTGCGGATTGCACGTCAAAAGGTAATACTCGATCTTTTGGGGGATTCAATACGCTGTTAAGGATTCAAGGGACAAGAACAATTATTTAGAGGAGGCTAAAAATGCCACCAGAAATAAGATATACTATTAATGAAGGTTTTGCCTTAAGCCGTCCTGTCTTGCATCATAGCTTGACGGAAGATTTTGCGGAGACCGCTATTCGTTGGCTGATGAATGGAGATGAGCTTAATGGTGCGACGAGCTGGTTTTCTTTCCAGTCGGGCGAGGGGCTTATACGGTTCTCGAAGAACGGAGCGCTAAGTGATGCCAACACCACTCAGGTTAGTGGTGGTGACGGTACGACTAATTATATGACGCTTACAGCTACGTATACAGCAACCCAGGCCACTACGGTTACTGAACTAAGCCTCGTGGCTACGCACACTTCCAGAGCCAGTGAAGAGGTATGGTCTACCGAGGGTGTAGACCAGGATTTGTTGAACAACCAGACCTACACTATCACCTGGATATTGAGTGCTCGATTAGCTTAAGGATTGTAGATGCCAGAATATAAAACAGTAGTAGAACGGACTGGCCCTAAATATGGAGTTTTTAAATGGGCGGGGGTTGGAGTTGGTTATTTTTTAGGATCTCCATCCGTAGGATTTATGTTAGGTGGTGTTCTAGATGCTCTGATATGGAAACCATTAAAACGAAGAATAGAAATTCCAGATCAAAAAAATAGCCTACTAAGTCCTGAAACATTGGTTTCGTCAAATGTACCTTTGGCAATGGGATTCGGTTCTTTTTTTTCTGCTGGAAACATTTTAGATTACGCTATTGAAAGAACGTATGAATATTCTACAGGATGGGATCCAGCGGAGCGAACTAATACTAGGGTATATAATATTGCTATTGGTATATCTGTAAATCCCGCAGAAATTGTTGATGGAACTATGGGTGAGCTATCTTTTATTGATAATACAGTTGTCACCTACGAACCCTATCCTGAAGGGGGCCATTCAATTCTTCCTGGTGAAAATTCATCGGATTATGTCGCTCATTTTATTCAAGGCGATGACTGGCCTGGATCTTGGGATACTGAATGGGTTCATTGTTTCTGCCAGCGTGGGTATGCTGATTATTACGTTTCAGCTTTTGGCCCTGTGGTTACAGTAGAAAAAATAATGAAGAACCTAGAGGTATTTGTTCATATAAAAATAGATGGCGAAGAAACCATAAAAAAATTAGAAAGTTCTGATTGGATAGCTCATGGAGCGGATCATTTTCGATACTATGTAACTATAACTGATTCTCAAGATATTAGAATAACTTGGGAAAATGAAACGGATGATCATCCATTTAATTTGTCTGTTGGGATCTTTGATGGGTTAGCTGGCGGCCAGGTGGATGATTCTTGGGTTTTTCAATGTAATTGGTTTGCTATTCAATTTAACGATGATTATTTTGATCCTGAAAATTCAGATTTTGCATTAGTTTGTAATACTGGCGAAGACAACGCCATCACCAACCTCCAAAACTATATGACGGATATAAATTGGGGGTTAAGAATTCCTTCGGATAAACTAAATACACCCTCGTTCGCTACTATGGTGGCACTTGCTGAATCCGAAGGATACACATTCAATGGATTATTCACCTCTCAATCCGATCCATCCGATGTAATCTCAACATTCTTACGCACCTCTAAAGCCCTGATGGTCTATAGCCAGAACGAATTTAAAATTATAGCTGATGTTTTCACCACCCCCACTAAAACATTTCAAGAAAGCAACACGATAGCCGATAGCTTTCAGTTTACGCGCAAAGATACGGACTCTGTAATCTCTCGCCTCAAAGTAGACTTCGAGGATAGCGAGCACGGTTACGCTGTACGGAGTGTGCTTCTCGATAGCCCTGTTCTGTTTGAAAGAATAGGCATTAAGGATACGAGCCAGTTTCTAACGGGTGTCAATACGGAAGCACAAGCGTTGGATATAGGGGACTATCTGTTTCGCAATTTAAGATTACCTAATACCGTAACATTCGCTACATCTATAAACGATGCCGATGTAGAGCCTGGAGATTTATTTGTCCTGGGCCGTCCTAACATTCAATATGGTGGCGTATTCAGGGTGGCTGAAATACAAGAAGAGAGCAATACAGAGATCCAGATTACGGGTGTGTCCCATTTTTTAGAGGATGAGATTATTACCCTCTCTACCGAGGATGATTTTAGAGATGGGACGTTTTATCGGTGCGCACTAACATTCGCAGAAGGTGGCGAGATTACTCCTGACTTTTCGGTGGATTAGCTTATGGCTTGGGAATCTCCAGGGTATCACGTTCTTAGCGAGCTTAATTCTTACGGGGCAAGTTTGCCAGGCTGGACACAGCTTGATTACGAAAATAATGCGTCTTATGATACGGGCAGAATAGCACTTCAACAATCTCAAGGTCAGCAATTTTATGTGATTAGAGATTTTGATGACGACGACAATGAATTTGTATATATTCAGCTACTTGGAAATGATTACTCTACTTATGGCATATCAGGCCCGACTTCATCTCTAATAGCAGGCGAGCCCGTTACTGGAACGTATGTTGCTCGGCCCTGGATAGAAAACGGGGAAGTCATTGGTAGAGACAATACATCCGTTCTATATTTCGCAGCGGGTGATGAATATTTGATCTGGGCTAATTTAATCGGTGGAAGTTTTTATGCCAAACCCCGCCTCTCTGCATTAGGTGGTTTCGGATACCTTCAGGAAATCGGAACGACGGTCTATAGTTTCGCGGGAGGACTCCCTTACAATCCCAACTACGAAAAGCCATTCCAATTCAGCGATCATTTCTTTACGCCTGATGGGACGGTACTGGTACGAACTGGTGCAGGATCTTGCGTGATTATGCAAGTACATTCTTACGAGGATATGGAAAGTGCCGACCCGCATTCCAACGATACGTTTCAATTTGAGGCATTAAAATTATTGTGCAAGAACGAGGAACTGATTGGTGGATTTATTCCTGAGCTTTATTGGGTGGGGAACCATAAGGTAACTATAGAGGCAACGGATGGGGCGTGCTTTACAACGGATGTGTTTGGAAGATTTTTCAAAGATGGCGAAGATGAATCGCGGCTTATATTTATGCAAAACGCAGTAGCTTTATAGAGGAGGGGTGTTATGGCTAATTACACAGAAGTTAATCGAGCCTTACTTACCTGGGCGGATCATCCTGCCTGGGTAGAAGATGATTTTACCGATGCAGAAATGAATGGTCTGCATAATATGAAGACCGATACAACGGCTTATACTTCTGTTGGATTGGTCGTAGGACTAACTTATGATTTTACCAATACAGTAGATTCGTACCAGCATACAGGCAGGGTTTCTATCTATTGTAATCCTTCAATTGCTACGGATTGGACAATAAAGACTTCGCTTGATATGGCATCCTGGAATGATATGGGGGCGCTTTCGGATGCCGGGCCGTATGTTTATTTCGATGTGGATAACGGCATCAGAGGATTGAGAATAGAACTCGATCCAAGCGAAGAAACTGTCTTGCAAGAGATTATTGCGGATTCGGATGAAGATACTTATGTGGAATGGCAAGGCCCAAACAATTTGCCTAATTCTGCCAATTTTGGTACGGCAGCAGGTGGCGCGGTAGAAAATATGAATCTCCCCGCAAGCACCGCTTATTGGATAGTAGACACAGAAAGGACTGCTGGTGCAGACGGCTATTTGGCAAGTTTTGCCGGAAATCAGCAGAAGGCGGGTGCTGGAATCTTTATCAATATCATTGCTTCGTTTAAAAAATTAGGGGATGGATATTGGTATGTTAGAGATGCCCGTGTTATTCCAGCAGCTTCGCCTGGAGGTATTATAAATAGCCCCAATACCTATTGGATCATTGATCCTCCGTTAGAAATTAAGGCGGGTGATTATATGGCATTTAAAATAGCCCATAATTCCGCAGCTGGAAGTAAGCATTATATGCTCTGCAATACCAGTGCCGGAGATAGTTACGAGTACTTGCAAAATGCAGGAACATTTGCCACGGGAGATCTTATTGATCAATCAATATTTACAACAATGGATAATAGGTTGTTAATGTGGTATGAAGTTGATTACGCTCCATTAGATAACACTCTCTGGCCTTATATTCCTATTGCTGACCGTTGGATAAATGCAGAAAATGGCACTGCAAATGCTGCTCGTTTTAAAAACTTGAGCTTAGCGAGCAATGCTCCTCCTGAACTGACATTCTATCCAGTGCTTACTACATTAGCAGCAGCAAATTTAGTTGGAGATGATGGAGTAACAGTTCATGACTGTAATTTATTTCCTGAAGAGGGTGGAAAAATCAGAGTTATCAATGCTGACGGATCTAATCCAGAGGATAAAGAATATATTGCATGTTTGTTTGGTGGTGGAATTATCCAAGTAGAAGGCACAATGGCCCTAGCACATGATAAATGGGCTTACGTGATCAACATTTCAGAATATATCGAGATTAGCAAAGATGGCAATGCTCCCTGGAGAAAGCCAGGCGAGGCAGTTATTGCCTTCGATGGCAATATAGGAGCGAATGGTACGCAGACATTTTATATGCGCAAGGCAGCCGCATTAGATTTCGATTATGCAGTAGATTCTGACATCTACTCTCGATTGATCGCTTCTTGGCCTGTGACGAATCCCTAATCTTAGGAGATAGGTTATGGCGGATTCCATAAGAAGCGGACAAGCACGTGTACATCTCGATGCAGACATTCAACGTATTGAAGCAACGCGAACGGGAGCTGCCAGCGCTCATATAGAGGCTGGTAGAGCTATTCAGCCCCCTACAGATTTAAGATGCGAAGATCGTGTTGAATCATATACATTTGAGTCTAATCCTGAATTCAGTGCAATACACGATAGTTTCGCCTCTGGTGCGAATGGTCAGGCTACACATTACGAATGTGAAATAGCATCCGACCCTACCAATTTTGCAGGTACTTCAAGGTGGGATTCAACAGAGACAGCTATAATTCCTAATCTTGATAAGGGTGAAAAACAAACAGCGGAAAGTGCTTGTAACTTTGTTGTAGCAGACGATGCGGGTATATTTTGGTTCAGGTGGAGATTCAAGGATACGAACGGAGATTGGGGGGGATGGGCGTATAGTTTTTTCACCTATCTATACTATCCGAATTTTACCAAAGAGATTGAGCTAACGGGTACGCTTCCTGACTATGTGCTGATTATTCCGATCACAAAAAATTTGAGCAATCTCTTTCTGTTAGCAGGTTCAGATACCAGTCCCGATCCTACGCTCAACACGATAATAGATTGGCTGGTACCGATTACAGGGAAGTATCTAAAGTTTCAGATTGAGTTTAGAAATCCTGACAATACCGATCCGATTCACAAAATACTGATTAATAAGGTATTTTTGTAATCAGCCTCAATGACAAATAGCCCCTGGGTTAAGTCTCAGGGGCTATTTGTATGTCTTAAAATAGATCAAGAATAAACATCTTCCAGAAAACCCTGACCGACTGGCGATCCTAACCATTGAATAATCGTAGCAGCCACTTCTCGATCACGCTCTGTTACCTCACCTCTAGGAAGGTTTGGATCGTCAGCGAGTAAGTAATCTAATATCCCCTTACCTCCGTCAGAATTTTCCCTTTCCCATTCTTCTGCAAAAAGTTTTTCTTCTGGGTTTTGCTTAAATCTGTACTGACTTCTTCCTTTGTTTAACATTTCTCTCCTCTCTCAATAGGACATCGATGGATAATCACAAGCGTCTAAAAAATCCTTGATACTATTTAGTCCATGATAACTTCCATCGCTATCTCGCCACCATCTTGCGGCGACAATCGTTGGCCGAAGAGGGCGAAGGTCGAAATGAAGCCCTGGCGTATTCCAGTATGGATACAATCCTAATCCCGTAGGCCGGAACTTTTCAGCGATCAAAAACTGTTCCATTAAAGGCAAGCTCATGATATGAAAATCAACAGCGTTACCCAGATAATGCTGGCTCTTATTCGCATGTCCTGAAAGATCATAAGCACAATGAATTGCAATAGGTTTTCTAGCAAACTCACGCATAGCATCCATAATCAGAATAAGTTCAGGATTTACTTTGTCCGCGCTTGGCTCCCATTCACTCTTTGAAAAATACTTGATCTTGCTCCAATCAGTGCTCATTGTTTTCCTCCTTATTCCATCCTCGCAATAGCGAGCCTGTCTTTCTGCTTGTGGTTAGCCTTGATCCGAATTGACCGAGCCATTATATTTTTATCCCTCAGCCTCTTCACTTCTAATTTAATCCATTGCTCACCCGTTACAATACCCCACTGAGAATGAAATTCTGTACTTTCTACAATGGGACTGGTCAATAGCACTTCGCCTTCTTTTAGAGTTATCATAGTATATCCATTGTTAGTTGTTGCAGTTTTTGGGATGCGATCTCTGAAATATATTCAGGATTAAGTTCAATGCCAAAGTAATTTCTGGCTTGGTATGTCATTATTATTTCCCTAATCGTTTTACAGCTTTTGTTGCGTAAATATTGTCTAGCGCTAGCAATTCTTCCATCGTCGCAATATCAATACACATACCATATATATGTTTTACCGATTCCTGCGTCAAATCCATTTCATATTTCATATCGTGACTTTTACAAATCTGTCTACACCAACTAGACCAGCTTGAATCTAAAAGGTCAGTCCAATATGATTTATTTTTAGCTGTTTTATTCCCTAACCATCTACGCCATCGCGACCTAACGAATTTTATATCATTTATCTGTTGCCTTCTACGCCATCGCGTTCTAACAAATTTTATATCATTCATCAATTATCCTCCTCAAAATCTTCTTTTGATATGTCATGTGCAATCATTCTCCTCCCCATATCCAGCCCACAAACTAACAGGAACTTCGTCAATTCGCCTGCTCCACAGTGCCACGTTAGCACCTCCATATATTTCTCTCAGTCGCTTAAATAGGCTATCTCCAAGTTTTTTATCTTCTGTCACTATACACTCAGCCACTCTTCCATCCTTAATAGCTATGATTACATTGACGTGCATTTTAGTTTCCTCCATATAATAATAAATATCTTCCTAACCCAATCAATAAAACCGTTGGTACCAGTATCGCATAGAATCGCTTTTCGTTATAATAGATATTTCCAAATTTTCCCAAAGAAAAACCCAACCAAAAAGCTCCTGCCCAATAACAAATTTGTACTATCATTTTTGCTCTCCTATCGTTAGCCTTCAATCTCCTCTAACAGAGATAACCGCCGTTCCATCCGTTCAAACCTCTCGCCTGTCTCTATTAGGTCGGCGTTGTGATCATACTGAGTTCTTTCTCTCTCTGCCGAAAATTCCTGAGTGCGTCGTCTCAGGCGATTCGCTTCATCAACTGCAACATCTCTAGCCTTTATCATTACTATCAAGTCCTCATCAAACCCTGCAATCCGATGTCGCAACCTTGTTCCCTCTCTACGCTCTGGGCATTCTGAGCATTTTGAAAGTGATGAGATCGTTTCGTGCTGCTGGCTCAAAGCGTCTTCTGCCTTCTTTAGCTTTTCCTCAAGCTCCTCAATGCGTCCACGCAATATTACCACTTCGCTCCACGCTTTGGTTTGGTGCATCGCTTTGATACGCTCATCCTTCCGGCTAAGCGCCTTCTCAAACTCCTCATTCGCACCGCGCAAGTTTTCCGCGTCGTTATACGCCTGGCCCCACTTGTTTTCTACCTCCGCAAGATGGGATGCCAGTCCCCCGACCTGTTCCTCAAGTTCCTCAATAAGTTCATCCTTTGCCTGGGCATCGGGAATCAGCGCTAGAACCTTGCCGGCCCTACCCAGCCATAATTTCTTGGAGTATGCCGTATGCTCATCAAATGCCCTCGATCCAAGCGCTCTTTCTTGGTTGCATAACTCCTTCGCTACCTCCAGCCGTATAGCGTCATCCGAGATCGTTTTGACGGAAGGTTCTGGAATCAACGCCGAAATTTTATCGACTTCCCCCAACCACACGTTCTGATCATCCTCTGGTAACTCTTCGTACGATACAGTCAACTCCCTCGCTATCTTCAATCTTGTCTCGTCATCGAATCTCATCTACATTCCTCCTTTTTTATCTCCCTCTCAAACCGCTTCCGTTGTTTAGCATTCAAGCCCCAGACATATAATGCTCCGTTCCCGTAATTGTCGTTGTCGCCATAGCCTGGGCCTCTTAGTCTGTACATAGTTCCATCGCCGCAATCGTTCACGTAAAAATCAATCCCTATGGGTATACCTATACACATAGTACCGTGGTCATATCCATACTTCATTTTATTCTTTTTGAATTTCATTTGGCTGCTCCTCCTCCATAGCTTCAAATGCATTAGCAATGCCCATATATTCCTTAGCCCTAATCAATTGAAAAATCATGTTGTCAAATACGGTTGAGTTCCAACAATCCAAATCCTCATTTGCGAGCATGTGTATTCCAGAATGCGCCTCGTTTATTTCGTGTTGAACCTTTTGATAGTAATCCTTTCCCAACTTAGATTGTTTCATTAATGAAACCTTCTCATTGCTATCTCTCGATTGTTGCTCTTTTCAATACGCTTGATTAATTGTCCAATCTCAAAAAGTAATTGAGCTACTATAGCTAAACCTTCCGAGGCTGGACTTTTTAAAGGATCAATAGTAGCTTTCGTATATTCTTCATCAAATTCTTCCAGTGTTAAATCCAACAAGTTATCCATTTTTATCTCCCCTCCAATATAGCCTTAAACAATTCCCACCAAATTATGCCACACCAAAATGTCAGAAATATCGTCCACCAACTAATTCCAAACGCTTTAAGAACCGACCATCCAACACCCATTAAAACAGTACACAAAATAACCGATATGATAAATATAGTTGGGCCATTACAATAAAATCTTCGCATTACCATCCTCCTCTACCAATCTAATTCTATTTGGAAATCCCACCATAAGATCTTCATCGTAGCTGATCACAAATACCTGCTTAAAAAAATCACACAACTTCATTAGCGAGTTCAAAATATTCTTGGAAAGTGCCTCATCCGTATCGCTCGTAGGCTCATCCAATACGCAAAACTCTAAACGTAATTGAGACTTCAACGACTGATAGGTTAATAGACCCTCCCTGAATGCCAGCTCGATAGCCTGCCTCTGACCGCCCGACAAGTCCATCGCTCTGAGCATTCTCCCGTCGAACATAATAATAGGCTCCAACACTTCCATTACGCCCAGATCGCTCTTGAGCTTACGCTGAAGCAATAGCTGGATCTGAACATCTTGTTCAGGAAAGATCAAGTCTAGATAATCTTGCGTAAGGCGTTCCAGAAACTCCATCTCACGGCTTAAGATCATAGATTGAATTCCACGTTTGGAAAATCCCTCCTCTACCAGCCGTACCGCTGAAAGATTTTGATGTAACAGCTTAAGCTCGCCTCTAGCTACATTCAACGCATCGGTGTATTTTCGGACACGCTCGGCGTTCTCTATAGCCAACACTATATTCGCCTCGGCTTTCTTTACCAGATTATCCATCTCATCCAGAATATCTTTTTGAGATAACCATTCCTTTCGAATATCGTCAAGGCTGATCTGCAAAGATGCTGTTTCTAAAATTTGAATCTGATTTAATTCTCCCTGTGCCTGCTTAATCTCTTCTGCAATACCTTCTAATCTCTCCTGAATCAAGCTCTGTTTTTCAGCCTTAGTCTTTTGTAAACGCTCCTCATAATCCAAAGTAAATAACCGTTTTCTGTGTTCATCAACTTGTTTCATAAAATCGAGAATCCAGGATTGGCGATCCAATATCTTGACTTGCTCTTTTTCTTTTGCTTGATTTTGCAAGAGTGCCTTATCTACTTCTTTTTGCAAGGATATTTCTCTCTTGGCGTTTTTGAAAGCATCGGACACAAAAGAACATCTTTCTTGCATATCATCCTCGCAAGGCACTTCTCCAAGCAATTCCTTCTGTCTCTTTATCTGATGTAATTCAATCTGATCATGATTCAGCGACTTGTTTAGCTCATCTATTTCAGCCGCTTGTCCAGTTATCTTAATACATACACTCTCATACTCTTCTTTTATTTGGTCGAAATTATTATCGCATAGCAAATCGTGAAGCATAGCTTGAACTGCTTTGATCTCTTCTGCTTTCGATTCTAAAATTTCCACGTCTTGAACAATAAGCTCACCTTCTTCTTCTTGTAACCTGGCTATCTGCAAAGAGTATGCTTTTTTCTTTCCCACTAATTCGTGAATACCTTCAATCCTGGTTGTAATCTCTGCACCCTTTGCATGAAGACTATTCATAGATTTTTGAACTATGTCTTTTCGTCCTTTCAATTTTGCCAGATCAGCTTCCAGGACTGGAATTTCTTTCTGGCTTTCTTGAAGCTCTGATAGACTTTTCGTCATTACTTCCTGCTCTACGTCTACCCGTACTACTTCTTTCTCTTGAAGTTTTCTTTGATCCCCTGCCGCCGCACTGGTATCGTCACATCGTGCAAAAATGGTAGGAGCTAAAAGCGAGCCCAATACTTTTTTGCGGTCATAATGTTCCATCCCAAAAAAGTTAACCCGATTTTGCGAGGAGTAGTTTGTCACGGTAATCATATCCAGATCACCGAAAGCCAGCATAACTTTTTCATTAAACTCCCCAATCTTTAACTTTTCGTCATTCCAAAAGGTTGTATGCCCCCTGCCTGTCATCGCTTCACCCTGCATCCATTCCCTACGAGCTACTATGATACTTTTCTCGTTTACGAACTCCGCTTCAATCAAACATTCTCCCTGGAAGCCTCTTCGGCCAAGCTCGTAAACATTCCCAGAGCGAAAGATTGAACGACCGTAAAGTGCAATAAATGGAGATTCTAACAGCGTCGTCTTTCCACTTCCCGTTGGGCCGGAGATAGCTATAAGCTTTGCATCGTCTGGCACAACGAATTCAGAGTTGATGTGGTTGCCTACGTTAACCAGTTTAATTCTGCTTAATTTCATTTGTCTCCCTTATGCGCCCAAGATAATTAATAGCCGTCTCAATATCTGAATTAGCATTAGCCGATCCCCAAGATAATTCATGTAGTACTACATTGATAGCCTCTTCATGCGTACTATTTTTTCCGTCAACTAATCGTTGTAAGTCTCTGTCGGCTCTCTGGCAAGCATCCATCATCGTTTGGATAGCATCTCGCAATCGTTCAATCAAATATTCATCCATTGGTATCTCCTCATCCTAGTATGTATTCTATTGATGAATCATTCCTGATAATCTGAACACCTTGTATGGAATAATTTAGATGCGGGGGATCAAGAGGGTGCTCCAAAGGACCACATATTTCCATAACATCTCTAAGCAATTCATCAAAACTATCAGGTGGCAATTGAAGGCTAACTGGCTGCCTTCCCGTTTGGCAGATAAAATTATCTACTACATCTTTAAACTGGTTAAATGTCATATTAAGCTCCTATCAATTCCGTCGCCCTCTGAAAAGCCTTACCATTGATCGTCTTATCTGAGCTGGATAGCCCAAGCCATACTTGAAAAAGTGGAAGCAACTCCTTCTCCGAGATTTCTTTTTCCAACTTAGGCATATCCGATACGCCTTCCTGCTTTTCCTTGAACGACACGTCAATATCCGAGATTGCCCCGATTCGCTTCAGCATTTTTCTCTCTGCCATATCAAAGCCTTCCTCTACGTGAAATCGTAAACGGAGAAGGTTGGCACTATCTTTGATCTGAGAGAGCAATTCCACCCCCTCTTCCTCATCCCTGATAAAACGAGTAAGATGAAGCGTACCGAGTGTCTTTGTAAAGCTCAAGCTTCCATCTTCCCATACCAGGTATCCCGTATCGTATCCCTCCTCAGAGAATTTATGTTGCCAGGGTGTACCCACATATTCCGCTCGTAGCGAATCCATTTCAATCTTTTGGTGTAGATGCACATCACCCGCTATAAAATATTTGCAGGTAGATGTGATTCCTTTTATAGACTCTTTGCTAAGTATCTCCTCTCCTGTGGTGAATCGAAACCACTTAGAAATTTTAGCGGATTCGATCAAGCCGTGATAAAAGATGATGTCAGGATTCCAATCAAAAACTAATCCCTCTTGCGAGCGACAATATGGCAGGAAACCCAATTGAATTTTACCTATCTTGGTTTGATATGGCTCTCGATAAATATGCAAGTTATCACGAAAAGAAAGGTAGTCCAATGCATTACTTACGTTGCTGATGTCGTGATTGCCAGAAATAATATGCACAGGTACATTTTTATACGCCAATTGATAGAACCAATACAACAATCGAGATACCATCCTGGATGACGGATAAGGCGAATCAAACAGATCCCCGCAAATAACTAATCCATCAGAATTCGTAGCGTCCTCGATAATACTATCAAAAATATCCATCTCTCGCTCAGAAGTTTTAGACGAAAAGTGCGTGTCGGCTGTGATTACTAGTCGCATTTTTTATCTTCCTCATATTCTTTCGTCCGTTTATGTGGCCTACCATTTACTAAAATGCCACCACACGCGCCAGCCGTCCGAAGCCTCGAACATGATTGCCACAGATTCATATTGTGGTTTAAAGGGAGCTTCTAGTGTATATCCAACAATCGTCCAGCCAGGCACAACTTGAATTATTGAAACACCATTGTCGTGGTCTACCTCACGGTAAGGTGGAGCCAACTGCTCTCTACGTCCGCTATTTTCGTAGGTAAAGGAGACACTGGACTCCCGTGGATACTCCTCCCACCACCGATCAAATTTTGATGTATCCAAAGGGGATAGATCAACCAACTGTTTTTTATCAAATGCCAGATCCGTACCAGTCATAATCTCTCCTCATATTCTTTCTCAACCTCTTTCATTGCAGCATAGTGTGCACCTTCGAGCTTATGCGTGATTAGCATCTTCTCTTCAGCGCGTGCTTCCACCTGTTTCACGAACTCGCTTATCGTCATCATTTTAGCCCTGACATACTCAATGTCTGAATCGTTGATACGATCTACACACCACGTTACTCCAGAAGAATCGCTTATCTCTCCATCTTCTCCAGCATCTACCTGAAGGTATATCTTGTCAGGTATTTGTTTTTTCATGTAATACATTTGTTTGCCTCCCAATACATTATGGCTATTATATTACATCTGGATTACATTAGCTTTTTTAGGTGATGCAATAATGACCACCTACCCCAATCCCTTCCGCTCCATAATATCCATCGCCTCAGTCTCATCTACCAACAACTCCACACTCGTCTTTTTGTATACCTTTAAACTGCCAAACTCTTTTGCCCGATACATCACCCGTCTAATCTTGTCAACGAACCGCTCTCGCTCTGCTACACTACACGTATTCCATTTCTCACCTGCTGCTTTCTGCGCTATCTCTCTTATGGTAAGCAACGTACACTTGCCAGGCTGAGGCCAATGGTAGGTTTCAAAAAGCGAAATTATTGCCTTGGTTATCTTAGCACTAATTCGAAGCCGATTCTTTTCAGTCAAAAACCATTGCCATTTCCGGTATTCGAATAATTTTCTTTCCACGTCTATACGAATAGCATTATCATTCCATATTGGATCTTCGGAGGATCTAAGCCTGTAAGTATGCTTCGCCTCCACAATATCCAATGCCGTCTGTTCCAGATCCAAATTATCTATCAGCTTACAGATCGTCTTTCCTAACATTTTTTCCTCCTTCCAACTCCTCAAGTAATTCCAAATAATGAATTAAGCTTCTCGTTTTATCAAGCACTACCGATTTAACTACACTAAATTGAGTAGAATAATACTGAAAACCAATCACAAAAGCTTTTACCGTCCGCTTAAAATCTTCAAGAGATACCTTTGGAATCTCAATCGGAAGTGGCTCGTCGTCAGGTTCCCAGGGTGGCGTCGCAATAATCCTAACCTCTGGATTATGTTTGAAGCAATTCTCCAATGCCTCAACTATAAGTCCATTTGTCCAACCAAATGATATTTCATCCCATTCAACTTCAAACGTCTTTTTCATTTTTTTCCTCCTCAAATAAAGCCTCCCACAAATCGCCCTCTTCAATCATTGCTCTCGGTTTTCCTTGCACCGTCATAAATCTTACAACTATACCATTTTCGCAACACTGCTTAATGAACAGTTTCATATCAACCTTCTGAACCATAAAGTCTTTCTTTAGTTTTTGCACCAACTCCATCTCTTCAGATGTTTCCACTATCAGATATGGAATCCCCCAATCACATTCATATCGCTCAGGAAAATGATCAAAGTTAAGCACTATAACTTTTTCGTGCTTAGACTCATTATAATCTTTCATCGAATCCCGCCCAAAATAGAATGCATTCATTTCTGGATCGTGGTATCCTGGGTACGCATCACCCAAAAATAAACATTTATCCGCTTTCCAATTTGACATCAATATCGTAGCATCGTCAGGATAATCTTCAATCGCAGCAAGTAATTCTTTTTTGGTCATTTCAGAATCTCCCTATCAAATAAATGAAATTAAATAACAAAACAACGCTACAAATCCAATGCTAAGATATATAATAAATAAGAGGCCAAATAAAGCCAAATCTTCCTCCATTTGTTCAGTCATTTTAATCCTCCCTCAAATTAAACCTAAAGCTTTCATTTCTTCGGTTGACAATTTTTTCAATGCACGTTCTTTCAAAATAATTTTACGCCGCGTCTCATCTTCTTCTTTAACTCGTCTTTCATCCCATTCTTGATGCCGCTCAAACCATCCTGCCAATCTCCTTGAATCTTTATCATGTACATTATAAACAAACTTTTCAAATTCTACTTCGGTCAATCCGCGAATACATTCACATAGTAATTTTGTTGCCTCGTCAAGCCTATCTAAATTTCCATAATAATCTGTTGCTGCTCTTGCTACCCAATTTGGTATGGCTTCTCCTGTTTTATCATAAAGATATGCCAACAACTTACATACTCTTTGTGATTCCAACTCCTGTCCACTTGCCTCCATATAATCACTATTACATGGCATTTTCTATTCTCCTTTAACTGTGAAAATAAACGGCTCAAATCCTTCAGGTCTCTCCCCACCGAATATCAACATATAGTCTATGTCATAGATCGGCTTAAAAAGCAGTATCGATTCGTACTGGTCAATGAATTTATTATGCTGAACCGATACCCTCTGTCCCTCAACAAGAGTTATATCGGGAAATTTCCATTTTATATATTCCGTGAATATTTGAGCAGTATCCTCTTCGCATAATAAAAGTTCCGCTTTCAAAGACTCAAACATCTCCAGATCAAAACGATATTCTGGTACGTCGGTTGTTGTGCCTTCAGTTAGGTCACTCAACTTTGATCCTCCCCTCAATCCTACCATTAATTTCTGCAATCTTGTCACTATTCTTTTCAAGCATCACCTGTATCGCTTTCTCTATTTCCTTTACCGAAGTTCGCAACAGATCAATCCCGCCTAACTCCCTCACGCTTCGATGCCCATGTCCGGCCTCCCAGTCACCGAATTGAATTTTGCAGGATGGTACTCCAATCTGCGCTGCAAACTGTGTAGTCCAAGAATCTATTCCTACCATCAACTTCGCTTTGCTAATGATGTATGCCGCTACCCTTAGCGGTACTCCGTTAAAAACTATAGAGCCTGGAATAGTATGGATATCATTTGGGCCGCCTATATTGACTACGGGAAGAGGGAAGTGGACTTTGTAGAGTTCAGAGATATTTTTAAAGCCAAGGTGGGTAGCACTTTGCACGGCAATATATTTTTTAGGCAACAGTGCATCATAATCTTTTAGATATAATGTTGGCTCATTCATAGGGTCAGGACGGCTATAATTGATCCTTTTAAGATCGTGATGGATGTCCTCTATTGTAGGATAGAAGATACGATCAAAATCTTCAAGAATATTCTTGGTCTGAATGTGCTTAACGAAAGCGTGAACATCGTCCCAATGAAGTTTTATTCTGTCAATATCCTCCACAACTATCAAGTCCGTAACAGGCAAATCCGTATCCTTCCAAAACACTTCTCCCGCTCCAGCATTGTAAGTATCGCATATCGCCGTTGCACCTTCTCCTACATTACGTGTGTCTATCCATTCATTTAATCGGAAGGTATCTCCGAGGAGTATACCACCGAGTACTATTGCACAGTTTTTCATATTATTTTTTCCTCCTTCAATGTTTTGTTCTTTGATTAGAAGGTTGCTCAATATCATATTGTTGGCACAGAGAGCGTAACCGATTTCTTGATATGCCTAATGCTCGCGCTGCGGCAGTATTAGTGAAATACATCCTGCATACTCTTTCAAGTTCTTGTAGTGTTACTTCTACATAATCTCCTCGCATATCTTAACCTTTTTGATAATCATCAGTCATCGTCTGAACAGCATAATACAATTTTTTATCTGATGGCTTAGTACTAATCTCTGGATGCAACAAATAACCTGTCATCACAGAATACCGAATAGGATATTTTTTTAATAGCCATTTAGGAAACCATTTCTTTTTGAATAGTTGCCACGCAGAAGATTCCATTTTAAAATCAAATATCTTTTCTGCTGGCATCCTTACTGTAAGACTCGCAACCATATCTTTGGTCATATCGTATGCAGCCTGTACTAAAATTTCAGTATTACCAGCTAGCTCGGATGAAAACCGTGTATTTACTGCCGAAGTCAAAACATCCAATATCGTTTCTTTAAAAATCACTTCTTTATCAGGTTTCATAACTTTTCCCCTTTACGTTTTGTTTTGACATCTAACCCTCTCTCTGTTTTTGACCTATAGTTGGAAACGGAATATGTCTCAACGGAATGGGCAACGGCTTGGTGCGCTTCTCGCTATTGATTCTCCTTCGCTCTTTCCGCTTTTCTCTTTCTTTTCTCTTTCGTTCAGACGGTCTATCCACTCCATATTTTTCACAGTAGTTAACATAGCACGCATGTCTTAACCCAAACACCTGAGCTGCACGATAATTTGTATGATATATTCTCGATACTCGCTCGATTTGTTTTTTACTTATGTGGTGCATGTAGCCTCCTTGTCTTTATTCACCAAGCCTACAATATAATAAGCATTATCTACACTGCCTGGCCAATCCTTTTCAAGCGGCATTACACAGATAAGTTTCCGCGTTTCTCCATAGCCATCAACAGCAACAATAATTGTTTTGCCATCTTCCCTAGCTTTTACAGCCCAAGGCTTAGGTTCGTGATTCATGCACTCTCCTTTCTATTTTCTGTACGCATATTCCATGATTTTATACCACTGCCTTCGCTCTTACCCCAACCTCCCTGTGCGGCACACGAATTACAAATACAAAAATAAGCATAGGCATCTGGATCATCTTTCCATAAATCATAACCGTCTCTCAATGTCTTTTCTAATCGTGCTTTTCCGTTACAAAAGGGGCAAGATAATAAGGCATCCATTTATTCCTCCACCCTCTCCAACACCAACCGATACTTCGGAACTTTTTTAGACCACAATTCTTCTGGAAAATTCAAAACAATATTCAATCCAGCCAAAGCAACATTCTTCAATGTTATTTCTTTATAGTCTTCAGTTCCATTCGCCCAGGGATAACCCTCTCCCAACACATATTTATCTTTGAATTGATCGCTCATTATAACATTTCTCCTTTCAGTTGATCAATAGAACCTTGTATGATACTCATCCAAGCAAGTACTTTGTTCGATAATGCCCTACGTGTCTCCTCAATCGCTTCCTCCCTGACCGCTTCTATCAAATCACTTAAAAGCGAATCGTTGGCAGCATCAGGATACATTTTCTGGAACTTGACCATTAATTCCACTAAGTTGTTCATTTTTCTCCTTCTTTCTCAAAACAATACCTGATCCATTACACTCTGAACAATTTTCAATATCTTTTCCTGAAACATTTTGTTCCTTCCATACCTTATATCGTTCTTCTACTCCCTTCCAGTTTACGTTTACATCCCCTGCCAAATATCGTAATCCATATCTCTCATTTAATAGATACTCTAGGATACTACGCGCCTTTCTTTCTTTACATACTTCACACTGACAATCTCCAATGGCTTCTTGCACAATTTCTTTATATGTTTTCTTAGGTACTCCCATTGCTTCATCAATCATACAGATGATATCGCCAAAGCTAGGAACTTGCCTGCCCCATTCATCGCTGGGATTATGGTTAAATTTGACAGCTACCATACAGCTTTCTCTTAATACATCAAGGAACTCAGCTAAATTATTATACTTGTTCTCGTAATCCAAAGTCAAGTCTTCAGATTTTTCCATTTTCTTTTTCTCCGTTAATGATTCGCTCAATCGCTCTAAGCCAATTAATATCCACTCCACGTTGATTATGTCCATACTTAAAAGACTCACCAATGTATTTGCTAATTCGATTGATTTCCTTCTCATCTACCCATTCTTGAGGGTTAAAATATAAGGAAGTATCGGCAAGGTAATTCGTTTTCTCAGTTCAATCGCTTAGATGATATTGCACATCTGCCCAACTATCTTTTCCTTCAGGCCTACACGTAAAATATTTCCTCCCTACTTTAATCACCACCACGGGAGTTAATACCCGTTCGCGCCCTCTTGCTGCATTACCCACGTTCAGGCTATACAATACTTGGCCTACTGCTGGCTTTACCATTATTATTTCTCCCTCACCAACTATTATAAAATCTAATTATTTTTACATCTTTTGGTATTTTATCAATATAAATTTGAACGCCCTCTCTCATATCATCTACCCATTTTTCAGTTAAAATAGTAACTTCAACACCAGCTTCGTCTGGTTCTTTTCCATTAAAATAATCGCAGACAGCATCAGGGGGATCAATTTCCACTTCTTCACAACTATCCCAAATAGCTTTCATCTTATGCCATTTTTCATCTGGCGGCTTAAATCCTATAACATGTGTTGACATACTCATTTGAATCTCCTTTCGTTTCGGCATCTCTCAGAATATAATCCATTTCCAAAACGATCAGAATAAAATTCTTTTAATTTTGATTCTTCAGGATGAATTATATATGCTTCGAGTTGTCTAACATATAAATAAACCTCATACGGAACTTTAAAATGTTTATATTTATTATCTTTGTCTTTTACAGCAATATAGTGTGCCCCTTCTGGTTTTGTTTTACAACTAGGCATTTTTTCTCCTCTCAATAAATTTTAATCGACAATCTTAGTTTGCCATTTTTCAATAGCTTAAATGCGAACACTAACTCTGCTTCTCCGTCTATATCTTCCTTTAAAATTTTTGCAAGATCATAACACCATCCACTGGCAACTTGCATTTCAATAATAGTATATAATTCATCTGCAAATTCTTTGGCTTTATTAATCTCAAATGATTTCATAACCAACCCTCTCTTAAAACGGCACACCGCCCCTCATAGCTTTGAGAAGCATTATAAATGCTGGTGTTTTGACGTACTGATTAGCCTTCCTGTCCAATGCTCGATTGATTACTAGTTTACTGATAAAAGTTCTCGATTCTGTTCTATCCAGAGCAAGTAAATCTTGAAAATCTGTAAAAACAAGAAATTCTCTCGTTAATAGTGCCTCTATCAATGGCGGCCCCCCATGAAAACTAACCATCTCCCGCACTTCTTCTTCATTAGCCAACGAATCTCTGGACTGGAATGTTCTAGCGTACTCATCATATAAACAAGACTCTTTGGTAAAAATTTCATTAAGAAACGCCTTAACAAAATCTACGTGTAAATCGTTTACAATGATACACTCGCATTTATCATCCGTTGAAAATAAATGCGCGGCTACTGCAATAGCGTATTTAGCAATGACGAATCGCTCCTCTGAAGACTTTACAACAGGCAAAGGCGACTCGTACTTTTCTACAATTTCTTTTGCTACATCAAAAATGTATTCTTCTACTCTTGGCAAAAATTTAATCTGCTCAGGCTTTCTCGACCACGCCCACAAGATAAGTCTACGCCACAATTCTTGAGGGTATTTCTCCTCACAACGACCCATCTGTTTTAGCTCTCTAATGCGCTCAGCGGTTACTTCACCTTTGCCCACAGTCACTACAAAATCTAACCTGGCTATGTCTCGTAAACTCCCAAACTGTTTTACCGCTTCGATTGGATACGACCACGACCGCAACCATCGGTTGGTCCTGGGATTAGCTGTAAAAATAAGTCTCGTTCGGGCATACGTCTTTTCAGATTTTATCATCATTATCTCGGCAATGCCTTCTGAGCGTATACCAGAAAGTCCCGTAAACACTTCCAAATCTAAATCTTGAAGCTCATCGAGAAAAAATATGCCTCTATCATTTAGTGGTATTTGACCCCATTGCAAATGCCATACTTTACCTATCTGAGAACAGCCCCCACTCAATCCCGCCAATGATCGTTTCTTTCCACCTAACGAAACTTCCCCTAACCCGTAGAAATTAAACAGTCTCTTTACGGTTAATGATTTCCCCTCCCTGCTATCTCCCAAAATAAGCACGTCACCCCAGCCTCGATCTACTTGTTCGTTTTCATACATAAACGATATAGGAGTGAAATAAACCAGATTGACGGCTCGAATAATATCATATCTATCATAAATCTGTGTCACGTTCTGTTGAAGATAGAAGCAAAATTCCATCATCTTTTTTTTGACATCAACACCCGTATTTCCTTCCACTTGAAAAATCTTTAGAGGGGTGAAATCTAAATCCATCGAATCTAAAGGGCTGGCTTCTGTCCGGGCTTTACTGATTAGAAAAGACGAATACTGTTGTTTAGGCTCAGGAATTACCATTCCCTCTAACTCGTAAATCATGTTCGGCTCAATATCCTGGCCCAGATAATACCCTTGACGATTCACATACCGTCCCGATCCCGTCAACAGTTTTTCAGGAACCATCCGCACCCCTTCAACATTCCTCCCTTCTACAATTTCAATATTCAAAAGTGGCGCACAAGATTTAGGCGCACCCATATACTGGCGTAATATACCACGCTGCTGATTGGAAGGAACTTGGATCAACTCAAGATTTACGGGATCTGTATCAGAGATAACATATTCTTGTTCTTCCTTTAAGACACAAGTAGGGCATCTTTTCTCCTTGCTTCCAGGTGCTTGGCAATATACCCTAATCCGTTTCGGAATCAGATAAGGTATTTCATCTTTACCCGAAACTTTCGCCACAACTCTTACTTGTTTATTCCAATATTCCGCACCCGTCAGAGCAGCTAAATTTACATCATAAACGTGAACTTGAAATAACTTATCGAAATCCTCTTTGGTATATCCTGCACGGAAATAATCGGTAAAGTCTCCACCCTCACCTAGCTCCTCTGGTAGATGAATTATAAATACTCTCTCTGCAAAAGCCCGAAGCTGCTTTTGTATCTTTCTAGCACCACGAACTCCCGCTTCATCCAAATCGTAACAGACACAAACCTCTCTGCCCCTAAACTCTTTCAAGTATTTTTGTGGTATGGCTGTATCTGCCCCGCCCGTCAACGTAATCGCACAGTATCCCAGCGTATTTCCAAGTAGCGCATCCTTTTCGCCTTCGAGAAAAAGAAGAGGAGCTTTTACTTTTAGGTTTTCTGCTGGATAAATATACGATCCGCCAAATCCTTTTTCATGATAAACTGTTCTTTTGCCTTCCTTTGTATATTTTCTTAGATTAACTATACGATTTTTTTCATTAAAAATCGGCATAATAATCTGGCTGCCATCCAGTCCCATCTTATATCGCTCGATGGTCTCATCGGTATATAGACGCTTCTCCTTTAAATAGACTAAATGTTCTGAAGATTCCAAAAGATTGCTGTGATAGGCTTCCACTAGCCGCAGATCGATATATTTTGGCTTTGCTTCTGTTGTCCCCCCTTCCTTGAAAAAACTTTCCTCGCTTCGCCCACCGTGAATCAAGGTTTGAAATTGAGAAAAATGGCCCTTGAATCCACAGCCGAAACATTTACATATATCGTCGTCAACATTTATTGAGAGTGAAGGCTCTTTATCTGAATGGAAGGGGCAGGCTACCATCGCCTGCCCCTTACTGTCTACCTTCAGCCCTGGAAAATATTTTTCCCAATTACTCTTCATTGATGTCGCCTTTCAATAACCTTAAAGGTGAACAATCTTAGAAAGGCAACTCGTCATCATCTTTTTCAGCTTGTTCAGTTTCGCCAAAGAATTCTTCAGCAACCATTGGAACAATCTGCATCTCAGGAAACTTAGCTTTCATCTCTCTTTTAAGCCTGAGATATTCTATAGGTGCTAATCTATCACCCAGACTAAACTTCATTATTGAATAAGTATTTACTCCTTTAATCACTTCAAGTGTAAATACAGTATACAAGTTATCCTTGGGAATATCAACATCCGTCAGAATAACCATATACGCTTTGAAGTTAGAAAGACTCGCTGGTGAAACACTCAACATAAAGGGCACTTTATGTCCTTCTAAATATAGGAAAAGTCGTCGTTGATTCCGACAAGCCTTTCCTCTGCGTTTTTCACCTTGATCTCCCCTTGCCGTTCCAAATTGATTGTTAGGACAAGACTTACAATCCGCTGATTGCAAATCAAGCACCCCTTCCTCTGGCTTTAAACCATCTCTGGAAGAACAATCTGGAGGACTTGTCTCACCCTTAACAGGAGGATCTTTCCAATAAGCCAATGCATGACATTTTTCCAAAATGATTCCTATAACATTTTCAATTTTAGTATCATCTGGCATCTGAAACAATCCAGCAGAGTGAAGGATTTCAATTCGAGGAAAAGATACCTCTTCTCCCGCCAAGTTATCCTCAAGACTCTCCTGATACATTGCGATCAATTCAGTCTTTTCTTCTTCTGTCAGGCCTTCCAACGCTTTCTCATCTAGTATGGCAGGTAACTTTTCGTTAGCCATTTTTTGCTTCTCCTTTCTTGCGTCTTAGAGTGAAAATCGGTTTCTTATAAATGCTTATCTCCTCTGGCACATCAAATCCTTTCAACACTTTTGCCAGTTCTCTACTCTTGATTTCAGGGCGCTTTAGATAAGTAGTCAGATCCAAACCTATACCTTCCAACGCTTCACGAATAATAGATAAGTTTGAACACTGTGCTCTATCCTCAAACCGAATGCCCAGAGTAGTTCCATTATGCTGTAACTTTTTTTCTCCCTCCTCTAAGATAAGCCCCTCGACATATTCAAGCTCGCGGCGCTTTTGTTTGGCGATTCCTTCCGCTTCTTCCTTTTGCTGGCGTGCTACGATATATTCAGATAGAAGTTGTTCTTGGGTTAACATTTGCCTCCCTAACTCAATCTAAATCATAGGCTTAAAATAACACCGAACCATATACTAATATACAAAATTATTACACAAAAGTCAAGAAAAAAAATAACTTTTTAAGTTCAATAGAAACAAGAACTTGGAAAGACGTTAGTCTGGCGGTAAATAGCTCCTTTTGTAATATGAAAAACACCTGAAGTCCGTACTGTACCCTCTGCCACATTTAGGACAATATTCTATCCACGCATCGCTAGCCGATAACTCCTCTCCACAACTACACGTTACAAAACAATGGGTGTCCTCCTGGTTAATATAATAATACCGACGACGAGTAAATAATAAGAATAACCTCCGATACCATACCATTTTATCAAACCAATCATATTGCCTCATATTTCATTTCCTCTGTCTCGCTTATTTTTCCTTCGTTTTTGTCCTGCAATCTGAATATCAGGCTTCGAACATTTTGGTTTTGGATGCCGCCCCTCGTTTCGTCTATGATTTATTTGATCAGACCTAATTACTTCATCAACTGTATTCGGCATATTATTTTCCTTTCATCCTAACAACAATACCTTTTTTGATATGCTCAATGCAATGAGCTAAATAATACGCTCTTGTCATATCGCCTTCAATACTATCTCATTCTGTTTTGTATCATCTCGTTTAATCAATACACGATCATAAGGAGCGACAATAATTTGTTCAGGACTAATTCTTATTTCTCCACCCTGTTCGTTGACTATAATCCAAAGCATTCTCTGATAGTCCTCAATGATTAATCTCAATTCTCTTTCTACGTCTGATGTTTTCATACTCATTATTCGTACGCTCCACATCCACAAGGACTGTTAAGCCATCCGCACTCACAATCACGCCATTCCCCGTGACACATAATACATCTTCCCCGCCGTCCATTCAAACAAGTTGGGCAGGAATAAGCTATAGTCTCGCCGGGCTTTAAAAACCGACTTTGCGCTTTTTTAATTAGTATCGGCCTTTCGATCATCTCTTCTCCTTATATATACAATCGATGTGCCCATTGCTCCTGTCTTTTCTCAATATCCTTAAAGTTCAAACTACTCTCAAAATCCAGAAATACAAACTCCTTTAGGTCAGTAAGGTAGATACCAAGCAACGCTACCGCTCCGTTCTCTTTGTATTGGCCCAAATAAAACTTCTGTCTGTCCGTCAACTTATGCTCCAGCTTAATCATATCATCTTTCCCAACGTGACCTTTCTTTACCTCGATTACATGGCTTACTCTTGCTATTACACCTTCCAAATCCGGCAAGCCCGACACCGCTGGCGAGCCGTGATTGCGATGCCAGAAACCCCTGAGCCTCGTCTTAAGTCTGCGCGTCAAAACAGATTCGTGCATTAAGATTCTCCCTTTCTATAAATCAAGCTATACATAAATCTTTCAAAACAACCGATGGAACAAAAATCAAACCCCCTATTCTTCTCGCTTATGCCATGTGATCCCATTCCATCAGAAATGCTTAAATAATCAGCATTGATACATATCCATCCTTTTGTCATCATCCAATCGGCTGTTTCTTTATCGCAACTCTCGCATTTCAGTTTTTCAATTTTCATTTTCACTCTCCGGTTTTGATGGTGCTGGTGGCATTCCAATAACGTGATCTGCTAATACCTGCTCAACCCAAGCTGCTGCCATTTTTCCAGTAATTTCTATATACCAATTTGAAAAATCTATGCCATCATCTTCATACGATATAAATCCACGGGGCCACGCTCCCGTCTTCATCAAGACACCAAATGCTTGAATATGATCCATATTGTATACGTTAAACCAATCTGCAAATTTCATCTCTACAATCCTCCTCTTTATTTTACAAACTTCGCCAACTCCTCTAGTGTAATATCTTGTTCAATCGGAATAACTGGATGATTCATTCCGTTTATATAACCTAATGTGCCTGGGCTATATTTTTTCAAATCCGTCTCATAATCTACTATGCCTAACTTCCCCTCCTTCAATTCTATAGGCTCAAACGTAATTGAAATCGTATTGTCTCCATCAAATTCATCACCCGTATATTCTTTCTTTCTGAAATGAATAGAGGTTTGGCAACCAAGACCAAACGGGCCAAGTCTCTGCCAGTTCCGATCAGGAAAAAATGGAGATAATTCAACAGCTAATTTCTCAACAATTTCAGTTACCCATGAAATCCATCCTGTTTTTTCAAGTTTTCGCTCTAGCCTTTTAATCTGCTTCTGTCGCATCTCAATTCGATCTTCAGTCCGGTTCTTTTCTTCTTCAAATTTTCTATCTTTCTCAAGGTATACATTTACAATATCAGCATAGTTCATTCTTAAAGCTCCTCAATTTGTTGCTCTAATACTTCAATCTTTTCTTCAAGTGTCTTAATCTTCAAACACCAAGTATGATAATAAATTCCATCTACTTTTTCCCATCTTCTCGAATATTGATCCGTAAAAAGTCTATCCTTTATTTTATGATAATTAATATCACCATCACAATATTCACATTCTAATGGTGTAAAATTACCACATCCACAAAGACATACTATTAAAATTAATGCAACAGCAATTGCTTTCATAATCAATCTCCTCAATTTACAATTCTTCTATCTCAACTTCAATCAATCCCATAGTCAATAACCCAATTCGCTCAAACGCTCTCTTCGTCAAATCAATAATTAGCCCACCCATCGACATTAAAAGCCTTCTGTTGGAGTACTTCATCCAAATACTTTTCCGCCTTCTCCTGTGAAATAAATCCTATAGTTTTTACATGCTCCTTATGTTTTCCATAGCATCCCTTTTTGCCTGGAATAAATAGATAAGATTCCACAACTTCACAATCCTCACAATATAACCACATCGTACATTTATGACCATACTTTTTATCTACTTCCTCTTCCGCTTTCTGCGCGATCACTTGCAACTTAACTTCATACACTTCAAAGTTTCTATGACGCTCAATTAAGCTAATAGCCGTCTTCAACGAATCAATTCTACCAAGATGACGAACTCTCCAATACTTCACATTATGTGGTGTGAAAGGCAAACGTTCAGCATAGCCCAAATTTGTTAGGCCTGTCATTTCAATATACGAATTCAGTTTTTCTTGTAATAAACGTTGCACTTCCTCTAAGCTTATTTTTTCCATAACTCAAGTTTCCTATTATTAATCTACAATTCTTCTATCTCAACTTCAATTAATCCAACTGCCAATTTCCCAATTCGCTCAAATGCCCTCTTCGTCAAATCTATCTTCCTTCCTAACCTTTTTGCCGGGCCCCTATCTTCTACAATGACAACTACACTCCTCCCTGTTTTTAAATTAGTCACCCTGAGCTTTGTCCCAAAAGAATAATCCCAAGACGCTGCCCAAAACTTTGTGCTGTCAAAACGCTTGCCAGATGCCGTGTAAAGCTGAATACCCGGATCACTCTCTGAATACCAACTAGCTATTCCCTTTACGCTATTTAGATTCTGCTCGCTTCTTAAGTATATCAACCTCGTCGTTTGAAGTAAAGTTTTCTTCTGTGAAATCGACACTATCTCCTCGTCCTCCCTCGTCTCCTGGGGATAAAACAAGAGGACTAGATTCAACAGTAGGAATGGCTTGCGTATCATTCTCTTTACCTCTACTTAACAGGCTCTCCGCTGTACGCTCTATCTGAACTTCTCGATAGCGTACTTTAAGCGTGTCCATCTGTTCTTGACCTATGCCAAGAATTTTACCGAGCCCGGAATTTTGACTCGTTCTGCCTTCGATAATACCCTCCGTTAGGAGAGGCATCAACCTGTCAAACCCTGCTGACCATACCATACTCAAGTCACGCAAACGACGAGGCGTTATTACGCCCGCCTCAATCTCAATCTCAAGAAGTCTTTTTGCGGCATCTACCTGCCGCAAACCCGCAGCGACAATTTTTAATGCCTCTTCAACATTCTTATCAATACCTAAATCCAGATCGGGAACATCCTCAATTTTTGCCTTGACCAGTTTCCACCGCAAAGGAATACGGTCTTCAAGATGCTGAATCGTTTCCTTATCCGTAATCCCATATAAATTACATACCTTCTTAAATGGCTTGGGATGAAGCAGATAATAATGTAACATCTGCTCCTGCGTCTCCAATGGCAAATCTACCTTGCCATCGAACTTCAGTTCCGCCTCATCCCAATACATCGCCAGATCAAACCGATCTCCCCGCCTTGCTGCCGTGGCTTCATTAAAGGAAACCTTCTTGTCGGTGGGTAAATCAAGTGCTTTTTTTTTGGCCATTATTTACCATCCCGCTCAATGCGTTCTTTCTCTTCCAAATATTGCTCTATATAATCCCGAAGTATTTTGCTCATAGATAACCCGCGTGCTCCCACATACCCCAAGAATTTACGTTTCAAACTTCTTTCAATCATTATCGTTAACCCTACTGGTGGCTCATTAAAAACTTTCGGTCGTCCCATTCGTCCCATTTGTTATCTCCTTCAGTGATTAAGAATCCATTTAATATTTTCCATTACCAGATTCATACTGGCCTGAACTGAACTATGATCTTCTTCCTCTGTGAATAGATGTTTGAGCTTTACCGTGTGATCCCAGTTTGGCATTGATTTCTTCCCCCATATAAATTGTAAGCAATTCTAACAGTTCTTTTCTGAAGTTTTTCTCATCGATAAAGATCACTGCATCTCCCGTATTATCGTAAATACAATCAATGATATTATCAATTAATATCGACTTGCTTTGATCCTCAATTTGTTTCCATGTCATTGGCATAAATCATCTCCTCTCAACAACGCACCAGCACCTTCGCTCTGGATAAAACTTACGAGATTTTTTTTAGCCTGCAAAATCTTCAGTATCCTCTCATCGATGGAATTCTTGACTACCAAATCAATATACGTTACTTTGTGTTTCTGGCCTATTCTGTGAAGACGATCAGCCCCCTGAATCCTATCCCCATAGCTATATGGATTCTCGTAAAATACACACAACCTACTCGCCGTCAACGTCAACCCTATACCCCCCGTCTTTATCTGAGCGAGGAATAACTTGACACCTGAATCGTTCTGAAAAGAAGCGATCAATCCCTTGCGCTCATCTGATTTAACCGAGCCCTTGAGCACACTTGCTTTCCATCCGCGTTTCTCTGTAAGCTGCTTCACCATCTCAATAGAATGTAAAAACCTGAAAAAGATCACTACCTTTTCCTCTGGAGCAATCTCATCGAAAAACTCACCCAGACTAGCCAGCTTGGGATTATCTTTGAGGTCAATAATCCTGCCCTCTTTATCCGTAATGAACCCTGATGTTATTTGTTGAAGCTTGCTGATCTTTACAAGTACATTCTGTGCAGGAATCTTTTGCTCGGCTATCTCTGCAATCATTTCATCAGCCATCTCATCATATACTTTTCTATTGCTGCCATTCATAGAAATCAGACGCTTAGTGTAAATCTTTTCAGGAAGTGTAAGACATTCATCCTTGCGAAACCGAATACCTATCGAAAAAAGCTTGCGCTTGAACTCATCCAAATTCTGATAACCAGTGACTTCCTTATTCATGTATCCGCCATAACAAGCATACCTGTAACGAAACTGATGCCACGATTCTCCAAAGATGGATGGATCAAGAAACCGATACTGACTGAAAGCCTCCAATGGATGGTTCGGAGTAAGCACTCCCGTCAATATCATCCTATATTTAATTCCATTGGCTACCTTGCAGATTGCTTTGGATACTTTAGCCTGCGGATTCTTAATTTTACTTGACTCATCACAGACCATCGCACCGAAAGGAATGCGAGCAAATACGCGCTCGTAGTTGCGTACAAACTCATAATTGGTTATAAAGATGTAGCGCTTGCCCAATCCATTCACTATCTTATCTATGCGTTGTTTGCCCGTTCCTGATAACGCAACCACATTAAGATTGCTGAATTTCTCAAACTCCTCTTCCCATACTCCGACAAGAGATAGTGGACAGACTATTAACGCAGAGTCTATATGACCTTCTCGAAATAATTGATCCAAGGTAATGATAGCCACGGCCGTCTTACCTACACCCATATCAGAAAGGTCGCCGCAACGGACATGCTGTCTGTGATAAGATATAGACGTAGGCTGATGGTCATACAACTTCCTCTTCGGAACGTAACCGTTGGATATTGAATCGGGCTTATACTGTTTTGCTATTTCAGATAACCCCTCCGCCATTGGGAAGTAATCGGTTATACCCGCTATCGTATCTCTCCCAAACGGATATTCCCACTGTCGTTTCTTGCCATTCCACTTCCAATGAGGTACTAGCTTGGCGAAATCTTTTTCAGAGTATGCACACTTTAAAATTAGGTGGTCGTCAACCAGTTTGAGGATGCTCACTCCAATACCTCTTCATAATCCTTACACTCTTTAGCTTTACGGATATACTCTTGATAATCTTTTCCGCTTTCATCCTTCTTCATCTTCCAATATCCCAATTGGCATTTATCTTTAAGACCACCAATATCTAACCAAAATTCTTTGCAAGCCAAGCAAAGTCGTTCAGGCATCTTCTGTCTCCTCTTCCATTTCTATCCTGCCAAGTAACCTCACCACGTACCCCGTATATCCGTGTCTCTTTGCGTGCCGCTTTGCCGCCCAATGTGACTTACAAAATATAACTTTGCCATCATCAGAAAAAAACGCATAGCGATTGCCGACTTGTTTAACGTAAATCATCCGTTTCTCCTGTTGGCTATTACTATGTTATGTATGACAAATCTCCGTGCAATTCCAACTCAGTAAATGTGTACGCGCCGATATCGTCTGATGCGTTAGAATGCTGTACAAACCAAACATCCCCACCATGCCCAGGTACATAACCCATAACTACACCAATAGCACTTAGCTTTCTTGCAGTTAAATGTTTGGGATGAACCATATAGCCGGTTGTTTCTTCAATTCGTTTGACTTTAACGAACAAATTTACCTTTTTGTAGTTGTCCATTATGATCTGATTATCCATATCATTCTCCAATCTAATGCCATATAACATGGCGCTTCATAAGACAAGTTATGAGCTTGTCGTTAGTAGTCTTATTAGTTTCTCCTGAATGCAAACGCAAATAACAAAAACCGAAAATTAAAATGATCTTCCTTATCCATAACATAGTATAGCTTATTTATCTTACCTTGCCACCAAAGTATCCACCTGAATATTCCTACTCGATATTTCCCCCATTCAAAATACCAACAATTCCATCGCTTATGAATCATCTGATTCTCCCACCACTTCATCAATCCATTCCGAACCATCCCAATCCATAAATGGACCAGCCGCCTCCCCCTCCGCAGAATAAGATACCGTGAACGTTCCAGGATGTCTAACGTCTCCCGTAGCCTGCCCCAAAAACCGAACGTAATGAATGCCCTCCAAATTTAAGGGAATAATATGATGCTCAACAGATTCCTTTAAGATAGACACGGGCTTCTTGCCACCATTATAAGGAGGATCAAACTTTTCATCTACCCAAATATCATATTCGTAAGGAGGACTCGTTGCAACAAATAATTCAAAACTATCCTCGTCACCCCTTTTATAACTTATGATGAATCGTCCCGTCTCAAAATCTTTAGTGTTGATAGAACCGCCAACCATTTCTTTTATAAGTGGAACAGAGATATTTTCTTCGATCATAAACCGTACCGTCTGCATCACTTCCTCCCTATCAATGCCACATTGCGCCGTTGCCAGGGGTGAGACTTGTTAACCTCAAAGGTGATGCGCTTGTCTGGACAGATTCGTGTCTTGGCATATTTACCCCATTTTTTAATCTTATCATTAGGAACAACAATAACATCCCCGTTGTATGCGTGTTTGATTTTAATTGCGAGAACCCTTTCCCAATCTTTCTCGCCAACCTCATATCTCATATCTACTCCTTCTCCACAGAATACACCTTTACCAACGCCCACTCCCCATCTCCATTCTCCGGCCAACGATGCTGCTGTAACGACGATACCTGCACGTCGTCACGATAAATAATATCCTCAAAGGCATTCATTACCAATGTGCCTATGTGGTCAAGATCGGTTATCCTTTGCCCGTCCGTGTAAAACCTGCCGTCGTAGTCGCTATGAATGTGCATTACAACGGCGAACTCATCCTCCCTGGACAGTTTGCTCTTATGCTTCTTGATGTTCTTGATACCTAAAATTTCCTTAGCCATCTCACGTAGCTTGAATCGATACTGAGCTGCGTTAGCCGAAAGCACATACCGCTGCGATACCTTTTCCAGTCTCCAACCGCAAGCATGGCCTGGAACCTTAAGCTCAAGAAGGAGTTTCATTCTTCCTCCGCCACATCGAACATCTTGCACAACTTGTCACCATCCCAAACTTGCTTATCATCGAGCACACAAGAGATGATGCTCGACGGATACCCTACATGTTTCTGTATAGAGACGATGGTATATTTCTTTCCGTTTGATAATTTTCTGATCTTCAGATCAGTTACTAAATCATTGCGCTTCATTATTTTTCTCCTCTTGATATTCTCTGGTTTCCAAGTAAGCTAAGGCCGATGTGCTTATCACGTCTCGTCTTCTCAATTTTATGATATCTCCCGCCTTCCTACATCCTAATACTTCCTCAATATATGCTTCATCTATTTCATTCTCTGGAATGATCTTAATCGAATATCGACCCACTTCAAGTTTCATTATCCTTCTCCTCTTTATATATTCCCTTGTTGGCTATTACTATGTTAGCAAAATTCCTTATCAAATCTCGCCCAACACTTCTCCTTTTCGGCAAAATGTTTGCATCCAGAAAAAGAGCCGCCCCATGCACACTCTTCCCATTCTGGTTTCTTCTTGTAATCCGCACTTTGATACCACCAACAAGGGCAGGTATATTTACGGTTTTCTGTGCCAGCGACAAAGCTTTTCCCCGCCTCCCAATCTTCCACTGGCATTCCACCAAAGTCTTCTAGCTTATGCCCATTCCCTTCTCCAATACATATTCCGGGATTTACTTGATAGATACGCTTTGCCGTTTCATTCTTTTGTCTGCCCTCAAAGTCTTCATATTCGAACTTTACGTGATGACATCCTATTCCTTTGCATGTGGAGCAAACAACAGCAGCGCCATCTCTTTCGGCCATTCCAGTATAAAGCCCAGTACCGCTACAACTTTTGCATTTCTCATCAAACTCTATTACATTCATAGTCCTCTCCTTTCAAGTCTTTTACGCTCCCCTATCCACTCGCTTCTTTAAATTCATCCACTGTGCATCCAACTCAATCCAACGCCGATAAAAAAGACAAAACTTGTTAGACTTTTTCTCCTTGCAGTTACAATCAAAACATCGAAGCCTGCCTGTGCAGCCTGCCTCATTATACACTTTGCTCAATATGGGTATCGCTCCCTCAATACGCTTGCCCAGTTTTTCTAAATCGATTACGCTCGTCATTCTTCAAAGCCCCCAGAATAATCTTCTGCTCGCTTTCGTTATTTTCGGCCATCGCTATCAAACGTTTCAATACTTCCTCCATCTCTCTATCAAAATAATGAAAGTGCATTTCGTCCAGTATGCTCAGCGCAGAAAGAAATCGAATGATCTGTCCAGGCGTGCGACCCAATCTATTCGCCTGAGCGCGAATCTGCTTCAAAGGCAAATCTTTCGCCAGCCTCTCTTCGATCAATCCCCGCAAATAAATATCCCACGGCTTGTCGCCTCTGTTCTGGACTAAGAGATTAAATGTTTCGTCACTCAGCCGAAACGTTCGGATG
>SDBU01000118.1_pt1 | contig 104938 bp, 198 predicted proteins | sample 2277071 | NCBI WGS metagenome assembly SDBU01 (sample SAMN10397929, study PRJNA504765) | marine sediment metagenome | isolation source: marine sediment core GS08_GC12, 126 cmbsf | place: Arctic Ocean: Gakkel Ridge, Loki's castle | collected 2008
ACCATGCCGTGCTATTGCTCCTCCTATTTCCGGTAACATTACTCTGCCACCCGGCGTTTTATACGCAAAAGGCGTTTTAAGCTGCCATGCGGGCGTTATAAATCCTATTGCTTCGCCACGTGAACAAGGTATCCCTACTCTACACGAAGTATGCCTATGCGCCCTTACCACAATATCAGGGTGCTGTTCATTCCATTTCTGCGCTGCTATCATTAATTCAGTTACTTCTTTTGTAATTGCACTTGTTTGATAATGTGAAACTCCAGTAACTCCAATATGGTGCATCATATGTATTAAAGCACCTTTTTCACCTCCTATTTTTATCCACCATTCATGCGGCGTATAACGTCCTTCTAAAGATTGGGCAACCTTTCCTCCAGATTGTTCATTTATATATTCCATAGTATTTTCTTCGTTTTCACCGCTTTTCCCACCATGTGATTCTGTGCCGCTAACAGCAAATACAACAGCTGCTTTTTCTATAACAGGAAGCAATACTTCAGCAGCAATATGTTTTTGATCAACTACATTATCAGATACGCTTGTTTTACTTTTAAAAGGACTCCCTTCATTAATATCCCCCATAAATCCAATAGCATAAGGTTCTCCTTTTGCGCGTTTTGGCACCCACTCATTCCAAAAATATTTCCATTTTTCATCCATTAAAAGTTGTTTATCAGAAGGCATTGCGTAAGTACCACAGTCAAGTTGTATTCCTTTCTTAGGAAATAAACCTAAACGGCTTCCAAAATGCGGATCACCTACAAAAATTATTTGATTTACAGCTAATTTTTTCTCTTGTATTGGTTTTTGTTTTCCGACAATATCATTAAGAGCATTGTATTCATAAGTAACCTCTTCATTCTTTTTATCTACAGCTTTTTTAATTTCTGGAATTTTATTTAATTCCTTTAACTCTCTATCACATTTTGCTTTTCGTTGTTCCAAAATTTCACGTTTTTCAGCATCATTTAATAACATATATTTACCTTTCATAAATTATTTTTTTTCCTAATTTCATAGCTTCAAGTCGTTCAGTTATAGAGCCCTCCGAATTTTCCCATCCTTTCATCATTACAATTATATCAGTATCTTTTAAATATTCTAAATCACCTTTTAACCAAACAGAATCATCACAAATTCCTCCCATAAAAGCTGAATTTAAATGTAGACAAAATACAGCATAACCAAGTTTCCAATATTTTATTGCAACCTTTCTTGCTTTTTGAATATTTTCATAAATACCATTTTCAGTAGCAGAACGATAAGAACCTGCGATATAAGCTTTTCTCATTTATTTAATCCTAATTTCTTAAAACGTTTTTTTATTTATAAATTTTCAAAAATAATCTTTCCTTACATTGTTTTAAATCCGCAATAAAACTTTTTAAAGCTTTTTTAAATGTTACAGCTTCCCCATAAACACCTAAATAATCACAATCAATTAAATATACGTCATTTATAAATTCTACTTTTATCTTAAATTTCTTTCTCATTGTTTTGACCCTCTTTGTCATTGTGAATTTTAACAGAAAGTTCCATTATTGGATAATTAACCAAATCTTCCTGCTCTTCATCTGCTAATTCCTTTTTATCTTCAAAAGCTGTTATAAATCGAACACATTTAACATATTCAGCGCATTTAAAATACAAAGGAAATCGTTTTGCTTTATCAAGATGATTACCATGTTGCTTTCCTTTTATAAATGATTTCCTACAAGCCTCCAGTGCTTTATCAAATGCAACTATATCCTCATGATCTTCTTCCCACCTATCTCTGCTATAATGCTTATTTCTTTCAGCAATTATATCTTTTTCGGCAACAGGATAATCTTTACCTACATCTCCTAACATTATTATCTCCTTCCGCTTGTGCTGCTGCTTCTCTGATTAATTCGATTGTTTCTGGATTCATTTTACTTCTCCTTTTATAAATTTAAAAAAGTTATTTCTGATAGCCTGCCTAAAAAGGGAATTTAAAAGAACAGGCTATCATTTGGCATGCTCTCCGCAAGGAATTAAACTTTCTTTTTTCTTTTAACTATTTTAGGTTTATCAATATCTAAATGTATTTCTCGCGTAAAGAAGTGTTTTTCACATTGTAAGCATTCACGTTCTCTTCTAATATATTCCCCTTTCTTTGTAATTATAAGTTTCTTTTCAATTAAAGCATTTCCATAAGACTTACATTTTGGACATTTCATAGTATAAGACATTTTTGACTTCCCTTTTTTAAAAATAAATAGTGTTACTTGTTAATATTTTCTGTTGTATTTCATCAAGTGTTTCTTTAACATAATATGACACATGTGTTATATATATAACTTTTTTCATTATTACCTCAGTACAATTATGCTGCTTATACCGATTACAATCCTTAATATTATCAATATCAATTAATATTTCTCGTATTTCTTTACCCTCATTGTTTACTTCTGTTAATTTAATGAAACTCATCACAACCTCCTTTTTTTTAAAAATTAATAAATTCAAAGAATTTTATAGCCGAATCATTTTTATCAATTACTATATAAATTTTCTAAGTTTATCAATGATATTATCTTTTTTTAATTGCATTGCTTTATATTCTGTTGTTGCAAATTCACCAAGGGATTCTAATGTTCCTAATTTATATTCAATATCAATATCACAATTATATGAACTTAGTTTCAAAGGCATAACCAATCCCACAACTTCATATTTTATTTTATTTGTATAAGGTATAATAAAAAAGGTCATTCCAGTTTCAGATATTGTATATATTTTTGCGGTAGGATGTTTTGTTAAAATTATATCTACAAAATTAGCATTCAAAGCAAAATGTTTGTTATCTTCAGTTATTATATGAATACAAACAGGTAAATATTCAAAGAAAGAAGTAAATTCAGCAACTATTTTAGCAGGAATTGCTTTTTCATAATTACTTAATAAATCTTTTATTTTACTACTTCCAATATCATTAAATTTTATTCCAACAGGTTTTTCAGTTTTAACCATATACTGCCCATCAGTAAAATATCCTAAACTATAAAAATTTCTTTCACCTGATATTATTTTCTGTTTTCTTGGTCTGAATTTTTGATAATAAGCTACATCTTCACCGACTTTTACTCTTTTATTAGTAGGATTCATTATTCTTTTTTTGAAAGTTTTCTTTCCTGTTTTTGTAACAGTAATAGAAAATTTATCAATAATAGCTTTTTTAAATTGTTCAAGGTTTTCTTTTATATTTAAAATAGTATAAACACAATTACCTATTTTAAAAGTAATAGTATCATATTTTTCTTTATTCTTTTTATATTTTTTAAGTTGCTCAGAATATTCTTCTCCTTCATAGGTATTATAACCACGGCTGGAAGCAATAAAAGGTTTTGGCGTATGTGTTTCATCTTTGAAATCAACTTTGTTATATACAGTATCTTTAATAGCAATATCAATTTCTTTTAATAATTGCTTTTTCTTTTCTTGTTCTGATAAGTATTCTGGCAATAAAAAACTTTTCAATTTAAATTACTCCTTTTCCTTTTTACTTATTCTTTTTACTTTTTTCATAATTTATTTTTTTAAAAGTCAACCGATGCTGTTTCGATTCTATAACTTTCCTATTAACTATTTTCTGTAATTGTAAAATTTTCTTATATCCCATTACTATTACTTCTTTTGTAATATCATTAAAAACTAATTTCTGTTTTTTTGTTTCATTCATAATATTTTATTCCCTTTCTACTTATATTATATGAAATTTTTATTAACGTTTTAACATTTATTTTTAAAAACCTATTTTAATGCGTTTAATGCGTTTAAAGCGTTTTAAGTTGTAGTTAGTATAAAGTATCAAATAACTACAGAAAATGCGTTCTATGTATCTTAAAACAAGTTTAAATGGTATTTCTATCATATTCTCTTGCTAAGCGTCAACAAATTACTTTTTTCTTGAATATTTATCTTTTGCATAGTAAGTGCTGTTATAAGTACTTCTCGTAAAATAGTTTCATTTTCTATTTGAATTAAAGCGGTTGTAGGCGCAGTTTGCGATGGTTCTGGAATAACCCTAAACCCAAACCCAAATAATACGCATCGTTTAGATACTCGCTTTATTTTTCCATCTGTTTCTTGGTCTATTAATACTTCGCATGGTATCATTTGCATTATTTTACTCCTTCTCCTTTTTAAAATGTCTTTGTATACTTTTAGGTACTTTATTAAATACGGGTTCACTAAGTTGAAATGCTATTGTTTCTGCTATTTTTGCTAATTCAAAAGCTGTTATATCTGATTTTGGAATAAAGCTAAATAAAGGCTCTTCTGATATAAAACTCATTTGATTATTATCACTGGAAATTTCATATCCGCCTTTAACTTCAAGTACTTTCTCTTTCATTTCATTTCTCCTATTTCTTTAAAGTATTTTTTAGTTATTTTATTTACCAATTCTTCACCATATTCCTTTTTTAATTCTTGTATTTCTTCAGCTACTTTTACCATTACTTTCATAGATGTTGATTTTTTTAATTTATCCAACATTATATTTATTCTTCTTATAATTACCTCTTCATCGGATATAGCTCGTTGTAACATAATATTACTCCTTCATATCATAATATTTGGTTTACTTGCTTCTTTCATCTTATATAAATATTCTGCCATTTTTTTATCACATCCAGCTTCTTTCTGTATATTTTTTATAATACGAATATGTTCTTTCTTCACACATACATGACATATAGCTCTTCCACGAGCAGATGCACAGCCAGTAAATTCCTTATAACATTTGTAACAAGTATGTTCTCCGTATACAGCCATTTCATCACTCCTTTTTAATTTTCATTCATAAATTTTTCAATTTTCCACCAAGTTGCTATGATTTTATTAATATATCTATCGCCACCGCCGCCAGAATATCTATTTAAAACTTCTGCAAAATATTCATCTGCTAATATTTCACGATCGGGACAATTATAATAAACTTGATCTATATAATGACGTAAAATGTAACAACCCGCTTCTATATTAATATTTGGTTTCATTATATTAATATCACAAATATCATTTTTTTCAGAAGGTGGAAGAATATTATTATTATTAATTAATATCCTTTGCCATAACATTTCACCGCTTGGATATCTTAAAACAATTTGCATTAATCCACGAGCGCCGTATTTTGAAATAGCTTCTATAATCCAACTTGATTCTCTTTCTATTATTGCCATTATTAAACTAATTGGAATATTATAAAACTTTGAACAATAATATATACTATTAGAAATTCTACTAATAACAATAGAATCATATAATTTAGAATTTGCTTCAATGTATTTATATATTTTACTTTTTATATTTTGTTCTATTTTTTGTTTTTCTTCTAATACCATTTGTTTTTTATTTCTTTCCATTACTATATTAAAGTTTGTTATTGATACTATTCGTAAAGGTGCTTTCACTTCTTTTGCCAATGCTAATACTATTACAGCCGTTATTACTAACAGTCGCAAGGGTATCATTATCTCTCCTTGTTAAAGGTATTTTCACAAACTTCATCATCACATCACCATTTTGTAGCTTATTTACCATTTATTTTATCCTTTTCAAATAAATATTTATCATAAACATTCTCACTACAATGTATTCTTTCTTTACTAATAAAACTATCTATCAAAACGCTTAAAAATTCTACGGCATATTCTTCTTTTTGAAAATAAGCAATTGGTTTTATTACGCAATCATTTTCACTTTGTAAACTTATCGCTATTCTTTTACATTGCGGTATTTTTGATATAAGTATTTTGGTATATTTAATTTTATCTTTCATATTACTATCCCTTCATATTATTCTGAATCGAATTCATGATAAGCCTGATAATCTTCTGCAATAATATTATCAGGAATAATTTCTAATATTTCCATTTCCTTAATTTCTATTTCATGCCAAAATTCATCCTTTACCCATATACTTTTTACTTTCTTGATAAATTCATTTACAAGTTTTTTACTTACATACCATTCGGATCTATAAAAATCCCGATATGAACCAAAATCATCAATTAACATGTAAGCTCTGTATACTTTCATATTACTTCTCCTTTTATCGTTTTTGTTGAAAAGCTGTTTTTCTATTTCTTTCAATACAGTCAAGCCAACTTATACATACGGCAGCAACTTGAATAATTTCACTTTCTATATTTTTATTTTCTAATAAAGCTTTTCCTACTTCACCAAATTCCTCACCAAGAATAGCATACCATATAGAATTATTATGATTCTGTTCACCCCATTTATTTAATTGGAGTAATTCCTCATTTTCAATTTTATAGTGTATATCATGTCTAACGAATCTTTGTGTCATTTTATCCCTCTTATGTTTCCAGTACAACAACGTATTACAATATCTTTTAAAACTCTATTCTTATCTATTTTATATTCCATACCTCGATAACGCATACAATCCTTTATACAATAATCTAATATACGTTTGTGATTTCGCCAACAAATAACATTGCAGGATACGATCATAGGTACTATTTTTTCAGGCATTATTTATCCTTTCCGTTACAAAACTAATATCATCTTCTTGCATTACATGAAATATCTTATCAGCATATTCCACAATGGGCGATTCACCAGAAATAATAATAATTTGAAGTCCCAATAATTCAGATAAATTTTTTATCATATACCCTACTTTTTCATTCACTTTCTGCCCATGTAAATTTTTGAAGGGTTCGTCCAATACCAGCACATTATCAGTATGGGGTTCTTTTAAAGCCCACATAACACAACGTAAAGCAAATGAACACACATCTATTATTCCAATTCCTCCGGTAAATCGAGGAGAATATTCCATCCCATTTTTTATTGGAATTAACAATACCTCAGGCTGGTTACGCTTAAATTGGAATTTGATGGAAAAACTGTATTCTTCCCCATATACATATTGTAAAGCACTTGTAACCACTTCACTAATAAACCTTATAACGCCTTCCTGTGTTATTGTAAGTACAGCAGTCAATACCGTTATTGCTTCGTCAATATACACAATTTTTTGCTCTTCCGTATCTTTTTTTTGAAATAAATTACTTTCACGCTTTTTATAATTGTCTATTTCATAACCTATTTCATTTACTTGTTTTGTTAATATTTGTAAATTATTCATTTTCTACTTTCTCTTATTACTATTGTTATAAAAATAAAAGCAAGAAAAGCCCCGATACTTGCAGGAATAGGAGCACACACAAAAGGCGTAATTAACGCTATCACAACTAAACCCAATGCTATAAAAATTAAAGCTGACCATCCTATGCATTTTAACCATTCTAACATTTTATTTCTCCTAAATAATTATTAAGTTTATTTAAATTATTAATACATCCTTTCAAATCATTTCTAAATTCTGCTGAAAATCCCGTTTCAATTTTATCAAGTCTATCTTGAATAGTTTCATTTGTATTCCAATTACTTAAATTCTTATAGTTTATACCAATACTATCAAGAAATTCTTTAATCCTATTAAGCCTATTATTTTCACGAATAAGGATTCCGTTTTCACGTTCAACCTCATTTATTTTATTATTAATAGTTTCTCGAAGAGCCTGTGAAACACGACTACCAAGTAACCAATCTAATTCTTTTTGTTTAAGCCATTCTTTCCAATATTCACGCCTATTAATTTGCATTTTTTCAGATTTTGTTACCACTCTACTGGTTAATATATATTCATAAATAGATTCAGGTATTTCAATATTTCTATAGGGAGCTTTTTTCTTTGTATAAATACGTGTTCCAGTACTACTAACATATTTTAACCCTGCTTCTGGCGATATTTCAGAAGGTATTGCTATATCCTTTCCGGTTACAACAAAATAAAATTCATTACAATAAGGAAGATATCGCTGCCATTTATCGTCATGCAAAAAATCTGATCTCAATCGTTTTATTTCATAACCAATAACAAGTGGATTTGCATAGGATTTTTTCATTACCCATAAATCAAGTATACCAAGATACCTATTACCCCAACTTGCTCCTGTTTTGCAATGAGGAACACAAAAGTATTTATCAGTATTATGACAATTTAATAATGCTTTTATAATATCTTTTTCAGTCATTTCTTATTTCTTCTCTCAAGAAATTGTTTAAGATAAAATATAAAACTTTCATGGATATAAGTATTTTCAAGAATTAAGTTATCTTTATATAATACTACCCGGCAATAGTTTTTATCAGGTACACTTATTTCTAATTCCATTCCATTTTGTTTTATTATCATTATTATTTATCCCTTTTAAAAAAGTTATCAAATTTACTTATTTTATATCTATTTTTCCCATAGAAATCTTGATATACTCTGCCTGCTATTCTATTAATTAAGTCATCATCAAATTCATCCACCTTCACGCCATCCATATCAAGTATATGTAATATTGTTCTTACTATCGTTACAATATCTTTTCGATGTCTTCTGTTAATCCAATGTTCAATCATCTTTTATTCCCTTAATTAAAGAGTTAATCTTGTCTTTTGCCAGTTGTAATTGCTGTTCACAAAGGCTTGTTTTGTTATGTTTAAGGCAATTGATTGCAGTGTACAACCATCCCTCTACTAACTGTCTCGCATCTTCAATAGAATCAATCGACAGTGGTTTTTTTATCATTTCTATTATCCCCATATCTTTCAACATAAATATCATGAAACAATGCTATAAAAACAAAAGCTATACAGATAAATAAAATCCACGTTTCAAAATTCCTTTTTATTATTTCGTATTTTTTCAAGTATGTTTTCAGCATCCACAAACATTTTAGCAATCGAATCACTTATGGTTTTATGTTTTTTTCTAAGCTGTTCCACATTTTTACTTGCTTCTGATACTGTTTTAAATCCTAATTCATTTAAACTCTTTTCTAACTGTTCCTTCTGTCCTTCCTGTCTTAATACTTGCTCTTTTAAATTATTAACAGCATCATCCAAATCTTCAAATTTGTTAATAAGTTCTTGATCTGTCATTTCAGTCATTTTAGTTTCCTTTCTTTTAAAATTCTTTGTTTATTATATGTATCATCATACCAATTACAATCTGTACAAAAATAAGCTCCAAAATGAATATTAAAATAAGCTAATTCTTTACAAACTGGACAAAGAATACAATTTTTCATTTCTTTAATTTCCTATACCTTTTGGTAATATCGCTAATGCCACAAAACGTGGAAATGCAAATTTATTTTCGTTCTTTGTATAATATCGCACACATTTCAAAATAAATCTAACAAAATCTTCATTCATACTATGTGGCAAATGCCCGTTTAAACCAGAATAATCAAAGTATTCATAAGCCTTATACCAAGCATAACTAAATCCTCTTATTTTATCAAATTTATCTTGTTTACTCTTATCACCTTTTACTCTACATTTTGACCAACCGATATAAATATTATTATTTTCTGGAAATGCGTACATCATTCCTATTTTATGCCTATTCTTATCACGTACATATTCAAGTAAAGAATGTCTTTGCATATAATCTTTTATTGTTTTCATTTTACTACTCCTATTTAGTATTCCAGTTTGTTGGTATCCCTTTACCTCTTTCAATTCCTTCAAGATAAACATGAATAACATCTTCCCTTACATTTTCAGAAGTAAGTGAATATTTTACTTCACTTATAAAAAACCCCCATTCCGCATCAATAATCCTTTTAAGAAATTTTTGTTCATATTCATTTTCCGGTGTAATTTCCATATCGCTGCCATCATTTTCTCCAGCAACAAATATTGTTTTCATAATACTACTCCTTTATTTTCTTTAAAATGAGGACATTCAAAAACTGGAGTTGTAAGACCACACCTAACGCATAAATCATACAATTTTTGAGCAATTTCACAATTATTATTTTCACCAGGATGCAATCTTTCGCAAGCAAAGCATAAACAATATTCTCTATGTTTTCCTTTTAACTTTGATCGTACCCAAACTTTTGTAGCATGGTGAAAATACTGTTCAAATTCTGATTCAATTAGTATTATATCTTTAATAGTAACTAAAACCACAGGATAATCATTTCCTAAATCTACGTAAAGATCACCTTTAGCATCTTCATTAACAATTCCTGTAAAACCTTTAAAGCCCTCTTTCTTAAACTTAACGTATTTACCAATAAAATCCCGCTTTTCCATTTTACTACTCCTTTTTAAATAATGTTTCCAAAATAAAATTCTTTGCTTCCCCAAAACTTCCTTTTACCTGACATACTATAATAAGCTTCGATCTTGCTTCTCGGAACTCTTTAAGTCTTTTATCAAATTCAGCTTGTAATTTTTCAACTGACATTTGTCCAAGTCTATATTTGTAATCATAAAAAACCATAACATTACTCCTTTTACTTTTTAATAGCAACATCAGCCAACACTTCCCATATCAGCTCTTTTGTTTCCTTGCTCACTTCGTTTTCCTCCATAAAAAGCTTTAAATTTTTTAAATATTCAATGCCCACACCTTCTTTTTGTTTCAGCTTTTCCACAAATTCTATCATGATTGCCCCTTGTTCTGAGCTTTCTTCTTTTTTGCTTATAAGATCAAATGTTTGTTCTACTGGTAATATTGGTACATAATATTTTTTCCATTTATTTGTTTCTGTGTTATATGTGTAAAAATGCGGCTTGCGGTTCATATCCTCTGCTATTCTTTTTTGGCGCAATAAACAACCCGTATTCAATATTACCCGTCCTTTTTGCTGTATAAAAAATGGGTAATGAATATCTCCACATAAAATTATTTGAAAGTCTTTAAATGTAGCAAGAAAATTTTCTGCTTTTGTAATATTGTGTCCCGGATAAAGTGATTTATTTCCTATGGAATCGTGTGTTACAAGGATATTAATAGCATCTTTATTTCTTACTTTTATGTCTTTATATCCATCCCCATAATTATTTCCGTACAGATATACATTATCTCCAATACAATCGCCGTAAGAAAACATTTGATGAAAAAGTTCTTGCGGATAACCAGTATCTATAATAAGATACTGTAATATGCCAAATATGGTTTTATTAATATTTTTGTTACGCATAAAAAGCGTATGTTGGCCATTTATATAATAAATCGGAAAAGAAATATCTTCCAATAAAACAAATAAGAATTCAGATATAAGACTATAAGATGGATTTGGAATATCAAATAAATCACCAGCTTGTAATATTGCATCCACATTTTCTTTCTTTGCTACTTTACAAATATATTGCCATTTTTTCCATTGGTTTTCCATAAAATTATCTATACGTCCAGCAGGAACAGAAGAGCGTACATGGCAATCTGATAATAATAATAATCGCATAATTACTCCTCTTCCTTCTGTTTAACACTAACTCCATAAATTACAAGTGCTGATACAATAAACAACCAAATTCCTACCCACAAAACCTTGCCTCCCGTTGTATCTGGAATCAGTACTGCTGCAATTAAAAATAAAACAAATGCTAATAATTCTATATTTAAAGCCCAATTTTTTATACTTTTCAACTGTCTTCTTTTTTCTATCCACTTTTGCTCTTTATTACACATTTTCCAATAACCGCTTTCTTGTTATATTTGTTAATTTACTTCCGCAACTGGGGCAATGCTGTATTAATTTTTTTATTTCAGTATACTTTATCATAGTTTCTTTATATTGTATTTCTAAAGTAGCAATTGAAGATACAATTTTATTATAAGAATTTATTGTATCTATTATCGTATTTATATGATTCCTTATAACATTTAATTCATATATTTTTACTTTTGCTTTATCTATATCAGAATATACTTTATTTACTATTTTAACAGGTAATTTATTTTTATTAAATGCTTCATATTCACAAACAAAATCAGATAATTGTATTTCCTCCTCTTTTACAATATCAAGTTGTTCTAATTTTATATCGATATCATTTAAAAACATATCTAATTTTTCAACTTCTTTTACTGGTAATTTATCACATTCAAATGCTTCAAATTCTTGCAATAAATTATCAATATCTTTAATACTTATACCTATATCCAATAATTTTACTTCTGTTATTATTAATTCTTCTGTTATTTCTTTTAATATACCATGTTGTTCCACTATTCCAGAAATAAGATATGTTTTTATTTCTAACAATTCTTCATTATGTTGCTTTATCTTTGAGTTTGACTGCATTTTTTTACTTTTTAAAACTGATAATGCTGTATCTAATTTATCTAATTTAGTAATTGTATTAAGATAAGAAGCTGCTTTTCCAGGTGTTTCAAGGATCAAAAAATGACCCTCTAATTGTAATTGCATGTTTATATCATCTAAGTTTAATTCCTGCGATACTTGTTCAGGAACGTTTCCTCCCATTACAGAAAATGTTTCTGTTTTTTCATTACTATTTATTTTATAACTACCAGTATCTTTAAGTGATCGTGTTCTTTTAACATTATCAACAACTACTGTCATTTCTTTAGCATGTATATTAATAGCTCTTTCTATTATTCCACCAGAAGGTCTATTTGTTCTAACCCATTCAATAGCTTTTGCAATAGAGGATTTACCACTATCGGACTCTCCTGTTATGACATTAAAACCAGGGGCGAAGATTAGAGAAGTTTTCCTATGGCTTTGAAATTCTATTAATTCTATGTTTTTTATCATTTAGATATTCCTTCTATTTCTTGTTTTTTCCAAGGATGCATCCATTCATCAGCTTTCTTTAATAACTTATCTTTAAAGAGTTGTAAACATGTTTTGCAAGGAATCTTTTCTGTTCGTACAGAAACTTCCAAAGGATCATATAGCAATATTTCTTTACCTTCAAGAAAACTCCAATATGTTTTTTCCATTATTCTTAAGGGTTCTTTAATTGGTTTATAAGTATACCCGGTACCATGGCATTTAGGACACTTTAATTTTGCTATTCTACGTAAACCTTCCTCTATTCCGAACCTCTTAAAATGTTCTTCAAATACAAATCGTGCCATTTCTTCAAAAGTTTCACTATCAGTATTACAATCGCTGTCATTAGTCGTCTCCACCCAATTAATAAATAGCGCTATTGGCACCATTATTATACAGTCTATTACTTTATTAATAAAAGCCAACATATCACTCCTCCAACGCCTTTATGACACGCTCAATGTTTTTTATGTGGCCAGTTATTTCCTTTTGGCTTTGTTTATATCTCTGTGTAAGGCGTTCCCTTTCACGCTTAAGCCCATTTATTTGACCTTCCATACCTACCGCTGAAGCTATTAGCCGTGAATTCGCCGGCAGTGCATTAAATTCTTTTGTCCAGTTTCTCACATCAGATCCTTTCCGTTATAAAGGTGACCGAACAGTCGATTTTGAAAGACTCTTTGCATTTTTTACATCCCCATAAAAATTCTTTTCCTGAGAGTTTCGCCATGCTGATTTTTTCCTGAACAGTATATGATTTAAGTCCTATGTCAGTCGTTCCACACCACGGACACACTGGCTGTTTACCCACGTACTTTTTCGGTTTCACGTCGTTAATCGTTCGCTTTAACATCTTCAATACCCTCGACTAAAGAGTTAATCTTGTCTCGTGTTGCTTTTAAATGGCGCAGGCAATTTTCAAATTCATCGTTATTCCAATCTAAAATAGATGTTGTTAGTTGCCGCTTAACCCTTTTTACAGTCTCGTGGAAATAGTCATCATCAATTGTCAATGGTTTCTTTATCATTGATTCCCTCCAGGAATTGTCTTATTTTCGACATTTCAGTTTCATGTATATATATTTTATTATCTTTCTGAGTAAATATTGCATGTTCTTTTTTTACCCTCAGAAATGACCACTCCTTCAACCTGCCCTTGTCTCTATCAATTTCTACCGTCACGCCATTAATCGTTTTACTTAGCATCTTTCATCCTTTCAATGAGGGCGTCAAGTTCTTCTTTTGCCACAAAAAGACTTGCCATAAAAGACATTTTACTATCTCCATTCACATATTCATCAAGAGCATATTCAAGATGCACCCGAAGGGAACTAAAATCGCTAATTATTTCCGCTGTGGTGTTATTCCCCATGATTCATCATCCTTTCTCAATTTCTTTCCCGCATTTTTCACAAACATGAATTGGTAATGGTAAAATTTTCCAACCTACTTGTATAATATATTTATTATGACAAGCTGGACATGTTTCCTCATTTCCACTGGCATCAATAGGAAACTCATGTATATCTATTCCGCAATGTGGACAAACATTAAAAACATTATAGTCATTCATGATTCATCATCCTTTCTTTTACTTTTTTCCGGTATTCAGGCGGGCTTCTTTGACATTACCAATCGCCGCCGTCATTGGGTATTTTAATACTCTCAATAGCATAATCAGGATCAGCTCCACCATCATTATTTGTAAAAACCTGCTCGCCTTCTTTGTTACATCGCATTACCCAAAGAGTCGAACTACCGCTAAAAAGCCACAAAGTCTTTGGCCATATTTTAGCAATACTTTTCAATCTTTTAATTGCCGCTATTTCGGTTTTATTCAATTCTATCATTTCAGTCTTCTTTTTCGGCATCGGTTGTCTCCTCTGGTTTGTCTGTTGACCAACTGCCATCGGAGTATTTATAAGCAGCTTCGCAACTCATTGGAATTTCCCCACATGGCACAAGGTCGTCTATCCCACAATCACAAATGCCATCTACGCAATCATCAAAAACACACAATCCATCATACCCACCTTCTTTGAGACACTTAATAATCATTTCACGTACTGTCATATCACTCCTCTTCTCTTTTAATCCAGATACTATCTCTATTGTCTAATTTGATAACATCGCAATTAGATGATTCATCAAAGCTGCGCCCTATAATTTTCCAACTCACAAGCACACTGCCGTTGCGATATAGCAAGACGGAATCCTTTTTAATCTCCAGCATAAAAATCATTTTTAATTCCATATCACTCCCCCAGTAAACGCTTTGAAATAATAACTTTATGATAACCTTCACCAAGCTCGAATTCGGTATCACCATAAATATCAATGTTTCTTGCTGAGACCTTAAATTGTAATATTGCTCTGCCACCATAATAAATAGTAAAGGTTGTTTGCATTAATTCAAAAATAAGACTCTGTATTAATTTCATAATATTCCCCTTTATTATACTATTTCGGGTTGTTTTATTGCTACAAACGATCTATTCAATAAATTTTCTGGATAAGCTTTCGTGCATCTATTAAAAACTTGAAGCTGCTTTTCATTTAATAATTTTAATTGCAATGGATCTTTCCTTACCTTTATTTCCCATTCTAACATATCAAGCAAAAAATAAGCATCCGCTACATCTGATCCTGGATTTAATTTTGTCTTCGTTAGCTCTTTTGGTATCATTATATGCTTCCTTGCTTCGAATATCATTTGTTCTTTATCATAATTTCCAGAACCTGCCCACATTTTAACTGACTTTGGATCATGTGTGCGAAAAGGGATTTCTAAATTCTTATACAATAAATGTTTTATCACTCCGGTTATTTCAGCTAAGTCTACCACCATTGTACCTTTGTACGCATATCCTTCAATGGAAACATTTGTTTTTTCTTTCAAATAAGAAACATTAAAAATTCTAAAACAACCACAAATAGCTTCTTTTAACTCATTAGCAGCTTTTTGTATAGAATTTTCTTTACCATCTTCTTTTTTCTTAAGAGGTAAAAGGCAAAAATTATAATTCCAATTTAATATCCGCCCTTTTATCCTCCACTTAACAAGAGCTTTTTCATTATGCCACCCAACAAATATATGCATTCTATTCGTTTCTAAATGTTTCATTACGAGTGCAAAATGCCGCATTGAAAGATCCAATCCACATACTATCATTTTTTATAATACCTCCTCATCAAATCTATTATTGAAAAAAATATAGCAAACATAAAAACAAATACAATTATACTTATATTCTTAATTAATTCTATACCAAAATCAATTGTCCAAAATTGAAAAATATCTATAATTATATTTTTAAGCGTAGGATAAACTAACATACATGCTAATACAACAACCATATTAATTGCAAAATCTTTTAAAAAATTATTCATTTTATTACTCCTATTTTACTTTTTCAGGAAACATTTTAATAATGTTTTTACCTATAAAAATACTTGTATCCAATTGTTCTTCTGCTAAATCTTTATTACCTCTTGCAAATGCACGTAAAGCTTCCTCTAAACCTATTTGCATAATTGAAATTTCATATTCAAAGTCTTCTTGTGTCATTTCATAATCTCCTATTTGAATATTATATTTTAATTTTTTTACTTTGTTTTTCCTTATTACTTATATTATATGAAAAAAATACTAACGTTTTATCAATTATTTTTAAATACTTTCATATCTGCGTTTTAAAGCATTTTATTTATTATACGATACTTTATACTAAAAAGTATTTAAAATGCATTCTATGGGTATCTATCAAAGTTTAAAGGGTATTCTAAGTTATTATTTTAAAACTATTCCATATTCTTTAATAAATTTTTCAAGTTTAATCATACACCCCCAATATCTTCATTTATTTCATGTTCCCAAAATCTTATAGTTTGATATTTATGAAAAAACATAGCTGCGAAATCTCTGGAAATATCTTTTTGTTGAGCACCTTCTTTATTATGCCAATAATTTCCATCGCATTCTATGATAATATCATATTCAGTTAAAAAGAAATCTACAAATCCTACATTTTTAATATACTTCTGTTTTTCATAATTTATATTATTAAGTTTTAATTGTTTTTCCATTGCTATTTCAATTGAAGTATTTTTAAATTTATAAGATATTTTTGGAATCCATTTACCAGAAAGAAAAAGTTTCTTCATAGTAATACTTTGCTTTAATTTTGACTCTTTGGTTCTTTTAATATCTCTATGAGCATTGCTTAGTTTTTTTCTATCCGCTAATGTTCTTCTTTTACCTTTATTTTTTCCCATCATACTTTTACTTGTTTTTCTTTTAGTTTCTTCTGAAGGATGTTTATTAGTATTAATTATACTTAATTTCTTTTTAGTTTCATTAGAACAAGGAATATCTTTATTCCAAGAAGGTTTACCTATTTTTGCAGCACTCATTTTCTTTTTAGTTTCTTCAGAATGATTTTTATTTCTTCTTTGGTGGCCACCTATATAATCTGGAATACCTCGCCATTTATACCAATGTTTAATTACTATGGTTTTACCACAACCACATTTACAATATTTTGGTGTTTTATTTTTAGTTTCATCAATATATTTTTTATCGGGTTTTCTTTTATTATGACCTTTAATATATTTACAACCTTTTTCAGGATGTTTTACTAACTCACCACAGCTGCATCCACACAATTTTTCTACATAAAATAACCATTCTTTTCTTCTATTATGCCCATGAATATAATTAGGAATCCCATCATATTTATGTTGATATCGAATTCTTATTTCTTGCTTGCAACCACATTTACATAATTTTTTCATTCGGCTTTCCTTAAAATAAAAAGGCAGTATTTTCTGCGGTAATAGAACTGCATTGCTACAATTCTCAGAATATACTGCCTCTATAAATATCAATACTAAATAGAAAAATGCAATTCTATTACCAATATTAATATAAAACATTTTTATCAAAAAGTCAAGTACTTTTTTCATCTATTTCTTTTCTTTCTATCAGGAACCTTATATATCTCATTCCATCTATGATAAACTTCTAATTCCAATTCCTTTTCTAAATTATTATCTTCTATATAATTAATCATATCATCAAATCGTAATTTTTTTTCTTTAAATTTATGCCAACCTTTAACTTTATCAGAAGCATTTTCATAAAGAAAATCCAAAGAAGTTCCCGTATTGTCAATACCATAATCAAACAAAATACGTAAATCACCTTCACGAAATGGAGGAGCTATTTTATTTTTATCTACTTTAAAATGAATATTCACACCTATTATCTTCTTAAACTTATTTAATATCTTACTTTTTACAGAAGTAAATATTCTTGTTGAGGCGTAAAATTTTAAAGCATCTCCACAAGAAAATACGTATTTAGGGCCGAAACTTGTCCCTACGTTTTGACGTGTTTGGTCTATAAAAATCAAAGCCAAATTTGCTTTAGTCAATTTCCAGATATATTTACGAAGCCCTTTGGACAATGCTTGTGGCCGAGTTAATCCATAAGTTTTTTCATCAATATCTTCTTCAAGTTCAATTGTAGAGGATATAGCAGAAAGACTATCTACTCCTATTATCCCAAGCTTTTCATCTTTATTTTTAGCAATAATATCAGGAATTAAAGTATCAAATAAATATTCAATAGTCCATCCTTTCATACTATCTATATCACTGTTTTTGTTTTCTTCTTCCATACTTTGTTTGCCATAGTAATCTAATGCATTAATATCTATATCATGTAATTCTTTAGCTCTCTGGAAATCCCATGTTCCTTCTGCATCTACAAAATGTGCTATACCGCCTTGTCGCTGTGCTGAACCAAGCACTTCTGCTATAAACATAGTTTTTGCACTGGATTCAACCCCCCAAATATGCCCTATCCTCCCGGCAGCAAATCCTCCATCTAATCTATTGGATATAGCTAAATCAAGAATAGTGCAGCCCGTACTGAGATAATGCGAAATCGGCGCTGTCTTTATTCCTAAGAAATCTGCTGTACTTTTAGTAATTTTATCTTTTTTTACCATTTATCTTTTATCCTTTTTTCTTACCTCTATACAATAAAAACCTAAAGAAGTAAAATATTCTTTCATAATTAAGTCCTTTTTATCTTTCTTTTAATTGAACTTATTGGTGGTATAGCAGTTCCTCCCAGTTTCTTGTTCTTAATTTCAACCTTATACTTTTCTGTTTTATTATCCCGTATAGGTTTTTCAAGTCCCGAAAGTACAAGCTGCACTTCATTATTCAACATTGATCGCCTATGTTCGTACCCATTCAACACTCCTTCAGCATCAATCCTAATTCCTTCGCCTTCAATAGCCATTTCTTCTATTTTAACTATAGTAAAATTACTATCTATAGCTGATATCAAAGAAGAATCTGTTACTTTAGCAAGACCGTATTCGCTCGGATCTTGCCTAATATTTAAAGCAAGTTTCCCCCTCCCTTCTTTTACTTTTACTTTCATTTTTTTTGAAAGTATAAATATCTTTGAATAAATAGTCGCCATTTCAGAATAATATAAAGCTTGATCAGCACAATTCGTATCCAAATCAAAAGTATCAATAACAAGTTTGTTTCTATATAATTCTACCTCAGAACTTTTAATATCGTTTACTTCATCAAGCATTTCTTGTATTTCTTCTCGCATTATTTCTTGTATTTCTTCTTGCGTTACTTGTTGTAATTCTTTTGCATTCATTATTATCTTCTTCCTTGTTTTAATTGTTCATTTATCTCATTAAGTTTAATTTCAACAGTCTCTTTAAGACCAGCAACAAGAGTATCATTTGCTGTTTTTAAAATTTGTTTTAAGGCTATTTTAATACTGCCGTGCAAATGAAAGTCAATCAAATATACTATCCGGGACTGTTTCCCAGACCATGTATACTGCGTTTGCTCTCTGGTTTTTCCGTCACCGTCGACCATCTCTACCATATACTTTTCAGCATAGGCAATTAAATATTCTGTGAATGTTATCGGTTCGTCCTTTGGTTCTCCCCAGTCATTGGTCTTTTGCAAGATAATATTTTCAATTTTTTCGTGTATTTTGGGGCGTATTTCAGTGTCTACTATGGTGTTTATAGTGGCATCCATTCGTTCTTTTATCGCTTTGTCCAGTTCCCTGTTGAATGCAGACTTGCGATATTTCCCGTCTGTGCCCTCGTATTCAATAAAAATGGTATTCAGTAGTTGTTCGCAAAGCTGGTCGATTACTCTTTCTTGAATTTCCTCTTGCTTAAAACCCAAAGACTCTAAATTAATTTCACTCATTATCTTCTTTCCTTTCTGCTTTTCATCCTACTTCTTATGGAAGATTTAACTGTATCGCTGGTACGTTTTATTTCTTCATCCTCTACGGATTCGCGTTTAATTTTACGAGACCGATGCTTAGGTTTTTCTTCAGGTTCAGGTTCAATTTCTTCTTGCTCTTCATCTTCTTCATTAATATCATCTTCTTTATATTCTTCTATTTCCTCCTCTTCAATAACATCTTCATCAATATATTGTTCTGTATATTCTTCATTTTCACCATCTTCTTCTCTTACATCAATACCCATTGCTTTTTTTATTGTTTCAATATCTGGTTTTACAAGCAATTCTTCCATATTAGGAAGGTTTTCATAATACTTTTCGGGAACATCGTCTTGCCATTCCTCAAGTTTAAAACCAATATAACTTGTGCCGGTTCTGCCCTTTCCCATCCTTTTAAATACAAAAGTTACTTTTTCTTCAGGATCGCTTACATCTGTTATTTCACCAGTTCGATCATCAGTTGATAATTCAGCAATACCATCAAATACAGTTTTAGGCGCTTCATACAACTGAATACCTTCAGCAATTGAACCCACATCCTTCGAATCCACAACCCACAATAAATATCTTTTTGCTGGAAAATAATCTTTTGTGACTTCTTTATCTTCACCTTCATCATGTAATTTTCTACCAAAATCGCATACAGGACATTTATCACCATACATACGATTAACACATAAAAAAGCATCATTGTTCGGCCCCATACTATAATGCACATAAATTTCCATAAAAAATTCAGGAGCATCTGTGCGTGGTAAAATCGTAATATATGAAGTACTTCCTGACTTCGCTTCATACTTTTTTATACCCAATTTCTTAAATTCTGATTCATCTACAAGGTACCAATTCCCACTACGCTTATCACGATCTGCGAATCCTTTTGCTACTGCTTTCCTACGTTCATCTTTTGAAAATTTTCTTGCTGTCTTTCTCATTTTACTTCTCCTTATTTTTTAGTAGTATTGTAAATTATTGAAGCGACTGTTGATGGTAATATTACTGCTATAATTATCATAGGATATTTGCTATCAAGTAACATAATAAATCCTACCCACGCAAGAATAATACTTGCATAAATAATAGCATGGAAAATAATATCTTTTACTAAATTCATTTTACTTCTCCTCTTTAAAATTGAACTCTACCCACCAGTGCGATTGTTTACATAATCTTGCTTTTGGTCTATAAGGTTTCCACAGCATCCCGCTATCAATAATAATAGCAGTTGGAAAATATTCTAATACTAAATCTTCTAAATCATAGTATCTATAATCATCCGGAGGATCTCCAAAAAAAGCTTTTCTAATTGTATAAATACCCTTTCTTACTCTAATGGTATCTACTAATGGTTTTAATGTTTTTTTTACTTTTAATGGCATTATATTACTTCTCCTTTTATAACTCTATTTTTTCTATTCTTTCCGCTTCTTTATCATTTACATTTTTTTCTTTATCTATTTTGCTTTCTTCTTTTCCTTTTCTTATATTTTCATATTTACAATAAAATGTATTTGCTATGGCATATAAAAAAGTTAAAAATGCTCCCAATCCATAACCACCCATACTTTTCCAAGAATATTTCACCCCCTCTATACCAAAAACTATAACTAAAAAAAGCATAGCACCAATAAATATATTTTTCAATAAACCTTTTAAAAATTCTTTCATTTTCCTATTCCTTTTATAGTCCCTTTTAAAGATTCAGCACATAAATTAAGTAAATTACTATTAAGCATAGCATGATTAACATACCCAGCAGCAGAATAACAATCTATTAAATTTAAAAGACTATTTATATGGTATATTTTATTAAACAAATTTTTATTACAATCTTTATTCCTAAATAAATCTGCTTCACTTAAATAAGAATCAAAATTTAAATAAAAAGTCATATCAGCAAGATCTTTCATACTTCTACCATTATTTCTCGTAACAAGAAATAAATAATCTTTATGCCAAAGTTCAAATACATCAATCATCGAAATATAACAAACTTTAGTAATATGCTTTTTAAGAAATTTTCCTTCAAAAAATACTTTAATAGAAATTGTTTTATCGCCGTCAGGAATTTCACAATACAATCGTTTTTTCATTTTACTTTTCCTTTCCTTTATTTTCAAAATGAATACAACCAAAATTTTCACCAGTAATAAAAGTAATTTCTTCACCAGCAAAATCATAATATACAAGTTGATCTTTTTTTCTTCTGTACCATCTACTACCAGCAATTATCTTTGGACAATGACAAGTTGTTTTTGATAAATACCCTTCATAATAACGAGCATATACTTTTTTTAATTCATGCCAAAACTTACAATTTTTACATATTTTATCTTTTCCATTCATAATTTTTCTTTCTTTTTTAAACAGTATTGACAAGCCTTTTACTTGTGAGTTATAATCTGATAATATTAGATAGCTGTTCAAAGACTATCAAGGTATCAAACGAATGATAAATCCGCTTCATTTTGTCCTAAAAGTTTATCATTCTTTTACGACGCCATTAATTACATATCTGTTCCTCTAATAATACCACAATACTGCTATTCATTCTATTCATCACAGCATACAAACAGTTGCGCAATAAATCCAGCTTCTCCACTATCAAAAGTATGTTTTTCACAAGCGCATATTATTTCATAAGCTCGCAACTTTCCACCATTCAATAAAACTGTTCTCATATAACCCAACACAGCACGCCGCAAGCTTTCCGGATCAGTTCCTTTCAAACCTTTATATATTTGTGCTATTTCATACCAAGATTTATCATCTAAAAGTGCTCTGCATAATTCTTTTACTTCATAATCTATTTGTGCTTTTTTAAGTAATTTTAATTGATCTTCTTCATCTGTTATTTCAAGAATTTGTTCTAACATCTGAAGCGCATCACGAGGACAACCTTCAGCACAATATATTAATTTATCAAATACCTTATCAGTTATATTTTTCTCTAATTCCCCACCACACAATAATTTATCTATTGTATCTTCAAGCAAGCCCCCCATATCTTCTTCACCAAGTAATTCAACTTCAAATGCTGAACATCTGCTTCGTATCGTATTCACAATGCGTCTTGGTTCAGTTGAGCAAAAAATAAAATAAGCATTTTCTGGTACATCTTCAATAACTTTGAGTAAAGCATCAGAAGAAGCTTTAAGTAACTGATGACATTCGTCTATTACAAAAACTCTACATTTTCCAGTCATAGGTGATATATATGCCATATCAATAATGGTTCGTATTGTATTAAGATCACGAGTATTAACAGCGTTGACTTCCATATAATCAATACCAACGCATCCAAATTCTTTTGCTAATATTCTCGCAATGGTTGTTTTTCCGCATCCATAATGCCCGTAAAAAAGGTATGTATGAGGACGATTAGCAGTGTTTTTAACAAAACCTTTTAGCGTTTTGATCGTAATAGTATTCCCGTACACTTGTTCTAATGTTTTAGGTCTGCATTCTTGATAAAGCAATTGTTATTCCTCTTCTTTCATTTCATGTAAATTTTGTACTATATGTAATGCAAGTATCATATAATCTTTTATTTGTTCTTTTGTTGGAATATCTCCATAATTCTCATCATTATACTCAATTCCTTGCAAAGTATCGCATCCACTGCAGCTACCATACCGAACCTTTACATACCAATATTTATCAGGTTGATATCCTTGTTCTGCTATTATAAAAATTAATGTTCCTTGATAAGCACCATCATCAATTTCATGTATTCTTTCAATATCAGGTTCACCGCCATATTCCTCTTTATTTGCTATAGTTTCTATCACTATTTTAACTAATTCTAAATAATTTTCAGGATGTTTTTCCCCAAACTTTTTTTCAATAAATTTCTTACGTTCATTAAAACGTTTTATAAATTCTTTAATCATTTAAATACTCCTTCCTTATATTTATACCCAAACATAACCTTGTTCAGGTATTTCACCAATCCGCTCTTTTGATTTAATATCTTTGGCATAGACAAATAATATATCTTTCCTTTTTTTGTATTCTTCTAATGTCTTGTATTTTTTAAAACTATATTTTATGCAAGGTTGTTCAATATATTTTGATGTGAACCTTTGTTTCCTTTCTAATATACGTTTTCCTTTTTTATCAAAATATGCATAGTCACAACCACGTTCATATCCTGTTGCCTGTCCCAAATCATCACTCTCGGTAATTGAATAATCTTCACCGCAACAGGTACAAGTAACTCTATGAGGATTATGTCCAAACCTATTATAAAAGATTATTTTTGCTTCTTTTTCAGAAGCTTCAATATAAATATATTGCCAATTTTCCTTAAGACTGCCCCCCGAATGCATATCCATAAAACATGTCCATTTACTCATTTAAATACTCCTTTCTTACAAAGTTTCAAGTTCTAATATTTTTATACATTTATTTGGAAATTCTCTTATATCTTTTTCACAAAATCTTATTGTTCTATAATTATAATATAATATAGCTTTAAAATCTCTATCAGCATCTTTTTGTTTTTGTTCACGCCCCTTATGATGTTTTTCGTCGCATTCAATTATAATATTATAATCAGTTAAAAAGAAATCTACAAATCCTACCTCTTTGATATATTTTTGTGCTTCATATTTTAAGTTATTAATTTTTTTAAAAATAGTATTTTCAAAAATTATTTCAAGTTTTCCAATTTTTGGTTGATATTTACCTTCTCTTTTAACCATTCTTTCAATAGCTTTCATACTTTGTTTCTTTTTTGTTTCTTTTGAAGTTTTTTTATTAAGCCTTCCTTTTGATTTTTTTATTCTGCCAGAAGCATATCCTTCTTTAAGAGTTTTACTTTGTTTTTTCTTTGATTCTTTTGAACGAAGTTTACCTGTATTAATTTCACTTAATTTCTTTTTAGTTTCTGAAGAAACAATTTTATCTTTTTGGGATATACTCATTTTCTTTTTTGATTCTTCTGTATGCTTATAATTTGCCCCAGGATGTCCTTTCAAAGTATTACTAATTTTAAGTTTTGTATCTTCAGAAGGATAGTTTCCTACAGAATTATGTCCTTGAATATAATCAGAAGTGCCTTCATATTTATGATAAGATTTAATTGTTATTTCTTGTCCACATCCACATTTGCAATATTTTATTATATTTTTTATTTCATTCCATCTTTCTAAAACTATTTTACATTTAAGAGTATGTCCAAGAACATACTCAGGAATTCCAGAATACTTATGGTGGTATTTTATTCTTATTGGTTTTCCACAACCACATTTACAACATCTAATCTTTCTTGTCATTTGACTTTCCTTAATAAAAAAGGGCAATTTGCTTCGTACAGGTGAAGTCAGGCTAACCTTACTTCCAAAGCTCATTGCCCCAAATATTATCAACAATATATAGAAATACCTGACACCACCTGTATTTCTAATATAATAATATAAAATGGAAAAGTCAAGTTTTATTTTCACAAGGACTCCAAATCTAACCAGTTTTCTCCACAACTATACTCCACTGATAAAGGAATGCCTTTTGTAAATCCCCACTCTGGTTCTGGTTTGTTGCATGAACATTCGTTTAAAATATCAATAACATCTTCAGCTTCTTTTTCCACCGTATCTGTTAAAATATTATCATGAACTTGTAATACTGGTATCGATTTTAATTTATACTTTTTAAATTGTTTTCCCGCCCGTTCTAATCCATCTAACAAGCAATGGAAAGTAGTTGCTTGCACATCTGTATTAATTATCTGAGTATGTTCTAATGGCGCGGTTCTTCTAAAGCCAAGTGCTGTTGAAACATACCCAAAATCCTCATATTCCTGAAGTTTTTCTTTTTGCCATAGTTTAATATCAGCATAACCATCTTTACTATCAAAAAATTCATTTTCCACTTTCATAACATGACGTTCTGATAATCCAAATCTTTTTGCTATTGATTTATAAGAAGCCCCGTATATTAATGGAAATACTAACCCATTTTTCCCATCGTATCTATGCTGCTTTGTTGCTTTTTCAAAAGGTACATTATGTAATCTTGCCCCCCAATATTTGTGTATATCATAACCTTCTTTTATATGTTTTATCAAATTTTTATCTCTACATAACATTGCTTGCACTACAACTTCGGCGCCTTTATAATCAGCATCAATAAAAAAATCATGTCGTGGAATAAATACTTTGCGAATTTCTGCCATATATTCATCACGCTTAGGTATGTTTTGTAAATTAGGATTATTACAAGAGGATCTGAAAGTTCTTGCTATCCATAAATTGTATGTAGGATGCAAATATCCATTTTCCACATGCCTCATATATCCTAAAAATGTATTTGATAATGTATTTAACTGATTATACTTTAATAATTGCTTAAAAAAGCTTCCATATACTTCATCATCAATAGCACTATTTAAAAAATTTTGATCAACTTGTGGTTTTCCTTTAGCTGTATAAGATAGTGGTTTCATATCCATTATACCAAAGAACAACTTATTCAAATCAATATTAGAATTAATGTTTATTTGCCTTCTGTATTTTTCCTTAAAAGCAATAATTACTTCACTTTTCAATAAATCAGTTTCAATATTAACTATTTTACCTTCAACTTCTTTTTTAAACTTTTCATAATATTTTAAATCTATTTTAATCCCATTAATTTCCAAATCTGCTAATGCTTTATTTCCTCTCATAAAAAATTTCATAGCATACGCCATTTTATTTTCATCAATACTTTTTTTATGTTCTCTCCTTATTGCAAGAGGAAAACGTGAATCCAAACAAGCATACTTTATTAAATCTGGTTTAGATACACTTTCTATATGCTTAACATCTATCATATCCTTATATTCTTCGCCAGAATGTGTATATGCTAAAAATGCCAATGATTTTTTGTTTCGTCTCTGATCAAGCAAATGGGCGCTCAACATTGTATCCCATTCCCAGTTATTTACACCATGTTTAAATACCATTCTCGACCATACCTCTTCAAATTTAGTATTCTGATTAACCTTAGCTGCTGAAGAGCGTAGAAACACACTGACAGCGTTCCAAACAGCTTTTCCTTGTATACTTAAATCAATCATAACACCTTCTCTTTGATCGACAGAAATACTGATAGCAAGTATTTTTGAATCTTTTTTAAAAGGAGATAATCGATTTGTTTCAAAATCTATATTAACAGGTTTTTTACTTTTTTCAAGTAACTTAAGATAGTCAATTATCTCCCCTTCTTTCGTTAATTCTTTGTTAATGCCACTTTCTAAAAATGATTCTGGAAATGGTTTATCTAAATAATCCAACCCCCTTTCTATCGTATCGCTCAATAAATCAATGTATTCCATCCTACCACGAAGGTAATAGGAAGGATGATAATTTAAACTAACCCAACAGCCATACTTGCGTATAGGAAATACATCCCCCACAACTGTGCCATATGCTTTTGACGTTAGACCAGGAACTACTTTTGTTTCTATTATTCGTGCTGCTGCTACTTGCCCAAAACACATTATTAATTTTGGCTTATATTCTTTTATTTGAGCTTCTAAACGTTCATAACAAAATTCAACTTTATCAATTGGAAAATCTTCTGAATTCGGAAAACACTGAAGCACATTTGTTCTGCTGCAATCGTTATCAATGGATAAATCAAAATCTTTAAAAATACCTTTTAAAAGTTTACCAGAACTTCCTACAAAATTTCTTCCTTCTTTATCTTCTGTTTTACCAGGAGCTTCACCTATCAATAATATTCTTTTTCCATTTTTTCCAAATGGTATTATTTTAGGGTTTTGACATTTTTTAAATAATCCGCAGAGCTTGCATGGATCGCCGATAAATCCTCTTGGTTTATAATTTCTATTACCTGTTAATTCTTTTGGGTTAAAAAAGAATGACATTGATTATTTACCCTCTTTTATTGGGAAATTACAAATCACTACAAATTGATTAAATATAAAAGTATATCTATTAAAAAATTGACATTTTACAATTTCATCATCTGCTATATGTTCACAACTAAAAACATAATCTTTCTTTTTTGACTTAGGACATTGAACCATTTTATTAATTACTTTTATTGCATTTTTTATATCACCCATCTTCATTTATCCTTTTTATTATTTTCAAATTCTTTTATTGCTTCTGGAATAAGTTCTTTTAAAACTTCCCTAAAAGCGTTTATTTGACCAGCTTCAGCTAATAGAGCATATACCCCGATATAACGATCTGGTATTAATTTTACTTCTTTTTCTCTCTTCTTAATTTTCTTTTGCAAAATTTCAATAATTGTCATTTTATTTACCCTCTTTTATTGATTCTGGAATTAAAGAATTAAGCACAGTTTTATACGTCATTAATATCCCATTAGTTATAAGACGATTTAAAAACATTCCATCTGTCCTTTTAAAACACTCGTTTGTTTCTTTTATTTCCTTTTTGATCTTTTTCTGTAAAATTTTAATTGCTGTCATTTTTATTCTCTTTTTTAAAATGAAATGTGCCATCAGAATGTTTATATGCCGGTTTACAATTTAACATATTGCAATACTTTTCACCCATCTCACAACTACATGTTCCGCTGAAACCAATAAAAAGTAAACCATCAAATCCATTTTCCTTAAGATATTTTTTAATAATTTTTTTAACATTCATCATTCTTTATCCTTTTTCATAATATCAATTATTTGCCTAACAAACATATCTAATCCATAATCCGAAAATTCCTTACCGATTTCATTACTATTAACAAAATCTTTTAACCTATCTTTTAATGTTTTCTTTTCATAATTACATATCACGCAAAAACCAGTTTCTTCAAAACTAAAACTATCAAAATAAGGACAACGTGGAAATCCAAAATGAGTATCTCCTTGACAAAACATAGGAGAAACAAGTGTGTTTGGTATTATTTTAGGACAATTAACAATATTGTCAAATAATACTTGTAATTTTATCATCATTCCACCTCATCAATTGTCATGATACAACGAAATTTATGATCTTCAGATACACCAAACAACATCGATTGTGGTTTATCAAGAAATTTAAACATAGTACAGTTTTTTAACATAATTGAAAAATGAAATGGATTAAGTGAATATTTTCCTTTTGGAATCTTACCACCCAAATCAATAAATTCACTTATTTTTGCCACTGAATTTTCGTACTTAATTGTAATGACTTCATTCAAATCCAAAATACATTTAGCTTTATCAAATACGTCTCCAGAAAAATCACCAACTTTACCTAAACCTTTTGCAAGTTCTTCACATGGTAATATTATAAACTTTTTAACTGTTGGAAAGAATTGTGAAACCGGAGGGAATTTTTCCATTATTAAATTAGAAAAAGCAACCTTATCATCTTTTCTAAATATAATTTTATCATCATCGACAATGTAATTATCAATATCTTCAAATTTACAAGCATTGATAAGTTCTGATGGAATAATTATACCAACTTCACTTAAACTTTGACTTTCAAAATAGTATTCAGCAACACGTATTCCATCAGTTGCATATATTTTATTACCAATTACATTCATTCCAGTTATATCTTGCCTAAAACCTTTTTTAGCTGCAAATATATTACAAAGTTTTAAACCATTATATAATTCCTTTTTTCCAGTTTCATCTATTTTTATTTTATTATATATATCTGAAAAATCAGGAAAATCTTCAATCGATCCTATTACCAATGTTGACTTACTTCTTCCACATGATAAATTAATAGTATTATCAGATCGTTCTATTGTAACAATATCTTTTTTTCCACCTTTCAAAAATACAAATAGTTTTTCAAAATTAATAAGACAATTTAATTCCTGAGTATCATATTTTGCTATGAATCCAACAATAGAATTATACGCAGAAATATAACCATTTGAAAACATTACATATTCGAGTAATGGCATTGTGCCACCTTTTAAAACAAACTTTTCAGCATACTTCAAAATATTTACGAGTTCTTTTCGATCAAATTCCATTTTTACTTCTCCTTATTTTTAAAAAATATAAAAAATTATTTTCTTTCCTTATCCTCCCATAATAACAGATATTACTATAATACCAATAATCCCATTTATTACAAGAATTCCTATGGTACAGATCAATACAAAAAGAAATAAATCATCAATCTTTTTTCCTATCATATGATTTTTATCCATTTCACTTCTCCTTTAAATAGAAACCTTTAATAGCTTTATGTGCTCCTTCTATTTCAATGTATTCATCATACACAATTCCAAGCGCAATACAAAACTTTCCATAATTCTTAATAGCACTTTTAATATTATTATCTCCAGCGGTTGGAAATTGTTTCTTCATACATTCAAATAATTCTATTAATGATCCACCTCCTTCTAATATCATTTTTGCAATAAATTCAGCATGTGTGTATTTTATGTTTACTTCATTTGGTATTGTTATTGTTATAGTGCGTTCTTGAATATGTCCTGCTGCTGACCATATTTCTTCTTTTTCTATTATTATTTTCTCTTCAGTAACTTTTATATCTCCAACCTTATCTAATACTTCTTCTAAATTACCTATTTCAATATCACAATTTTCTTCAATTTTTACAAGTTCTTCATCAGGATAATGTTCTTCTATTTCAATTTCTTCACCTTCAAAATTTTCAAGTTCTTCTTCATTTTCTGTTTCTATTCTTTCCTCATCAATAGCTTTTCCTTCTTTTTCATCAGTATCTATTCCATCAATTTCTTCAAATACTTCATCCGGTATATCAGTAGTATCTATTTCACCAATAAAAGTTAATTCATCCAATTCAACAGAATACATATTAACAGGATCATCATCTGGATAAAAATATATATTTCCAGCAGCATCTGCTTTTGCAATACCAATCATTTTAATTTCAGTTTCACCATCTTCTTCATCAACAGTGATAAATGATACATGTTTTCCATTAATTTCTTCAGCAGTCATTCTAATACTCCTTTTTATATTTAATTTTTCTATTTTTGTTTTTACATTCACTTATATTATATGAAAAAAATACTAACGTTTTTCAATTTATTTTCGTTTTCTTAAAAAAACTTTCATATCTGCGTTTTAATAGCTTTAAATTATTATATGATACTTTACACTAAAAAGTATTTAAAATGCATTTAAGGCATGTTAAAACAAGTTTAAATGGTATTTTTGAATAAGTATTGTATGCAAGTATGAAAAATTCCTTAATAAATAACAAAAGGCAATATATCATTTGTCAACAAAATCAGATAGAAGTGAAATTGAAAGGATATACTGCCTTTTAAAAATAATATTAATGAACAAAGAAAAATCTAATCTTGTTGACAGTATCTAATATAAAACAATTAAAATAAAAAATCAAGTAAAAAAATTTACTATAATATGTACGTGTGCGTGTGTGTGATATAAATAAATAATATATAAAATATTATATTTATATTTTTCTTTTTATTATATTTTAATATATATTTTAAATTATTTAAAGATATTTCTTGTTAAAAAAATTCAAGTTTTCTGTTTTCTTTTTTAAATATTATTTATTAATATTATTTTTTCTTTTTTTGTTAATTTTATATATAATTAATTATATTATAAATATTAATTATGTATTTAATATTGTCTTTAGCCCTTTGTAAGTAATTGTTATTATTATTTTTATACATTATTTGACTGTTAGATTCTAACACCCCTCCCTGTTAAATATTAGACTGTCAGATTCTAACACTGTTTTTATGTACACTTATATTATTTTTAATTTATATTTTTAATAATTCTTAGAGATTCCTTATCAAATAAAAATAATTGATAAAACGTTAGTATTTTTTTCATATAATATAAGTACAAGGAAAAAGAAATGTATTGTTTTAAAATTTTTATACTTGATTTTTTATTTTAGATGTTTTATATTGGATAAATGCTGATGATACTGAAGTTTTTTATTTTGAAATTAATGGCAGTATCTTCTGTTAAATTGAAATTATACTTCGGTTTTATCAGCGCAGAATTTACTGCCTTTTTATTATTATTAAATTTTTAAGGAGAATTACAAAATGGGAAAATTTGAATTATATGGAAAAAATATAATTGGGGAAGAAATAAAACCAAATTATAAAGGAATAATATCTAAAAAATTTATTATTTCTCCTTTTACAACATTAAATACACGTGAAGGATTTTGGCAAGAACGTAAAAAAGCTTGGGTAAAAATAGGAATAAAAAGTGAATTAGGAAGAGAAGGAGAAAGACATAGTGGCGTTTTACATAAAAGTTCTTCGGGTACGGATGGGAAGTACATTAAGGGGGATTGCTGGCGTGGTTCGGGCAATTCTATATTTGATCCTGTTCTTACAGAATTAATGTATACTTGGTTTTGTCCTAAATATGGACAAATAATCGACCCTTTTGCGGGCGGTTCTGTTCGTGGAATTATAGCACATGCTCTTGATAAGAAATATTGGGGTTGTGATTTGTCAGGAGAACAAATTGAAGCAAATTATGAACAGGCGTTTGAAATTTTAGGAAGAGATCCTATAAAAATTAAAATATCATCAGCATCTTTGAGGCAACTTTTTAATGGATGTAAAAGCACTTATATAAAAGATATTTGTCATGCTAAATGTTGTGAAAGTTCAACAATGCCTGACGGAGTTTTAATTATTATTCATCCATCAGAAGAAAATAAGATTATTAATGCCGGTGGTAAAGTAATAGATGGATTTTTACAACCTTCAAAAAATAAAAAATGTATATTTAAAGATAATAATAATTTATGTATTTTACATGAAACTAATAATAAACCTTTTGGGTGTATAGCAAGCCCTTTTACATTGAATAAAAATAATACACTAATTATTAGAAATAGATATAGATTATTAAAGTGTTATAATGATGGAAATAAAAAACCAGCTTATATAGTATTTAAAAAATCGCTTGAATTGCTTTTTGGCAAAGCCCTAACTGAAAAACTTATAAAACATTTAGATACTGGTGGAAAAGATGTATTAATAAAAATGCCTTTTAAAAATTATCAAATATTATGTGATAATGATAATAAAAAACACAATAAAATAAATATTGACAAAATACCATTTTGGGTAATTGGAGATTCATTTGATAAATTAGAACAAGCTCCAGATGCTGATTTTATATTTTCATGCCCACCTTATGGAAATCTTGAAGTTTACGGGGATGATCCCAGAGATTTATCAAATATGACACATACTGATTTTATTATTAAATATAAACGAATTATAGAAAAAGCTTGTAATAAATTAAAAGATAATAGTTTTGCTTGTTTTGTTGTAGGGGATTTTAGAGATAAAAATGGTAATTATAATAATTTTGTATCTGATACTATAAATGCTTTTAGAGAATGTGGTTTGCATTTATATAATGAAGCAATATTAATTACTGCAATAGGATCATTGCCGATACGTATTACAAGACAATTTGAAGCTGGGCGCAAGATGGGTAAAACGCATCAAAATATACTTATATTTTTAAAAGGAGATGCAAAAAAAGCTACTGAAAAAATTAAAATAAAATTATTTTAAAATTATACTTTATTTTTAATATTTTAGGAAATAATAAATGCCTGATAAAATATCTGAGAATTTACAAGATTCATTAATATATTTAGCTATCACTGATTCTGAATTTGCAAAAAAAATAGGGGGACAAGTTCCTGTTGAATTTTTTTCTTCCTCAGTTTCACAAACAGCTTATAAAATATCTACTGAATATACACGTAAATTTGGTAAGGCTCCTGGTGATCATTTCCACGATGAATTAATAAAACAAACTGTTGGCATGAATGATGAAGAAAAGGAATTACTTGCAAGATACCTCCTCTATCTTGAAAAAATGCGTAAACCTTTAAAAGAATATGTACTATCACGTTTAAATGATTTTATCAGATCAAGATCGATGCAATTAGCAATATATGAATCTGCTGAACTTGTTGAAAGTGGTAACATTTCTAAGGCACATCAAATATTACAGAAAGCACTTAAAGCTGGAATTGTTAAAGAAAATGTAGGTTATAATTACTTAAAAGATTTTAGTGATTTAAAAGATAGGGGGGATAAACCAAGTAGATTGTTTCGTATTGGTATTCCTATTATTGATAAAACGTTACGATTAAACAGAACCGATTTAGTAACTATTGCAGGATCAAAAAAAGGTGGGAAAACTTGGTTTTGTTTACACTTAGCAAAACAAGCAATAAAAGCACGATTAAATGCTGTTTATATTACGCATGAAATATCAGAAGTAGAAGCATTAATACGTTTTGATATGATGTTCGGCGGATTGGTTAATGAAATGAAACCTGCTAAGATAGAAATAAGGGATTGGAAAGAAAATAGATTAGTTACAACATATAAGATTTGTGATACCATTTATAACAGAAAATTGGTTGAAAAAAATAGAAAAAAACCAATAAAAATGGGATGGGGACAACTTATTATAAAAAAATATCCAATGGGAACATGTAGTCCTGTTGAATTGGAAAGCTATTTAAATAACCTTGAATATTTCCACAATTTCAAAGCAGATGTTGTAATAAATGATTATGCTGATATAATGGCACCGCTTGATAAAAACAAAATAACAAGAGATTCAATTAATGATATTTATATATATTTAAAAGGAATTGCGGACGATAAGAAAGTATTAATGATAACACCATCACAAATTAATGATGAAGGAGCACAACATTTAATACGATATGGTAAAATATCAGGGCAGCATTTGGCGGAAGATAAACGAAAATTTGCAAATATTGATAAAGGAATATTTGTAGGAACTTCTCCAAAATATGAATCCTATAATGAAGCTATTGTAGGTGTATTTGCAAATAGAAATGGATTGCAAGGGCAAAGATGCATCATAGGGCAAAATTACACTATAGGACAGTTTGCTACTTATAACAGACCTTACAAAAAGGAGGAATAATGGAAACCAATAAAATATATCACGGTCATGTGCTGGACATTCTCAAGACGTTCCCGGATGGCTGTATTGACTGCTGTATTACTTCTCCGCCATATTATGGATTAAGAGCATACGATGTACCGCCTGTTATATGGGATGGTGATTTGTTCTTGCTTTGTACTTCATGTTTGTGTATATTACGTATAGATAAAAAAACACAGACAATTAAGGAGGTAATTAAAAATGGAACGGAAGAAACCCTGGTCAGAAAAGAATTGGAAATGTTTAATATGCGGAAAAACAGTAACTCCTTATTACGAAGGGAAAAGGCGCAACAGATACGGCAAGGGGGGTTGGGTAAAAGACAGAAGAATACGCCAGGGAAAGGGTTGTTGCAAGAGCCACAGTATAAGAATAGCTCAAATGGAAGGACGGATAAAACCTCCGAATCCCAAACACAGCACGGGGGAAAACAATACAAATTGGAAGGGCGGAAGGAAGGTACTGGCATCAGGTTATATTTACATTCTTGCCCCACCGGAACATCCAATTCGGGGAAAAAAGAACGGGAAAAGGAGATATATAGCGGAACACAGATATATAATGGAGAAGCATCTTGGACGTTATTTGGAGGATTGGGAAAGGGTTCATCACAGGAACGCAATAAAGAACGACAACAAAATAGAGAATTTGGAGCTGGTAAGTACGAGAATACATCTTGGGGAGGTTCAATGCCCCCATTGTCATCAGCGGTTTATGATACATTAAAATGCAATTCTTGTGGGAATAATGAATTTATTAAAATAGAGTGCTGTCATGAATGGGGGTGTGAGTTTAAAGGTGATACACGGGAATGTTATGTTGGCGATAATGCCCCACGATGGGCACATAACCCACATCCAGACGGTAAAATACCAAAGCACATAAAAGTCTCACAAGGGCAATTCTGCTCACTCTGCGGTGCATGGCGCGGCAGTTTAGGACTCGAACCCGATTACAGATTATACATTGCTCATTTAATACAGATATTTAATGAAGTGTACCGTGTTTTGAAGAAAACAGGCACTTGCTGGGTTAATGTTGGAGATACCTATGGTGGAATGAAGCAGGGAAATGATGATTTAAAAAACCCGAATGTAAATACAAAGAGTTTTAAAAAATCAGCAGGACAATCAAAATCTCTCATTCAGATACCGGAACGCTTCTCAATAGCAATGACTGACGCCGGGTGGATAAAGCGCAATACCGTAATATGGCACAAACCGAACTGTATGCCGTCAAGTGCAAAGGATCGGTTCACGGTGGACTTTGAGTATGTGTATTTCTTTGTTAAGAATAAGAAGTATTACTTTGAACAGCAATTTGAACCATACACAGAACCGCTGGACAGATGGGGCGGACAAGAATTGAAAGCAGACGGTATAAGTACATGGGATAACGGTACAGGGCAGGCTTCATATAGAGATAGAGATATGCGTCCGAATGAACAAGGGCGCAATAAACGCACCGTCTGGAAAGGAAAAGAAAAGTTATTTAGATTGCGTGATGATTTAACACCTAAGCAGAGGCGTTTTGTTTTAAAAAGGCTTTATGGCGGGGAGGGTCATTTTTAAGATGACATACCTTAGAACAATATTTAGACATTGCTTTTTTAGGAATAAAGGTTTTGCCGCAACCAATGCAAATTTTTTCTTTTCGTTTTATTGCTTTATTTCTACATTCTTTCGAGCAATATTTAACTTTGCGATGTGTTATTCTTCTGCTATAAAAGGGTTTCCCACAGCATTCACAAGTAATCATGCAACAATTATCACAAACAGTGGAACGACCGGATCGAGGGTTAAATTCATTACCACATATTTTACAAATATAAACTGGCAGGCAATCGGGGAATTTTCTATTACTTATTTCATTCGGGTTATCTTTCCAATACTGAATATCACTACTGGTATGGCAAGCAGGGCAAAGCGTTATAAGGTTATTAATAAAATTAGCCTCTCTATAATTATCAAAAAGATGGAATGGCTTTATATGATGGACAGGAAGATTAACTTCTTTTTTACCACAGTTTTGACACGTATTATTATCACGTTTTCTCGCTTTAATTCTCTGTCTATTCCAGTTTTCTCCTCTATAATTAATATTCCCGCCAAGCCAAGTGGGGTTATTTATACCACACCATTCGGAAGATTTGCGCCAAATTATATAACAAGACTTGCGACAAAAATTATGTTTAAGAATATCAGATGGGCGCCTTTCAAATTCTTTCCCGCAAGTATAACAAATAACTTTAAGACGTTTCCTATAAACACCTATTCTGTTTATTTTTTGCCAATGTCCATAACAAGATTGACTACAAAAATGATGTTTGGAAATATGAGCCATATAGGGCTTTGCGGAATATTCTTTCCCACATTGTTCACAAATAAGTTTTATCATAACTATAATATAAGCAATATATGGAGGATTGTCAATGGAAATCATTTTGCGGCTTAATGAAATCCCGCCGGATTTAATGGAATATTTTGAGCCTGTTGTTTTTACCAAATCGGCTGTATTTAAAATATCAACTGAACCTTGCCCGGAAGCTCATTTTGCCAAGTTTCCCGCTAAACTTATTGAAATTCCTATAAAAGCAGGGTGTCCTCCTGGCGGCATTGTGCTCGATCCCTTTGCAGGAACAGGTACAACTATTATAGTTGCAATGCAGTTAAAAAGAAAATATATAGGAATTGATTTGGGTGAAAAATATATAAAAATAATCAATAAACAAATTGAACAAACAAAAAAACAATATAGATTTATATTATGAATTATAAATTACTTTCAAATGAATACCTTGATAATTTATTTACTGATATTGCTTTCAAGACAAAATTATATCAACATCAAAAAGTATCTTTAGCTTTTACGCTTGGAAAACAGCTTAATAGAGTATTCTTTTTTCACGATATAGGAACGGGAAAATCCCTTACAGCATTAGCTCTTTTACAATGTTACAATCCTATTGGTAAAACTCTTATTATTTGCCCCAATTCTGTAATTTCTACATGGGAAAATGAAATAAAAAAACATACTAACTTTACATATACTGTTTTAAAAGGAACAAAACAAGATCGTTTAGAAAAGCTAAAAAATAATACTACTGATATCTACATTGTTAATTACGAAGGTTTACGATTGATTGGTGGTAAAAAAATAGGAAAAAAACATACTGCTGATTTGAAAGCTATAAGATCATTTGGCTTTGAATGTATAATAGCAGACGAATCCCATCATCTCAAAAATTCACAAGCGCAACAGACGAAGATAGCACAATTATTTACCAAATATGCAAGATACGTGATATTAATGACAGGAACACCAATAGCGCAATCTGCTATGAATTTATTTGGGCAATGTTTAGTATTAGATAATGGTGCAACATTTGGAACGAGCTATTACAGTTTTTTGAACTTTTATTATTACAAGCTATATAATACAGCATATAATTGGATACCTAAACGTGTTTGTAATATCTGTGGAGAGTTGTACTCATATAAGAAGCAACATTTAAAAAGCCATAGTATGGATCTTTTGCAATATAGAGCAAAATATCCAAAGAAAGAGGTAACTTCTGAAGAGCTAATATTGGAAAAAGTATCGAATTTTGCCATACAATACGAACGCTCTGAGTGTTTTGACCTTCCTGAAAAAATATATGAGGTACGAGAAATATCTATGACCAAAGAACAAAGAGAATTTACAAATACTTCTTTATTAACACTCCAAAAAACAAATTTAAAAAACACAGAACTTTCGACTCAAAAATTAATCCAAATCACGAGCGGGTTCTTATTGGATAATGGAAAGGTTATACATATTTTTGAAAACAATAATAAGTTGAAAGAACTAGCATTGCTTTTAAATGAGATAACTGGAAAATTTATTATATACCATTCTTATATATATGAAGCAACCTTGATAGAAACAGTTCTAAAAAAAGCTAAAATAAAATATACTCTTTTGAATGGGCAAGTAAAAGATAAAGAAAAAGCTATTAGTACCTTTCTTGAAAACCCTAAATACAAATGCATGGTAGCGAATCCAAAGGCGGGAGGCGAAGGTTGGAACGGACAAGTTGCCAATACTGTTGTGTATTATTCGAGGGGCTATATTGGAGCTACTGCAAGAGCACAGAGTGAAGGGCGTATACATAGAGCAGGACAGAAACGAAGTTGCCTTTATATAGATTTGGTAATGAAGAATTCAATTGATGAAGTATTATATAACTCATTATTGGAAAAGAAAAATTATATAAGTGAAGTTACAAAGTATTTAAGTAGAAAATAAGAAAGATTTTAAAAAATATCCTTCTTGTAACTTATTATTTTTAATATAGTTATAATTTTAGGATATTTTTTTATTGTTTTTTATTTAAATATTTTGTAATTTTTAAGCTTTTTTGCAGTACTTTTAAATTCATTATAAAGCATTAATAAATAATAAGTTATACAAGGTTCAAGTTAAATAAAAAAATAATTTTGATCAGTTTTGAGTTATTATTACATAATTATGAATACTACATAAGCCTTAAAATTCTTTATAAGTCATTATTATATATAAAGATAAAAAAGCGCATTATTTGCTTGACACTGTCATTATAAACGTTTAAATTGTTACTACAGACGAAGAGAACTTAATGAAACTTAAATGAAAAGGAGATTAAAACCAGAAGAAATAACGAGGTTCGACCTCCTACGATAACTTCTGGAAAAGAAAAATAAAAGTTGAATAGAGTAGATAAGTTGACGCAAGCCTGAAAAGCAGCGCTGGTACAGTAACCGGAGCCAATCCTACTCAAAACTGTAAGGTTCTTATACCTTATATATAATAACGTCATTGGTTTTATTCATACCAATTTGAAAAAGCTAATAGCAGAAACGTTAAAACATTTTTAAAAAGGGAGATAGTAAAATGTATCACAAAACCACGCTTGGAAAAAGTATTGTTGAATGTAGCAAATGCGGCACAATATTTAATTTAAGTTTATTTGATGATTGCCCCGGTTGCATTGTGGTAAAAGCAAACGTAAAAAAACAAGATGAAAGTAAACAACATTATTTTAATACTCAAAAAGGAGCATTAAGGTAAAACATTTTTAAAAGGAATAATAAAATGAAACACAGGAGAATAAGTAAAAAGTCACTTGAGAATGTTATTCGTATTTACAATTTTGACAGCACGGAAAAAATGTCTTATGTCAAGGATATTGATGGTATAAGATTATATACTGGTAGAAATATGAAACATTTTACAGAAAGCAACTGTATTTCTCAGGCGTATTGGTTTGTAAGTAAGCAGATAACTTAAAATAAGGAGATAGTAAAATGAAAACAGCTGCCATAAAACCTAATTTTGAGAATATCTTTGTAGGGACGAAAGCTGTTGACTACCGTAAACGTATATGGATTGTAAAACAAATTATTAAACCATCGGGAATACCTGCAAAATGGAATTATGTTATATATTTAGCTGAATCAGGAAAACAGGTTCGCATTGGTCTTAGTAGATTTGAAAGAGCTTTACGAATAATCTAAATTACTTTTAAAAAGGGGGATAATAAAATGATACGTTGCGCAACTTGCGGAATTGTAATATCAGAAAATCTTTTAGTTAATGGTACTTGCCCCGAATGTTGGAATTTTTTAATGGGAATAAAACCATATTGTACGCAAAATGAAGGTGAATGTGAATCTTGTTCGCTTGTTAATCACGGACTTGATTGTATGAATAATGAATTATAATAAAAAGGAATACTAAAATGGAATTAATAAAGAATCAAAAATGTGATGAATGTGGATATAAGAGAAGGAAACTTATAAAATTTACTGAAAAGTTACAAGGACATAGCAAGTGTGCAGAAGTATGGATTTGTACAGAATGTACTACAAAAGCATTAAAAATTCTAACAGAAACTTAATATTGTTTTAAAAAGGGAATAATAATAATGTTAAAAAGTATTTTGCAATTATGAAAAAGGATAAAAGTAAAACAAGATCAAAAAGAATTAAGAAATCGCATTAATAGACGTTTAATGATTTTTTAAGTAAAAGGAATAATATTATGAAAATTTTTAATTTAACGCTTCATCCAGCAACTAAAGAAATGATTGGATGGGGAATCAAGCAGGGCAATTCTTCTGATTCTTTATATGGAGATAATGATACTTTCCATAGCAAGGATGACGAAATAATATTTTCTGAACCTATGGGAAAAGAAATATCTTTAGGTTTTGATGGTTTTACTGTTAGAGAAATGGCTGATGAACTTATTAGTGAAGTTATTTCTCAGGATGGTAATAATATATTGGTAGGAGGTTTAACAGATATGGCATACCATTTAATAAGTTATGCACATAGAAAAAATATAACTGTTTTTGTTGCTGTTACGAAACGGGAACGAGACAAAAATGATAGGTTTATATTCAAATTTTCTGGACTTAGAGAAGTCTGGGAAAATAAAGACGTTTTTTATGAATAAAACAATTTTACCATTATTTTAAGTAAAAGGAGATAGTATTATGAAGGAAGAACCAGAACTTACAAGAGAATGGATAATTGGTAATTACTCTGAACAATATCATAGACGATTACGAGCTGCTGTCGAAGCACCTTATTTATTGACACAACTTGAATATAATGATACAGTAGAAAAACCAGGAACACGACCGTATTTACATATAACACAAAAAAATATTAAATATCATAAAAGAAGTATCAAAAAAGCTCTTTCTAAAGGTAAATTAGTTCCTGCTGAAGTTTTGGAAGATTATCCTGACTTAAAACTTGTGAAAAGATAATGGCTATACATGCTTAAAATACTTTGGTAGATACGTGCTAAACACATTATCTTTTGTTATTTGATACTTTATACTAACTATAACTTAAAAGCTGTTTAAACGTATTAAAACAAGAGGAACAATAAAATGAAATGGAAAATGACAGAAACATTGCATGGATATGATGATGCTATTGCTTATCACCATTTATTTAAAGAAGAAGTGCGGAATGAATTTCTTATTGAAGTATTTTCTGAAGAAAGTTTTGATTCCATGAAAAAAGAATTATTCCAACTTATTGCTACGCTTGATTTTTCAATAAGTACCAATAGGGAACATTATGAATTTTATATAACAACGTATAATGCTCCAAAAATTGTTTCATTATTAATTAATTTTTTAACAGAAAAACAACGTATATATGAAAAGGAAAGAGAGCAGATTAAAAAATATATGATTCCTTATGAAATATATTTATGGGGGGTAGATGTTACAAATTTTTATGATTTATCAAAACAAGATGTTCGGCAAGGAAGTACAATTATGGATAAAAAAGATAATAAGCATTGGTATGTTAATACTTTACAAATATTTAAAGGTATTTTACATATTTATTTAAGAACTTAAAAAAAGGAATAATAATACTATGAATATCAGTAGAAAAACATGGAATACTTATCTTGCTGTAAAACGTCTTGGTATCTGTAAGCCAAAAGATATTGAAACAATCGTTGCTATTGCGCAAACTAAATTCTTTACAAAATTAACAGAGGAGCAAGTAGGATTTATCCAAGCACATTTTTCTATATTAAAACACACTTATGAAGAAGATGATTGAATTTTTAAAACATTTAAAAAGGGAATAATAAAATGCAAATACTTGAGCAAAAAATTAAGAGCGAAATAAAGACTCTTAAAGAAGATAAAGAATTTTGTCGCGTAGTAACTCAAGACGAAATAGAAGGACAAATAGAAGGACTTGAATTTGTATTAAATGTACTTATTCCTCAGTTCATTAAAGAGAAAGATTTGTCTGAAGAAAAAGAATTGGCAGAATTTCTTGAGGCTATCCAAAAATTGTGTTATGAAGGAATTAAAAATAAAGATAATTCTGAAGATTATTTCAGGAAAATATTTTTTTTAATCGAAGGCAAGTTTTTTATCAATGTGATACCCGATATTCCAAAAATACCTGATAGGATAACAATAACAAAAATAAAGGAATAATAAAATGACAAACATGTATACCCAAGAAGATATTGAAAGAGCAATAGCAATGTGTAATGATAATCTTGTTATTTCTTTGGGTTGTGTAAAACTTAAAAGATATAAAGAGGCTATAGACTTATTAAGAGAAACCGAAGATAATATCTGTTTAATCATGATAGCAATAATGAAATTACAATGTAATATAATTAAGGATGAAATCAAAACTCGTAAAACTGAAGAGGAATTGTAAAATGTCCATTGAATTTGATATTAAATGTTCAGTATGTGGAAATGATTTAAAATTTAATATTTTTAAAGACGCTAATAATATTAAAGTTTACGTTAATATTGATCCTTGCCAAATCTGTTTAGACAAAGAAAATGATAATGGTTTTGAAATGGGTAGAAATAATATTTTAACAGGAGGAAGATAATAAAATGTATCTTGAAACTGGTGATGATGGTATTGTTGTATGTAAAGAATGTGGTACTCTTTATAATTTATATGAATTGGATAAATGCCCTTGTTGTGAATTAAGAAAAACACCGCTTGAACTTTTTTTTGAAAATAATTTTAGAAATGACGAGGAGTTGTAAAATGGATAATTCTAAAAAAGATGAGCATTTTAAACCATTACAAGAACTTATGGAATGTTATCCGGAAGAAGGTGATGAAATATTGTATAGAATATATGATATAGAAAAATTTTGTACTGATTTTGGTTGTTCTGGTTACAATCCTGAATTTTGTCCTGGAAATATTAAATGTGCAATAGTTTTAAGCCGTATAAGAGATCTAGAAGCACTTTCAAAACATTCTTAAAAATATAGGAAAAATAATAATATGGAAGTAAATAAACTTATGATCATTAGCGTTGCTATAATCGCATTTACAATTACTGTTATTTTATGCGTTTTGGTTTATTACATAAAATTACTATGGAAAGAACTAAAAGAAGAGTTAAAAAAACGTGAAAATAACTTTTGGAAAACTTTAAAATGAAGGAAAGATAAAATGATTACATTATTACTTATTATCATAGTTATTGAATTTCTTATTATTGGTATTTTTGTAGGCAGAATTTCAAAAAATTATTTTGTTCACGAAGGAGACATATTTCCTAAGAAATGCAAAATATTTTATGGTTATCTTGATAATGCTACAAGACATCAATTCAGAGAAATTAGATATGGTAAAGCTAAAGATGGTGAATTGGTAACAGGTGGTGGAAGAGACGAATCCTGCGCTGTATTTAAGTGTGATGATATTGTGCATTCTTTTGATATTGATAGACTTGTTTGCGAATTGGTTGATTAAACTTAAAATGAAGGAGAAATAAAATGTCGAGCCATGTCTTATGCCCGAAATGTGAAGGAAAGTGTCGTTTTAACAAACGTTTTAAAACTTATTTTTGTACGGTATGTAATTGGCATGGTTGGTATGATAAACAAAAAGGTAAAAAGGAGAAGTAATATGTTTAAATTTTTTTTATATTTTATCTGTTGCGTTGTTTCTTTGTTTATTGCATCAATATCATGGAAAATAGGCATAATCCTTATACTTATACTTTATATAATTAATATAATGGGGGAGAAGTAACTAAAATGTTATTTGAAAACAATACGACAACACAAGAAGCGATTTGTGATATACCTGAACCCTTGTGGACGAATACTTGGCACCCAATATCGCACAAAGTATGTGATATAATTGTAAATAATACTTGTGATCGACTTGGTTTAAAAATTAATAAACGAATATACAGCGCTTCTAAATACGGTAAAAATGTTTGTTGCATGTTATCTATAGGAAATAGTAATGAAGTTAATCCTGCTTTATTCTGGCGCAATTCTATTAATAAAACATTTTCGTTTTCATTAGCTATTGGTACATTCACTTCAATGTGTTCAAATGGAATGATATTTGGAGGTAAAGTTCAGTTTCAAGAATTTAGGCGACATACAAAAAAACTTGATGAAATGCAACTTACTGATATTGTGCATAAAGGTATTGGTACTACTTTAAAACGTTTAGATGATGTTTTACATTGGCATTTATCTATGGAAAAAATATATTTAGGCGGATATGCAAAATCAAAAGAACTTGCTTATGATGCTATTTTTGAAGGTATTATTAGCAAACTACGTATTCCAGAATTTAATTCTTTATTATATGATGAAAACCATGTATATGATCCCTATACATTATTTGGTTTTCATGGAGCTTGTACACAGCTTTATCGTGATATACGTATGGGATCACGATATGCTGAAATGCAAAAGAAACTTTATAATTTTGTGAATAATAGGTTTGGTGATAGGCTTTATCGAGTATAGTATATTAATTAACTTAAATTGAAAGAGGGGTAAATAATGTTTATAAAAATTGGTCATATCCAACTATGTGATCTTGTTATTACAGCAATAAAACACGATCCTCTTTCTATTAATATCAGTATAAATGATTCGAGTTCTGGAAATGAATATACTGGAATTATCGCATTCACATTAGAAGAAACTGAAGAAATAGAAAGAGCTTTAAAAGGAGAGGAAGAGAAATGGGAGAAACATATAAGTTATCACAAAAGATGGAGAGGATAAAATGTCTATAGGATATAATAGGAAAGATAAAATAAACCTAAACAAATTAGAAGCTATTATTTTTTGTGGCAATAAATATATATTAAAACCTTATTCTGATATAACTATTGCTGAATTAAAAGCACTATTACTCGAATTAAGTTTAAGAATTTTAGATTATTCTTATCCACAACTACCTAAAAATTTGCAAAAACATTTTATAAAGGAAAAGTAAAATGATAGATGCTATGGAACTTTTAAAAGAAATAATTCAAAGACGTATCGGTGTTATGGAAAAAACACATGCTCCAGGTATAGCAGAACTTAAAGATATTTTAAATAAAGCTATTCCAAATGTTTTAGCCGAAGAACAAATTGATAGAATATTAGCAAACCAACCTAATAGAAATTCAGAAAATGTATGTAAATACAAACTTGCTGATGGTTCCTTTAGAGTTGAACATTTTGATATTTACCAAACTTTTTGTGGAAGTATACATATAGTAATAGGAATTTCTTCTACAATACTTTCCAAAGAACAAATTAAACGTCTTGATATACCAATAAGATTGCTTAAAGATTTTAGCTATACTGATTATTCAAATTATTATAAAAAGTGAGTATAAAATGGATGTATCTAAAATTTTACAACATTTTCATATTGGATATGTCGAAGCTCCTCATGTGAACGTGTCGCCTTCATGTTTTGGGATAAATTGCCCCTACTGTGGTGATAATAATTTGTATCATCTGGGAATATTTAAACAAACAGGAAACTTCACTTGCTGGAAATGCAAAACTTCAGGATCGTTATATAAACTTATAAACGAAATTAAAAATATTTCATGGGAAGAATTTCAACGTGTATCTGGTATTTCTAAAAATTCTTATAATGGTGATAGTTCAAAAGAAATACTTGATAACATATTTAAGAAAGAGGAAAAGAAAATGGAAAAAGTAGTAGAACCAATTAAATTACAATATACAAAACCTGCGTGGGAAGATACTAACTGTTTAAACTTCTGTAAAAAAAGAGGGTTTTCTCTTTTTGATCTGGATCGATATGGATGCTTATATACACATGCTGGAAAATATAAACAACGTTTAATAATTCCAATACCGCCACCTTTTATGAAAACAACAAGAAATAGATATGAAGGTTTTACAGCAAGAGATATTACTGGAATAGCAAAGTCAAAATACATATTTCCAAAAGGTTTTAAAGCACATAACTTTATTTATCCTACAATGGGATGCTGGAAAAGAAAATACCCAAATGGCGATATATCAACTCCTTTTGTAATTGTGGAAGGTGTTTTTGATGCGTGGTCATTAGCAGACTTTGCAGTAGGAATAGCAATATTTGGACGTACATTATCTTCGGCGCAACTTAATAAGCTGTTAAATTATATTCCTAACAGAAATTGTAAAGTAATTGTATGTCTTGATGGTGATGCAAAGGCGCAAAATTTTGTATTAAGAAATAAATTAGCACCTTTTTTTAGGAATGTTGAAACCATATATTTAGAAGGTAAAGAAGATCCAGCTTCAATGGATAGAAAAACTTTAAAAAAATTAATACTTAAAAAGGAGAAGTAAGATGGTATCTATATTTAAATACCAGTTTGATATTGTAGATGAGTTTGTTCTCGAAATGCCGGAAACATCCAAAGTGCTTACTGTGCAACTACAAGTAGGTAGAAGTAAAGGTGACGGTGTTCCGTGTTTGTGGGCAATGGTTGATACCAATATGCCCATGATTGATAGACATTTCACTGTCAAAGGTACAGGGCATGAAATTAACATTGAAGAAAAATTAGATTATATTGGTACTATTCAGCAAATGCGTGGTCGGTTGGTATGGCATGTTTTTGAAAGGAGGACGAAATAATGATTGAAGGAAAATTAGATTTTTTAACAGGTTTAGTTCTTTTTATAATATATCAAAATAGAAATACAACAACGTTACTTATATTAAGTATGTTTTTTTGCTTATCAGGTTTGGTAAGATTATTTAAAAGTTTTATTAAAAAAGAAGGAGAAGTATGATGAAAACCAGTGAATTATTACAAGAGGCAAAAGAGTGGAGACATGATGCTTGGAAACCAGAACATTTTGAAGCTCTTGACAGGGCTATTAAACGCTATGAATGTGAAGAAAATATGTGGGAAGCTATTTATGAAATAGAAAAACAGGAAAAAAGCGGGGAGAAGTAAAATGAATTTATTTTCAAGTTATGAAGACACTTGTTTTGAATGCGAGAATTATAAAGAAGGTAAATTTATAATGTTTACTCGTAAAAAGGTAATTAATAAAAATGATACGGTTTTACTTTGTAAGGATTGTATAAAAAAAGCACTTAAAATAATAGAAAGGAATTGAAAATGGGAACAATGTCAAAACACAAAACAAAGTTTAATCATTTAAGAGCACTATCACCAAAAACTTCATGGCTGGAATACACTTCAGTTTATGATAAAGCTAAAAAAACTGGATATACTGCACAGGCAATTTATAACTGGATCAAAAAAGGGAGAATAGAAGCATGGAAACTCAGCGGAATAATAGCAGTACGAAAAGACTTGAAATTACCACCATCGAAGAAAATGATAAGGGAAACAAATTAGTTCAGAAACATTATGGATTAATAGTATCAGTAGCTGCAAAATACAAAGAACAATTCCCATACATTTCTTATGAAATTGGCGATCTTATTAATGAAGGTGTTTTGGTTTTATTATCAAAATATAAAAAATATGATAAAAAGAAAGGAAAATTCAGTACATATTTTACAAAAAGTTTTAAACATCATTTTGCAGGAATAACGAGAAAAGAAAGATCGAATATGCTTGAATTTGTTGAAAGTTCTGAGCAATACGAAAATGGTATTAATATCGCAACTGATCAGAATTTTCTTCCAAGATTTTTAAATTTATCAAAAAAAGCTAAAGATTTTGTTCAGATTGCATTAGAAGCACCTGCTGAATTTTGCGCTTTTATGAATGAAAAATCAAAGCATACACCTTATCAGTATCTTGTAAAAATGTATCTAAAAATATCAAAAAATGAACTTATTAAAATCAGAAAGGAATTATTGGATCAGCTTATTGATAGTTAAGAATTTCTTAAAATAACTTAATATTTAAAAAGGAGTAGTAAAATGTTTCAAATTATCGAAGTAACAAATGGATATCGTAATAAATTGCTTGTAGAAATTAGTAAAATTGTAGGCATTGAACCTGTTCCTGAAAAAGATAAATGTATTGTAGAAATTAATAGTAAAGAAAAAAGATATAATACTACAATTATATTTGGTGATTCTACTTATTGTACAGTAATGGAAACACCAAAAGAAATTGTTAGAAAAATAGGTAATGTTATTGATTGCGGAAGAATTTTCCATGCTCCAGAATGTACTATACTATAAAATAGCTAAATTAAGCCATTTAATGTACCAAGAATGTATTATCTTTTGTTATTTGATACTTTATACTAACTATGACTTAAAAGCTGTTTAAACGTATTTATGAAAGGAATAATAAAATGAAAAAGTTTATTTGCCTATCAGTTATCTTTATTGTGTTGCTTTGTACTGGCTGTATTTTTAGCAATGATAAGAAAAAAGAAGAAAAACCGAAACCAGAGTATTCCGCAGAGGAGTATTTTCCGCTTATTGTAGGAGCAACGTGGGAATATAAAGAAACAAGTCATAGCAAATATGGCAATGATATTAAAGATTATTACGAAATAATTTCCAGTAAAGAAATAATAGACGGAAAAACTTATTATAGTAGAAATAGATCTGATGTTAATGGTTATAAAGAATATTATCGAATTTCCGGTGATATTATTTATTTTAAGTATGCTTATTCTGATGAGGATGAGTTTCTTAAATGGAATTTCAATTTACCAGTAGGAGAAATTCATCATTTATATAAAATTAAAGGAAATAATTATACTGACAATTATTTTCAAACGCTTGTTAGTACCGATGCTACAATAATTGTATCCGCCGGCATATTTCAAAAGTGCTTGGTATTTGAAACAAAGTGTATATCTGAATTTTTTTATAGTTATGAAGATAAATGGGTAATATGGACACATTTAAAAACATATTGGTTTGCACCGGGAGTCGGTTTAGTTAAACATACATATAATCGTAATTTTGGTGAATTTACTGTAGTAAAAATGCTTTTATCCTATTCAATAAAGAATTAGAAAGTAAATCTCGCATTTAAAGAAAGGAATTAAATTATGACAATATCATTATTTGAAGAAAGGGTTGAACATATTCTATGTATTTTAGAAATGGCAAAATTGAAGGATAAATATAGTATTAGTAAGAATTCTATTAGATGGCTTAAAGATGCAAAAATCAAACTTGATAATCTTATTGAAAGGATAGAAAAAAATGATTGAATTAAATGAATTTGATGGTTTCAAAAATGCTATTCAAAATGATTTTGATCAAGCAAGATCATTATTTGAAGAAGGTTTTAAACGTACAGCAATAGTATGTTTAGAAAGAGCAAAATGTAGACTTAATGAATTTCTTGAAAGGATGGAACGATGAAAAAATTAACTCAAAAAGTCAAAGATGAAGCCGATGCCAAATGGTTATTTAGAGCTAAGGACATGCAAGAAGCAAGATACTGGTGGCATAATTGTGGTAAAAGGGCGTGTTCATTCTGCCATTACTTCGGCGCATGGATAGCTAACCTTTTTGCACATTGTGGAGATTGCGTCTTACACGACAGAAATTTTGTTTGCTGCAGGGAATGGTCTGAAGTGAAGAAACGTGTTAAAATGCAATCGGTTGACAAATTTAACGCTGCTTGTAAAGCTGTTCAAACTCGTATTTGTAACTTAAAAGCGAAATAAAAACTTATTTATTTTTATTTCAACAATAAAAGTCCAATAACCAGAAAAGCGAGATCAACTAAAGGGGTGGTTATTTTTCCAGTTCCAATCCCGAACTCTACAATTTGACCACCTGCAATTTTAATACCTACAAGAGCATATCTATTATGGTTTTCAGTATAATCAAAAGGGTTGCCATAGCGTTGATACTTATACGCAAATTCATAGGCATTCCTTGCAAGGCATGCTGCTCCTACAAATCTTCTTATCTTTGTACCCCATGTTAAATTTTTACTTCGTACGGTTGCGTAAGTAAACATTCCTGAGACTGCCCACATTTTCCTTCGTGTACCATCCCACATGTGATATTTATCCTGCTTAACAAGATATTGTTTTTCTCCTTTAAGTGTTCCCCAATGAAAACCCTCTGTTAATCCTGTTAATGACTGTGTTACAATGAGCGAACTTATCATTCCATACTTTAAGAATGTTTTATTGATCCAACTTGTATCTGATACTTTTTCAATTACTTCTTTTGTTGTAGTTTCAATATCAGCAAAAACAGGATTAATAAAATAAACTGATAAAAATATTGCAATAAGTAGTTTTTTCACGTTGAAATTATCTCCTTTATAAATTCTTTATTATCTAACATAAAAGCATAAAATGCTTTTGCTATTCTATCTATCAAGTCTTCGTCCAATTCAAGCCCATATTCTTCGTCTATGCCATGAAAAGCTTCGTGTAATAATGTAACAAGTTGTTTTGGTAATGGATATTCTGTTGCTATGCGAATATACTGCATATCATGTTTTATATCACCGTGCAAAACAACATTACCTTGTTCAATTATTCTTTTATATTTTTTAATAATATAAGTAGTACTATTTATTTTAAGTTTTTTGGTTTTAAAAATGGTATTTTTAGTAGATACCGTCATTATTTTTTACCTATGTATTTATCAAATAGTGGCATTACATTTTTTACAGCACGTTCTCCGAATAGAAAACCGAGCACCAATAAATTAATAGCAAAAAAAGCATTTTTAAGTTGTGGATCAGATAAATCCCAAGTACCACTAAAAACAAGATAATCCATAAACAGTGTAAAGAAACCCCATACAGGACGCTGACAACCTCTTGCAAATAATATTATTGTTCCGAATATTGGAATTGCTTTTAAATCCGAAGCTGTTCCTTCCATATCTTTAATGCGTTGATTAAATTCTGTATCTGCATCATTAGCTAATTGTAATAATTTATTTTCTTGCGCATGTGTTATTTCCAGTATTTTCAACTTAAGATCAGCTTTTTCTTTATCTGACATTGAAGGTGGAAAGTAGTCTTTAACTCCTTCAATAATTTTTGATCCGAGCCCTCCTGATAAAAAACCAATAAGTTTACTCGCAGTTTTTATTATTACACTCATTTTTCTTTTCCTCCTTTATGATTTTTTTTAAATCTTTGATCATTTTTTCCAATTCTTTAATTCTTTTTTTAAAAGGATCTGTTATTGTCATAAATGAATGCTCTTTTCTGAGGACTGCTATTAAATTTTCTATACAATTATCTTTTTTGTCCCCATTTAAATGATGAACAATATATCCTTCTTTCAATTTACCAAAATGTTTTTCCCAAACAACTCTATGTTCAAGTAAATATCTATTACCTGTTTTAGTTCTAATTCTAACATATCCAGTTGAATCGATATATTTACAGCCTTTCCAATTATGATTATTTTCTTTAGTATTCTCCCCCACCTTAAATTCAGTTTCAGGAGAATAATGTTTGCCTAAATTAATTTTATGTCCTTTTTGAAATCCTTTTATTCCTTTTGGCATTTTAATTGTCCTTAATAAAAAAAGCAATTTGTATCATGTCAAAACAGTTAGATTATATTCTATGTAACCAACCCCTCATATATCGTTTCTGCTCCGGATGATTCTCTGCGTAATTAATATAATGCATACCTTGCAATGTATTCATAATCTTTAAGAGATAATCCGGCTCATCTCCCATTAGATAGGTTTTCAAAGTTCCCAAGGTTTTGCTGCCAAATATACCATCTTCAAGTATATTAGGATAACTTTTATAATTCCTGTTAAGAAGATTTAATGCCCTTTGTAAAAATATTATAGCTTTATAAATCCCCATATTTACACTTGTATCAAATAATTCTTCAGCGATTGTTTGGTTTAATATATTATCTCCTTGAAACCTGTCCCAGAAATTCTGTTTATAAAAAGATTTGATACTATTCTGCAACTTTTCATTATTATTCAAATCAGTATTGAAGTTTTCTCCGGATTTTTTTATTTTATCAATAATAATCCAACCATACCATGATGGATGAAAACGCCTCGATACTCCACGATATGTTTCACCACCAGCATCATCAGGATCAAATACATACCCGCCTTCGTGGCTCATTGTTTTTGTAAAAGCTTGATTAAATTCTGCCATCTGTTTACTCCTTTTCATTATATTTTTTAATAATCTTTAAAAATACCAAACGTTCCATAATCTTCGTTTTCCTCAACTCTCAATAATCTAACAGTTGGTATAAACATGATATATTTCCTTTTTTTCTTATAATTAGATATATTATACTAAAAACAATTTTAAATGCGTTTAAGGTACGTTAAAATGTATTTATTTAGTATTCTTACCATTAAGTGTACCTTCAATTTTAGCAATAGATATTTGTGTTTTAACAGAAGCTTCTTGAATTGTTTTGGTATTTTCTGTAATGGTTCTAATATCATCATGCATTTCTTTTTGAAACATATTACACACTGAAGTAGACTGTTTAAAATTATCAAGGTGAGTAATTCTATTATCTAAATTAATTATATTCCTACCATGTTCATCTAATTTTGCTTTACTCCCTACTTTTAAAGTTATGTATCCTACTACGAAGGTAATTACCATTGCAAGTACTGGTATAAATTGTGTAAATTCTTTTAATTGCGTGACCATTTTTTTTTACCTTTCTATATTTTAAAAATTTAGTTGAAATGCAAAATACATCTTGCTAATATATGAGTTCCACCACCGGTGGCTGCAACCGTTTCAATACAGTGTCCAATTTCTGTAAAGTGAGTTTGATTAATTGGCTGAGGGGTAGCAGCATTTGTAGCATCTGCATATCCTGCCTCTGTTATAGAAGTCCTTACCCAGTTACCACGAGTGGCAGTAGTGTTATCTTCCATAGCAACGTCAGCAATTCCAGATACTACAACCCATGCTTCACTTCCATCAGCGATTCCACTCTCTAAAAATACCCCAAAACATTCCAATTCATCTGTACCAGTTAAATCAACAGCGTCATCAACAGTGCCATCTGCTCTCACTAATTGACCAGCTACGGTATTTGCCCCTGTTTTATTTGTCATTTTAACTGCAAGTCCGCCTATTGCCGTCATACCAACTTTTTCAGAAACTGATAAAGGTATTGTTGCTGTTGCATCTATACCGACGTAACCATCCCCTCCAACTTTTATACCAGTAGTTCCGCCGCCTGTTATTACTCCGCTTATAATAGCATTACCACCAATTATTTCTTTTAATGATACATTATCAATTGTAAAAGTATCGGCAGCAGTATCTGAAGTGGCACTTATTACAAAATCAGCTACATTTGCAGCGGCATCAGAAGCAAAATAAACAGTATATGTAGCAGCAGCATTTACTATTAAAGGTACGGTACTTGCACCAAAAGCAGTTGTTATTTCCGCTTCTAATATACCTACGGCAGTTACGGTTGAAATAGTATACACAAATTTATATATTCTATTATTTACTCCGACATTATTCATAGTACCATTAGCTTGTGTTAAAGTACCAGCCCCTGTATCATGAAGATAAACAAAATTATTTGTGCCATCATTAAAATCACCAGCATCTGTCCAATCGGTTACCCCCCCAAAACCAACATTTGTCAAACTTTCATTTTGTAAAGAAGTAGCATCACAAATTTCTAATTTTGCACGTGCTGCTGTTTCTATATCAATACCTAAATTTCCAGTTATATTTGCGTTTCCACCAACTTCAAATTCGTATGAAGGAACAATTTGTACGCCAACATCACCACTATCATTCATAATGATTCCAGCAGTATCAGTTCCTCCTCTAATCATATGCCAATTCCAATCACTGGCGCCATCAGTTTTTATGTAAGAACGTGCTGATGTACCGCCTGTTTTATACAATGTAATTCCATGATCTTCGTCAGCTACTAACGGAGTTAATTCAAATTGTCCATGATTGACTACTAAACGATTAATTCCAACATGCCCATATTCATCTACTTTTATACCAGCATTTCCACCACCAGTAATAATTCCATTAACAATTAAGTTTCCACCATTAATTTCTTTTAGCGATAAATCATCAAGAGTAAATGTATCACCACCATTGGTCGAATCAGCACTTATCACAAAATCAGCGGTGGAAGCAGTGCTTTTAGATTTAAAATAAATTGTAAAAGTACCATTAACATCAACAGCAAAATGAGTAGTAGCAGAAGCAAATGTATTTGTTATCCATGCATCAAGCGTCCCATTTTCTGTTACAGAAGAAACAGTATAAGTAAATGCATATAATCTATCATCATAAGCATTGCCACCCAAATCAGCATTTGCTTGAGTTAAAGTTCCTGCACTTGTATCATGCAAATAAACATAATTAGCAGTTCCTTCATTAAAATCAGCAGCATCTGTCCATTCCGTAAATGCTGCAAAATCTCCATCTGCTAAAGTTTCGGAATTTAAGTCTGTTAAATCAGCAATTTCCACTCGCTCATGTGGAAAATCCATACCGATTCCCATATCATCAGCAAAATAGGATTCGCCATTTTCATTTACTGAAAAAGTTACCGTATTAAAAGGATGTTCACCGCGTATAAAATCTCCAGTTTCACCGACAGATATTCTTCCACGGAATATTGCTCCATCTACTGAATTGTTTTTTTCACCCTTGAATAGAGTACCTCTTGTATCTGTTGATATAAATGCCAATCCATCTTCAATCCAAGCAAATTCAGTCAGGGTGTTTTTGAGAAATATCACACCGCCTTCACCAGCATTATCTATGTATATTCCAGGTCTGGAACCAACAAGATTATCATCAATAATAAGAGTCTCGGAACCAGCTCCTGCTCCTGTGAATAATGAAATTTTATTATTGGCGCCATCAAGAACAATGCGTTGTCCCGATGCAGCTGTTTGGAATGTTCCGCCTGTAATTGTAGCAGATGATGTGAATGTTCCTGCCAAAGTAACATTTCCACCAGCATCCCAAGAAAGATTTTCATCAGCTACATAACCAGTCCCATCAGCATTGAATCTTATTAAAGAATTAGCTTTCCCGGCAGCAGTAGTTCCAAGATTTATAGCCCCATCATCACTATCGTTTAACCAAATTTTATTAGCACCGTTTGTAATAACAATGCTTCCAGCAGTAAGTGAACCCATATCAGCAGTAATAGCAGAAAGAACGTCTACAGTAATATTCTCTGCAATTATAGTGCCAACTTGAAGTATTCCCCCGTGAATTAATCTTCCGCCTTCTGTTAATGTTATTACATTTTCAACAGATTCAAAATAAGCAAGTAATTGTCTATTTGCAGAAATCGCTGGCCGAGTTGCTGATGTTTGTATAATTGTTTCTGAATCATCCGGATCAAAATAAATATAAGCATCTGTGGTATTTCCTGCATCTATAGCATATTCTTTCCCTATATATTTAATTTTTCCTGCTGACCATATCGCCCTCTTTGGTGCAACACCTGTTTCCCAAGTAAAAGCTGAAGTTCCTAATAATTCAGGAGTTGTACTTTCACCTACAAGTACAATAGAATCTTCGGGAGCTTCGTCTAAATCCATAGCTCTATAATAAGGAATAGTTCTAAAGGTTTGTACTTTAAAATACCAAGTCCCCGTATTATTTGTCTCAAGTACTACAGGGGATATCCAAGCCTGGTTTTTAAATATTTCTACATAACTTTCATTATCGGTTTCGCTCATCCAAAGTCCATATTTCCACGGCCCCTCAGGAGAAATCGTTGTAGGATTTGTCCAACTTATAGTAATTTGGGTTTGATATGGTTTAGCTCCAATTTCATGAGTTTCCCCTATTGCTAAATTAGTAACCGGAGGAATTCTATATATATCTGGGATATTAGGAGTTTCAATAAAACCTACTTCACCAGTATCGTCTATATATATTAATTCATCATATTCTTCACAATATAATTCAATTTCTTCGTTTGAAAATTCACTTAATTGGATAACCCTAAATTTTTTATCAGTCCATCCTGCTACTGCATGTGTTATATAGCAAACATCACCTAATGATATCCAACAATTATTTATAGAAATTCTAAATCTTGCTTTAATTTTATTTAATTGTTTTTTTAATAAAATAAAACGTGCTAATCTTGATGCTTGGCTTTGACGATTTACTCCATAAATAGGTACTTCGAATGATATTTTTCCACGTAAAGAAATATCATAATTATCATCAACTTGGACAGGTATTTCTTTAAAATCTTTATTAGGATCAGTATATCTTACTGAAATTGAATTTGGCACATCTTCTTGACGCTCTTCTGAATAAGAAAAACTTCCTTCAATTATATTACAGAGATCAGCACCATCATCAACATCCCTAAAAGTTTGCGTATCACCATCAAATGTTTCCCCAGCTTCTATTTTAACTCGAATTTTCCCATCAACCTCATATACATACCCAACACATGTTGCTAATATTTCTTGGATATGATTCCAAGTTGGTTGCGCTGTATCCAATACAATATTGCATTCATAACGTGCTTCTTCAATTCCTTCTGCAGTAGTAACCACTTCATCACAATAAGCAGCAGCGACAATAAAAAAAGCATCATTAATATCATTTTCAGAAATACCTAACCCATATCTTGAATTTGTTAAATAATCGCGTAAAATCCAAATAGGGTTTTTATTATATTCGTAAACTTCTGTATCAGCATTCCAAAGATGGTTTTGTCCTTCTATTTTTGCTGTAATTTCTGGAATATATTCACTAATTTTATCATTTGAAGTATCTAAATTTATTGCAGCATAAGCTGTATTATGAAGTCCACATGGTTTTGTAGCTGTATAATAAATATTCAATGAAGCAGTTGTAGATTCACTTTCTTTAGAAGCATACCCTCCAAAAATATTAAGATCCCCATTTTGTTTTACACATAATGTACATGTCGAAGCACCTACCGCCGCATCAACAACAGCTTTTGCAGCAACTTCATCCACATTAAATACTTGTTCAGTCCAATTTTTAGTCGGATTAGGTTCAGTAGTATCGCAACCATGAACCAAATCGGGTTGATTATTCCAAGTTAATCCTGTTTCTGTCCAATTTTCACCAGGATGTGCTGTAAATGTCCAATAATCAGTAGTTGTATGTGCTGTATCTGCTCCAAAAGTAACAGTAACTCCATTGTTTAAATCTTGAGCTGCTTCAGTTATATTGACAGTTTCAACATCCCAGGTCAATCCACCATCATCTGACCATTTAAAAGTATTTGGATCAGCAGGATCACCGGCATCAATTTCTACTTTATATTCAAGAGTTCCTGTTCCTGTGTATGTTCCTCCAGAAGTACAATCATCTTCACCTGCTCCAGTAAAAACTGCAGCATCAATAGCAGTTGGCTGAATAGTATATGCTTGCATTTCTCCTTTATTCAATTCTGAATCGATCCCATATAAACTAAAAATAATTCTATCAACACTATCTATATCTGGTAAATCGCTTAAATCAAATTTAAAATAAGCTCGGTAATAATTGCCAATAATACGTCCACCGTATAAAACGGGGCTCGTTCCATAATTTTTATCAGTAGCATCAACATTAGTAAATTTGTCAACTTGTGCTGTATAGGCATCAGCAATTGGGGGTACTTTATAAACCCCCTTTAATAAAATATCATTAGCTGTTTGGTTTGCAAGACCTCTATGTGGAGTAGAAAGCGTGCTGTCTAATAATTCAGCAATAGGAACATCATCTACTTCAATATCTCCAATGCTTTTAACTTCACCTTCACCAAATGCTACGAGTATATCAAATATTTCTTCATCAGTTTCTTCTCGATAACCAATATGTCCCAATACTTTATTAAAACCATATATAATAGGAATATGCTTTTCAAAAGAAATAGTTTCTTCTTTTTTATCAATTTTATATTGAGGAGTAAATCTTTTTGCTGTAGGATGAAGAAGTTTATTAACGTAACTTATCGCTGAAAAATATCCAATATAAAAACCTAAACTCATCTTTGTATAGCCTCCCTTCTTTCTGGAAGACTTACAAATCCACCAAAGTTTAACCAATTATCATGAATTGTTTTACAACTAAATGAAGATTTGCTGCAACCTTTTCTAATTGTATATGTATCGCCATCGCTTGGAGCAACAGAAAGAGCTTTATATAGCGTAGCGGTATCTGTGGCAGCATCGAAATCTAATATCATTCGTATTTCACCATCCGCATCACCGCTTGTCATTTCTATCGTTCCAAAATTCCAAAAATCGTCTGCCTGGGTTAAAGCTGCATCTACTATAGTTGTGGTAGTACATCCTGCATCGACAGCATAATTAGTTTCATCAGCTAAACTTGCATGTATCCCAGAATGCAAAGCTATTTCTGCAGCACTTAGAATTTTATTATATACGTAAACATGGGACATCTTACCATTAAAATTAGCCGAATCATCTTGTAATGCGCCGATATAACATTTTGCTGTTGCGTTTGTTGCTGGATTGGAAGTTCCTGTCATTGCTTCATTATCAAGATAAGCAGCTATAATATTAGTATTTGTTTTTGTCATTATAACAATATGTTCTGACGCAGTATCCGTAAAAGCAACTGATTTTGAAGTATATGTAGCCCCATCAGAACCATCATAAAAAGTAGCTTTTAAAACACCGCTTTCAATGCCTATTAATACTCTATCATTAGCAGCATTTGTACTTGAAAACAAAATTGTTGTTCCTATAGTAGTATCTGTTTTAAAAGATATAACAATAGAAAAATTATCAGCATCCGCAAAATAATCTCTTACATCATCATGCATTACAATGCGATCATCGGTAACTATTCCGGTATTAAACCATGTTGCACCATCTTCAACCCCATACCTATCTTCTGTAAAAGTAGGTGGATCATTCTTCGGCGTACCATCTTTATCATTTGCTGTTTGATCTTGATATACGTTAGTATCAAAACTTCCTGAAGATAATATCCAATATCCTACAAGATTACTAATGCCAGTAGGTTCAATGCCTTGCAAACATTCAAATCCATCAAATTCCCAACTACAATATTTACTAAAAGAACGTCTTGGTGTTAGTTTTTCAAAATTATGAAAAAGGGAAAGTGCTGATAATGTACAAATTTTTTCATCAACTAAAATTGTTGAAATTGTACCTTTAAATAGTATAATAGCATTGAGAACATTTCCTAAAGTAGCTTCAAAAATTCTTTTTATTGTTATAGAATTTCCCTGTAATTCATAATCATTTACATAACCAGTAAATATCAAATCAGCATTAGCAAATTCTATATCTACGCGATCAACTTCACCTGTTAAATTTGAATGGGTATCAGAAAAATTAAATGAGTACGGAGTATAAGCTTGTCCAGCGGTAGGAAATGTAACAGTTTCATTGTTATCTGTATAATATACTGTAGTGGAATCATCAAGAACTAATTCAATAAGAGTATAGGGTTGATTTAAAGATAATCGCGCTTCGTCTTTAAAATCATTAGAAGTAAGTTTTGCCATATCGTTATTATATCACCTCAATTAATTCTATTACTCTTGTGTTGCCTACTGTTGGTGCTAAAAATCTATTTTCAAAAGTATCTTCTTTAAAACGTACCTTATATGCTACAAAAAATTCAAGATCAGCATTTGCGCTATCATTTCCAGTAACTTGTCCTGTGGGAAGCGTTATTGTTCCAGCTACCACAGTTGTTACATCATCATAAGTTATATCGTTTCCGCCAGTTGCTGATCCATTTATAATAACATAGTTATCAGCATTAAAACCTTTTTTCACAAATCCATTATCACTATCTGTTAAAGTATCATCACCACCAGCACCATCTACAATAGCAAGAGTTGTTCCTTTAATTGATTGTGCATAATTAGGAAAGTAAAATGGCGTATAAGAACCATACGTTGTTTCATTAAAAAAAAGTCTTATCGCATCTATTACTGTGTATGTTAATGCGTTAAAAACCAATTCAAAATGATACTTTGGTCTGCTCCATTTTCTACGTCTTTGTTCAGCACCATTTTCAAACTTTGATATTGTGGTTTTATGTTCTGCTTTATATACATATATTTGTTGTGGTATCCATGTAATTTTCCAGTCTGCCATAATTATATTTCTTCTCTTTTAACGTTGTGATAAAATTCCACGTCTCATTATGTTTTCTTGCACTATTGATATAATTTCGTCACGTGAATTTCCTTCAATTGTCATGTTATAAGTATTATTTATTATGTTATTAACTTCTTCAGTTCTTTTATTATCATTAAAAGTTTTCGTTTCTTGTGGATTTAAAATTCTTTCAGTTCCACTTTCGCCTGCTAATATTATCATAGGTTTTGTTATTAAGCCACCTTTTGCAAGTTCAGGAAGATCAAAAGACATTTGTATTTCTTTTTGTAAGGAAGAAATATTTATTGGTTGTACTTTTTCGATGTTTGTTAAGATAGCTTTTTTAGGAATAACAGTTGGTTCTGGTAAAGGTACTGTTGAAGTTTTAGGAGTTGCTGTACCAAGTCCCGGTATAGATGAAAGCGTATTAGAAACAAAGCCAATTCCTTTTGAAACAATAGATTTCGTTAATTTTTCATGTAACTTTTCCGCTATCATTTGCGCTATCATTCTACGCCAAATAGATACCATATCATTTGTTAATTCATGCCATATATTTCTAATAGTATAAGCGCCGTTTCTAAATTCTCCACCAAAGCGTAACATTTCTTCAATTGTACCGCCTAAACTTCGTTTCATTTCTTGCTGAACACGTACAAATGCTTCACTCCAATTTGTTGTGTAATATTCCATCTGTTCTAATGAATTTTTCCAACCCGATACCATAGTTTCAGAAGTTGTTTTAGTTGTTTCTTGATTAATTCTAATAATATTTTGTGCGCTAACTTCTTTGGCTTGCTCTATCAAACTATTTGTATTGCTTTCTATAGCATGTAATTCTTTTCCTTGTTTTGTAATAGCAGCTATTTGTTCAACTAATCGTAAATTTTCAAGTTGTGTTTGTTGTTCAATTCCTTTGGTAGTATTTATAATTCTTATTCTGTTTAAATTATTTTGTAATTGTTCTTCTGTATTAGTATGCCATGCAATTCTTGCATTAATAGCAGCAATTTCTTCGGGAGACTTTGTAACTACGCCGAGTTTTATTGGTTTCATTTTAGGAATTTTAAAAGCCTCTACTTTAGTTTTAAGAACTAATGTTTCTGGTTTTGGAGGTTCAGGAAGTATAATAGGATCAACAAAAGTTCTAATAGTTAAAGGAGGTATTTCTTCAATTTTAGGACGTTCAAATTTTGCAAGTTCAATGCCTATTTCTATAGGAGCAAATTTCGGTATTTCAAGACGTTTTATTTGTTCAATATCAAAAGAAACTGTGGGTACATCAATTTTAATTTCTTTTAAACCAAGCATAAATTTTTCTAATTTAAAAACAGGTTCAACAACAACTTCAACTTTTTTAACAATAGGTTTTGTAACAGCTCTCGAAACAGCTTCTAAAATAGTATTATAAGTATCTATTCCTATATTTTTAGCTTCTTTAAAAATTTGTTTAATAAATTCACTTGTTGATTTTCCAGCTGTCCTTAAACGTATAATTTCATCAGTAACTCTTTTTACATTTTGCTGTAATAATTCAGCTTCTGTAATTGCTGCTCCAAATAAAATTTTTCCTTGTGGCATTTCTGTTAATTTCATTACAGGACTTTCTGGAGTAACTATTTCCCATTTACCTTTTTCTGCCGCAAGTCTATTAACTCTTCCCATTTGATCAGCTATGCCTTTAATACCAATAGCAATAGCGCCTAATCCCGCGAATGTTCCAAGTATAACCCAGCCAGCCGGTGTTCCTAATAAAGCAGCATTAAAAACTCCTATTGCAGCAACAACAGAATATATCGCAGTTGCTAATGGTATTAATTTTGCAGCAATATATAAACCGGCAGCAACTTTAGCCCACAATACCATTTTTTCTTTATTATCAGATACCCATTTTCCTAAATCAATAAATGCGTCTTTTAATGATATAAGTCCCGTTGCAAGTTTTTTGCCCCATTCAGCCATTTTTATTTTAACAAGTTCCTTATTAGCTTCGAACCATTTCAAAGTTGAACGGGAGGTTTCATTCATCATAGGAATAATTTCAGCACCAATTAGTTTCTTAAGATATATCCACTGCTGTCTTAATCTACCGAGTTGGAATTCAGTTGTTTTTACACGTTTTTCATAAGCTTCTTGTGTAAGCCCTAAAGAATTTATCATCAACGCCATGTCTTTAGCGAGTCCAGTAGCGTCTCCCATTGCGGCAAGAAGTCCTTTTAAACCTCTAATATTTGGAAATATTTTTGCAAGATGCGCATCGGATGCCTTTGCTAATTTTTGGGTAACACCTATCAAACCAATGCCCCTGAGCGTGGCTGTATTTAAAGCAAAACCAAATTTTTTCATTGCCAATGCGGCACCATCAGTAGTTGGTTTCAAAAATGCTCTTAGCATTCCAGCAATAGCAGTCATTGCCTGATCTGATCTAATACCTGCTCTTGTTATCGTTGCAATATTAGCACCTAATTCCCTAAAGGATACCCCTGTTTTTGCAGCCAATGTAGCTACTTTTCCAATTGAAGGAGCTAACTCAGCAAAGGTAATTTTTCCACGTTTCACTACTGCGAATAAAATATCTGCAGCTTCGGCGGCTCTATTTGCTGCCCATCCATAAGCATTTAATATTGTGGTAATAGCATCTGCAGCAATACCCGTATCAGTAAGTCCTGCAGTAGCTGCCTTTGCAGAAACTGCCAATACATTCAAAGCTCTTTCAGGAGCTACCGATGCTGATAAAATGTTATAAAGTCCAGTAGCTAAAGTATCTGTAGATTCTCCAAATTTAATAGAAAAGTTTTCAAGTCCTGTAGCAAACCTGCTCATGATTGGCATCAGTGTCTTGTCAAGCATCGTACTCACACGAGCAAGCTGCGCCTCAAAGTCTATAGCAGGCTTAATAACTGCCTTCAGTGCACGATACATCCCCCATAAACCAACAGTTCCAATAAGAAGGTTTCGAAAGTTTATAGCTCCAAAAGCTTTTTTAATTTTTCTCGCTGCCATTGTGGCTCTGGTTTCAGTTTTCTTAAAAGCTTTTGCTACTCTGGTATCGTTTACCTTAATTTCCACAAATAATTCTGAAAGCTTCAATTTTTACTTTCCTTTATTTTTATTCTTTTCTCTGTCTTCAGCTAAAAAGTGATGAAAAACTTTAACAATTTTATCAAAAACATTTTGTTGATTTTCAATTTTGTATAAGTCCAACATCACTTTAATTGCTACAAAATTAATATCTACCACATTTCCAGAACCGGACATAATAACCTGATTTTGGCATTGCATAAATACATCAAAAGTTTCTTTATTTTCTGATAAAAGTGGAGGAATGCATATATCACAAGGACAATCTTTTTTCATCCTTTCATGCATTATTTGGCATCTGTCACAGGGAGGTTTTGTACGTAACCTATCTATGACTTCAATTAGTTTTTTACTTCTTCCTCAACTTTTGTACTTTCAAAATCAGTAAGTTTTTCTAAACATTCTGCAACAAATACTGAAAAATTCAAATGTTCATTCATCAAGAAAATTTTCTTTTCTTTATTACAAGGGATATCAATACCATCTGAATCTTGTAAATTTTCCCATCCAGTAATACAATAATCCCATATTAATTCATCACGCAATTTTTCATCTACTTTGATATCATCATATTGAGTATTACCACGAAACTTTTTCTTTTTTGTGGTGGTTAACTTATCGATTTTCGTAAGTTCGGCGTTGTTCAAAACTTTTATAAAAATCCCTCCATCTTCTTCTGTTTTGTTAGCCGGCCATGCGAAAAATGTAGAGGGATTGGGGTCATTCATGTTTATACGCATTTTGTTTCTTCTCCTTGTTAAATTAATGTTAAAATAATATTATATTATGCTACTTGTTTATCTTTCCTATATCTATTCTTACATTCTATACAACAATATTTTTTATCTTTCTTAATAGTTCTGAAAAAATTCTTACAGTATGGACAATATTTATAATAAATATTTTTTTGTTTTACATAAATGAAAAAAGAAGTTAAATCATGACAAATGCAGTAAGTTAATTTAGCAAACATTTTACCATTTATTATCTGATACTGTTCTTTTTCTGTAAGTTCTTTTAATATTGGTACATTATGGTCAATATCTTGAAATTTAAGAAATTTTTCATTTCTGGCTTGAATTGCCCCGCATCCACAATCACAATAAGATATATTTTCTTTCATTAATTTAACACAATCATTGCACCACAATATTTTTGAATATTTACTCGCTTGAAATTCCTTTTTACAACCATAACAACGTTTCACTGCTTTTCTTTTTAACATCTTACTATTCCTCCTGTTTAAACTCGTTTTAATACGCCTTAAACGCATTTTAAATTGTTTTTAGTATAAAGTATCTAATACATCTTATTTTACCTTATCTAAGTATCTTTCAGCTCTTGATATTGCATTAAACACAGCTGTATCCATATTACATTTAAATATTTTGCGTTTAGAAGTTCTGGAATAAAAACAAGTAACTTTTAAAGTTTTTGAATCTACTTCCATTATTTTACGAACGCCTGTTATTGTACTGATATATAAGCTTTCATGTTTTTCTAATAACTTGTTTCCAATAAGTTCTTTCAAAGTAGTTTTCATAATATTTTGCTTCTCCTTCTTTATTAATTTAATTTAGCAAAATATCCACCACTAAGTTTTACCACAAAAGAAAATGTAGCCAATCCTGTTTGATCAGTTCCTACCTCAACTGATTGGACATAAGCATCACCAGTTCCACCAAATAACCCCCAATATCCAGTACCACTATAATAGCATTTTAAAGTATCTAAAGCAGCTTTTGCCGCCCATTGAATAAGTACATGACCTTGACCTTCAGCAGCATCATCATCAGTAGGATCATAATTTCCCGATACTGTAACGATTCCACCATCAGTTTGTCCGGGAACAAACCCTTTATATGCTTCAGTAAAACTGGTATCTTCCATCATATCTGTTTCCGCTCCCGATAAAGCCCATGTTGCCATTTCAAGAACGGTTTTTTCACCGGTTGCAACAACTGTAACCTTTCCTAAATACCCCGCTACTGTACCCATCTTTTATCTCCTTATTTAAAAATTATTAATACGATATTAATCTCGCTGTTTCTTCATTTACTTCAGCCACATTTGTTTCATCGATTGTTAAAACATCAGCAGCCACGCCTCCAGTTGCTATTGTGTAAGTTGTATTATTTAAAGTTGTTCCGCGCACTATCAAAGTTTGATTCTGTACAAATCCAAGTGAACCAAACGCAGTCGTGCCCCCATCTTTTGTAACAGCATTTGCTCCATCAAAATCTAATTTATAAGCTACAGAACTATCCCAATTTCCAGTAGCTTTGCGCATATATCCGCCAGAAACTTTGAATGTAAATCCTATTTTACCGAGTCCAGATTGATCTGTACCAAAATCATCAACTGATTGTATCAAACAAGTAGTATTTTCATCACAAAACCAGAAGTCGGCAAAACCACTACCAAAATAGAATCGTAAAGCATTTGTACTGCCTTGCGTTTCATATAAAGTCAATAAAACAACTTGTCCCGCTGTATTTGTAGGATCATAGTTTCCTGAGAATGTTATAATTCCACCATCACCCATTCCAGGCAAATATGATTTCATTGTATCTGTAAATTGTGAATTTTCTAACATATCACCATCTGTTCCTGATATATTCCAAGCACCCATTTCAGCAACTGTATTAGCAGATAAGTCTGATGATCCTATTATAACTTTTCCAAGGAAACCAGCTTCTGTTCCCATTTATATTACTCCTTTCTCTTTTTAGTTTCTTCAGAACAAGGAACACCCTTTCTTGTAGCCCCTTGTTTTTTTCTCGCTTCTTTTATTTTTCTAATAGTTTCTTCAGAATGTTTTTTTCCATACATAGGGTTATCTTTACCAGACATAGATCTTCTTATTTTATGTTTAGTTTTTTCTGCTCCCATAGTTTATCCTTTTAATATATTATTCTTTTAACTGATAAATTATCAACAATAAATTCTTGTGATTCGGTATTCCAACTAAGTAAAGTTAAATCAACACCATCTGCTTTAAATGCGCCGGTATGTACTACATTCGATCCTGAAGGAGAATGTTCCCACATTCTCGGAATAGCAACTGAAGCCGAACCCATATCAAATCCAATAGAATCTCCTGCTGTCCTTTTTGTTTCTATTGAGCAAAAATAAGTATATCCTATAGTTAATTGAGTTGTTAAAATAGCACCGCAAGTACCGCCAGCTCCTCCTGCTTCCATTGTTATTTCCATTAATCCATTTCCACCTGTTCCACTCCAATCAGAAACAGCTGCAACAGCTCCACCAGATTGCCCTGCCCAACTTCCTACTCCAGCACCAAATAATCTGTCATCATTAGATAACACTTCGTCACCAAGTGTATAATCTATTGATATAAATCTTCCTGTTTCTAAATTTTCTTCTAATGTTAAAGCCTCATTGACTGTTAGAACATCAGCAGCAACTATTAAAATAATATACCTACCATCATTTGATGCCGATCCACGTACTGTTAAAACTTGTCCCACAGTAAATCCCAAAGTAACAAATGAAGTTGTCCCGCCATCTTTTGTAATTGTATACCCCGCATCTGCAAAATCTACTTTATAAGAAGCACTTGAATCCCAACTTCCTACCGCACGTTTCATATATCCATTTGATACTTTTAAACTAAAACCTATTTTACCAAGTCCTGATTTATCAGTTCCTACATCATCAAGCGATTGCATCAAACAAATTGTTTCATCTTCACAAAACCAAAATTCATTTACACCGCTTCCAAAGTACAATCTCAATTCATTTGTTGCGGCTTGTGTTTGGTATAAAGTTCTTAAAGCAATTTGCCCATTAGTATCAGTGGGATCATAGTTACCAGAAAAATTAACAATCCCACCATCGCCTCTACCGGGAACAAATGACTTCAAAGTATCTTCAAATTGTGTATCATTTAATAAATCGTTTTCTTGCCCAGTAATATTCCACTGACCAAGTTCAGCTACCATATCGGTGCCAAGCGACACTTTTCCTAAGTATCCGGCTTCTGTTCCCATAAGCTATATTCCTCTATATATAAATATTAAACAGTTTTTCCAATTATTCTTACAGTTGTTAACGGCCCCTCAGCATTAACTCCCGCAGCTACAGTTGTTAATACATTATCAGCAACACCGCCTCCTGCAATTGTATATTCTTTATTGTTTCCAGCAGTTGTCCATCCTCTGGCAGTTATTTCCTGCCCAGCTAAGAATCCTAATGCACCGAATGTTGATCCACCAGATGCTTTTGTCATAGTAAATGGAGATAATATAATACTACAAGCATACCCAGCTCCATCAACAGCATCATAAGCTGCATCTGCTTTTCGCATCCATCCATGTGATACTTTTAACTGGAATTCAATAGTACCAAGCCCTGTTTGATCTGTTCCTATATTAACTGACTGTACATTGCAAGTAACAGTATCTTTACAATAGAAAAAGTCAGCAAAACCACTTCCAAAGTATAATCTTATTTCATTTGTAGATTCTTTAGATGCAAATAATGTCAATAAAGCTATTTGTCCATTAGTGTCTGCAGAATCATAGTTTCCTGAGAATGTTACTATACCACCATCGCCTTGACTTGATTTATACGATTTAAAAGTATCTCCAAGTTGACTATCTTCAACTATATCAATTTCTTGTCCAGTAATACTCCAAGCCCCAAGTTCAGCTATTTTGTCAGTCCCAATCGTTGCCTTTCCTAAATATCCAGCTTTTGTTCCCATATTATTATTTCTCCTTTAATTTCAATCTTTTTCTGCCAATATTCGATACGTAGTTGAGTACATGTAAATTTCATCATCATCTGGATAAAGTAATTCTGAAAATTCCCTTAACATATATAGTGAAGTATATCCTGTTATTGTCAATAAAGCCTCGTCAAATAAACTAATTAGATCATCATATATACCTACAATTTCATCAGCAGAATTGGTTGATAACCCACGAGATGAAAATATATTAAATTGTAATAGTGAATTTTCAAATCTTTCTACAAAGTTTCTTTCAGGAACAGTCGATACTAAAAAATATACAGCATAAGGCATATTCGTGCCTTGTGGTGCTACATAGAAGTGAAGTCCATTTGTTAAAGAAGCCCGCAATGTTACCGCTGGTGCAGAATCCCCTTTATACAAAGTAGTAATTGCCTTAAACAATACTTCCATATTCTATTATCCTTTTATTGGTTTTGCAAATATTGCTATCAAATTCTTTCGTTCTCTTTCAACCGCAGGTCTAATAAATGGTCTTGCTTTTAAATTTGCTTTAGGGGCACCTAATTCTAAGTGTTTCCCGTAAGGTAAATTTGTGCCTGTTCTTGACGTTAATGTTGCCCTATCGGTTTCATGATCAATTTTTTGTTTTAAGTCACCATGCTCAACATGTGGCACTTCGCCAGGTTGTGATCTCGGTCTTCCTCCTGCTGAAGATTCACGCATTGAATCTTTTATCGAGCGTTCTAAAAGCATTCCAGCCAATTTTAGTTTTTGATAACTATCTTCTGTTAATTTTTGTATTATTTTTTTGTGGAAACTTTTGTAACTCATTATTTTACGCTTCCAGTATTCTTACTAAAGGATTAATAGCTTTTTCATTTGTTTTTTTGTTAAATTTTCTTAGGTTATGACCTTTTACAAATCGTTTTCCTGATTTTACAGGTCTTCCACAATTACATTTACAATACTTTTCCTCATTCATTTTAAAAAATCCTTTTTATATCAAGTTCTAAATGATGTGATTTTACTGTTATGTTTTTAACGCTTTTTACTTCATAAGTAATACTATCAGCAACCACTCTATCGGTTTCTAAAATATCAACAACTGAACAGTACATGCGATAATCGGCTACGACCGCCATTTTATTATCTTTAACTTGTTCATGTATCTTTAAAGGTCTTATCGCCCCTAATATTGTTAAATTATCTGCCCATGTATCTGTTGTTTGTAACATTGTGCCAGTAGCAGTTGTAACTCTGGATGTCGTAATGGAAATATTATAATAGTTCTCTAATGCCATTTGACTTTCCTTAACGATAATAGTTCACTTCAGGAAAATTCGTATCTAACAAATCAATATTACTATAATCTTTATCAGCCATTCCACTTGTTGCAAATATTCTTATTCTTTTCTTACACCAGGGTTTAAATGCTTTCATTATTTCTTTTTCACCAGCAGTTGAATATGTAACTGAATAATCACCTATTTTTTCAGCAGATATTCCTTTATCTTTTTTTGATAAATGGTATCCTATCAAATTTGCAACAGGTAATTTTATACCGATAGGAAAAGTTATTCCTGTTATAATATCTATAGATACCAAACTGTTAATAGATTCAGTAACTAATCTTAAATCACTTCGCATTGTAAGTTTTGAATTGGATACAAATGTTACAAAATTCTTTAAACCATCATTATATTTACTACCCGTAATTCTTATATCCACACCTTTTGTTATTGTTATTTCAGTACCAGCAGATTCGGTTGTTAAGGTAGCTGTTTCATCTATTGTTATCGTATCTGTTCCGCCTGTAGTTGTTACTGATTTAACTGTATAAATGCCATCACTCGAAGCCGTATCTATTAATTGTATTATATCACCTTTTGCAAATTTACCATCAAATCCAGCACCAGTATCTGTTATTGTTGAAGTTGTTGCAATTGCTATAGTGGAAGCTATTGTACTATTTGCAGTTAGGTATGCTTCAAATTCTTCAAATGTAAATGAATTATCGGTTATGTAAGCATCTGTAGCATCTGAAGAATCCTTATTTGTAAAACTAATTGCACGCCTATTTTTTAAAGATACTCCCACTGTTTCGAATGTATTATCGCAATGTTCTATTACAGTATCTTGTATAATAGGAATCAAGGATTCTGCAGTTGTAATTTTAGTAGTTTCGGTATCGGCAATTTGTAACAATGTTTTTACTTCATCAATTGTTATAATAGCAGGCATAAAAGTTTTTCCTTAAACATGATATTATTATTAAAAATCTGCATTTAAAGTTTTAAAAATATAATCTTCGTTATCAATATTATCTTCAGAAACAAATCTTGTTTTCCATCCATATTTAGCAAAATGCTTACTTCTAATTTCCTCATAATTTGATGGATGATGATAATCATTATAAACTTCTATACATACTTTATCACCATTAATATTAATAAAATCAGGATTTTTATATCCAATTAGAAAGGAACCGTCACCAACATACTTGTAAGGTAAATTATATTTTTTAATAATTTTAAGTAATACATCTTCAAATGAAGTTGGTCTTTTCATTGTTCCTTTTAAAATATTTTTAATGGTTCTTTCTCTATACTCGGTATCTTGCCATCTTTTTTTCATTCTTTTTTTATTTTCTTTAGAACAAGCTAATTGAGGGCACTCTTCTTTTGTTTTGCCTTTATTCCATACAATCCTACCGAAGGCGAATCCTTCTTTCATAGTCTTACTTTGTTTTTTATTTGCTTCTTTTGTACGATGTCTACCTTTAATATTTTTACAATATTGCATAACTCTTGGATCAGTTTCCTTAGTAAGTCCTTTATTCCAAGCAGTTTTTCCTAACATTCCTGGTTTTGTTCTGCCAGAAGCAATTCCTTCCTTTAAAGTTTTGCCCTGTTTTATTTTTGTTTCCACAGAACGAGAAAGATGTACTCCAAACATAGGATTATTTTTACCTTTAGAAACTCCTCTTTCTTTATGTGTTTTACTTATATTCTCTCCACTTTTTCTAACTCTTGGATCAGTATCTTTCGTAAGGTCTTTATTCCAACCCGGTTTCCCATACATAGGATTGTTTTTACCTTTACAATTATGACCAGAAATATAATCAGGGATGCCGTTGTGCTTATGTATTGGTTTTATTATTATTTCTTTACCACAACCGCATTTGCAATATTTTTTCTTTTCAAGCCTATCTTTATTTACAATATTGATCTTATCTCCAGTAGGTATTTGAAGTAAATTCCGTACTTCATCGAGTGTTATGATTGCCGGCATTTATTTTTTCCTTATGGCTTAACTTCTTTGAAAACTACTTGGAAATATGAAGTATTTTTTAATTTTGCACGTCCTTCATTTATGGTATCACTTTGAAAAATAATCCGAAAATCAAACGGTACTTCATTAAAAGTTGAAGATAATGTAGCATATCCTTTAAACGTTTTTTCAAGATAAGACGTGCCTATATTCCCATAAGTAGTAGCTGCAAACAGGTCAGTCCATGTATCGCCATTATTACGAGCCTGTGCTTGCCAAGTTATATCTGCGCCAGCATCAGCATTACATTTGAACATGCAATGAATTTCAAAATATGCATATAATATACTCATTGACACATTACTCATATAAAGATCAGCATCAGGAAAACCAAGGTTGAAAATATATGAAAAAACCTCAACGTCCGTATTAATAGTAGTTGTTTCTATTTCAGTTGAATACTGAATACCATCTGTAGTAAGATCATTTTGCACCATGTAAATCGAGAAGTCGTGTCCAAGTGTCATTTATTTTATTATCCTTTCTTTTATTCTTTTAATTTCATTATTATTATTTATTTTATCTATTAAAAATACTGTCCATTCGGAACGATTAAAATTAGTTTTAATATGGCATGAATTACACAATGAAACTAAATTAGATGGCAAACTATTTTTTTTATCATAATCAATATGATGAATACTTAATTTTTTTAAATTTTCAACTTCTGGCATTCCACATAATTGACAAATATGCTTATCTCTATCTCTAATCAATTCTTTTAATTGTTTATTAAATTCAATAGAATACGGTTCAAAAGAAATTCCACCCAGCCAAAAATTACTATTTTCTCCTTTTGCCCAACCCCTCATTTTTATAATTCTACTTATTTCTTTTTTTGTTTTATCAGAATGCTTTTTACCATACATAGGATTATTTTTACCTTTTCTCCCTCCATTTCTTGCTATAGTTTCACTCATTTTCTTTTTAGCTTTTTCAGAATGATGCATACCTCTTTTTTTGCTGGCTATTTTTTCTTTTGTTTCTTTTGAATGAATACAATGTTTACCATAATTAGGATTTTTTTCACCCAATTTAGCTTTACTTATATTTTTACACCATTCTTTAGAAAATTTCTTACCTTTTTTATTTTTACTCATTTTTTGCTTGGCTTCTTTGGAATGTGCTAATTGAGGAAAATTTTCTTTAGTTATTCCTTTATTCCAAGGAACCCCGCCTTTTTTAAACATATCTTTAGATATCCTTATTTTCTTTTTAACCAAATAAAACTTTTTATTTTATATTAGTCACTATCTGGTCGAATAAACTTTTCATATAGCGAAAAGTGAGTTTCTGTCAATTTCTCTTCCTTATCAAGTTTTTTTAATGCTTTTTTGATAAGTTCTTTTGCAACTTCACCTAAATTAACTTCTTTATCTCCAACAACATTATTTGTCCAAGAAATTTGATTATTTTCTAACTGTTGAAAATTCAAAAGTTTGTTTTCTTTATCGCTAAAACTTAAATCTTCTCTTGCTTTACGAACAATTTTTAAATTGGTAAAACTTCCCTCTGTGGGAAAAATCGATAAGAGGTTTAGACGCTCAAATACTGATAACTTCATTATGATACTCCTTTATTATTTCTTAAAAATGTTCAAAGGTACATTTTCATAAACCTATATTTAATTAAACATCAGTTTCATCAATAGATACAGATATAACTATTTTCCAGTTTTTACTTTCAGGAACTTCTCGCTCTAAAAAGTTTTCCCATCCTGTGTTAGGATTCTTTTTTCTCATTAATAATTTTGATCCAGCACTCAATTCAAAATTCCCGACTCCAACATAATCTATACGTGGAGTTGTTATTGTCTTTTTTAAATCCATTAAAATACCTTTTTAAGTTTGAGGGCATACTTTTAAATATACCCTCAAAAATCTTTAAAACGAAAATTTACGAATTATCACTAAATACATTAAGATATGCAGTAGCACCATTGAAAAGAATCTTCAAATGTCCTACACAAGATGCTCCAGCAGTACCTCCCGTATCCTGTATTCCCTGCGAATAACCCCCAGAAGGAAAATCGAAAAGATAAGGAGTATCCCAAGAATGTACACGCATTATACTATCCATACCTCCAACAGCGTGCTGACTATCATTATCAATATAGATAAAGGTACATATACCAGCCGTATCTGTTAAGTCTACATTAGCTGAAGCACAAGAAAGATGAATTACTGCAATATTTCCATCCTGAACTACAGCACTGGCATCACTTGTAATACTTGCTGTAATGGCGCAAGCTATAGAACTCGCTGCATTAAAATCTGCCGATGCAGAAAAGTTAAGATTTGCACCAACACCTTTGAACCAAGTTTGAGCATCAATAGTACCATTAACATTAACCTTGCCACCAAGACTTTCAACCCAACATGATCCAGTACCGGCAGCAGGTGTATACGTTACAGTAAAATTTGCACCTACATGGGATTCATAATGGGCTGTACCCGTATAGGTAGAAGCCAAAGCTATGTCCGTCAAACCGGTAGTTCCGGTTGTGGTAGTAACTAATACTGCATTTCCAGCAGAATATGTTGACGAAATAGGATAAGCGGTTGTGAAAGTTTTTTCAACAGTTGACAATGGAATGTAAAGAGCAGTACCATTAACTTTGATCTGTAACGTACATAGATCAAAAAGCTTTCCGTCACCACTTGTGCAAGTTGTTCCTGCAGCAACATGACCGACTTCAAAAAGAATGTTACTACCAGTTCCAGCAGCTGTTTCTGAAAAAACAATGTAAGGCATGGTGGCATGACTTGCCAAAGCACCAGGAAGCGATTGCAGATACAAAATAGCATTCGGTGCCCCACCAGCTGCTACTTGTGTTTCAACTTCTGCATTTATAGCACATTGAAGACCTGCATTACTTGCAGCGTAGCCAGTCGCTCTCACCAATCCTGCCCAAAGACCAGTTAAACTACCAACATATCCCGAAGAAGTATCAGTCGTAGCCTTTGCACGAACTCCTACACAATTCCCACTTGTCCAATTAGTACCTGCGTCCATTAATGTATAAATAGTATTCGTGCCGGAAGTAGGATCAATGGTTGTAAGACCCTCATCAAAAGCATCATGTAAAAGCCTTCCCAGCGGTTGTGCAATATCTCGATCAATATTACCCAAATCAATTAAACCCATCTTATTTCTCCTTTACTTTTTCAATTTTAATATATGGTAATAGTGAAGCTGCATGCATAAATCTATGGTTCTTTGTTTTGATAATATCACCTTTTGCCAGATAATATTTCATACCTTTTACAAACACGTCTCTCGAATTACCATTATTTGTAATTATGTAATACATATTTTTAAACTACTTTCCTGTTACTTACTTCATTAAATTTATCCAGTATGTGTCAAATTTACAAGCAAAACGCATGCTTCCGGCTGCTCAATTGCCAAGTCTGCTCTCATACTATAGAAAACATAGTTAGCTTCATCAGCAGCAGATCGCTCTGTTTCCATTTTCAATTCCAACTGAAGACCTATAATAAGGTTCTTTGAAGTAGTCAAAAGAACATCAGTATAAACCCCACTCGTAGCTGATTCAAGACCATCGTTTGTAAGATCAGTAGCAGCATAAGTTGTTGACATTGAAGGAACATCAATAATAGGAACGCCTCCATACTGCATTTGCCCATTACCAAGAATAGCTTGATCACCCATTACCGTTTGCCGAGAAGCAAGTGCATCAATGTAATCTACAGTAACAGCACCGTTCTGGAAAAATCTCAAATTTTTCAACCCAACTTTTTTGTATTTGGAAGGAAGCGTTTGAAGCATCTTACTATATTTAAACTGCCAAATAAGGGAAGTAGTATTTCTCTCAGCAATCTTACCAGCATCAATAAAATCACTCGTATGATCTACTAATGCCTTTGTAGCGTCTAACCAATTAGCAGAGTCGGGGGTGGTTTGGTTAAAAATTCTATATCTCCAACCTTCCCATAAGCTACGAATATCAGTAGCACCATAACCGGAATTTGAACTATAATAAGCTTCATCCATTTCATTTGCTATCTTTTTTGCAACAATCTGCAAAAGATGATCATAAAATGCATCTCCTTCAATGTTATCACTCAGGTCATCATCAAAAACAACAACAGCACCACGAACCTTTTTCGTAGTTAAAGTGAGTTTGTCTTCTCCGAATTCCTTCTTATAATCTGCAGAGGAAAAAGTGGTAGCGGGGTATAAAAATCTCCCAGAACCAAAACCCAAATATCTAATATTCTTTTCAGGTTTTGCCATTTTTTCAATACGTACATGATCTTTCCAAACAGATTCATCAATAACATAATCGATAAATCTGTCAGCCTCTTCTGGATTCAAAACAATATCCGGCAATGCCATCAAATCATATTTTGTGAAATTTTTCTTATTCAATAACTTCTTATTATCAATCATTTTTAAACCTTTCTATATTTTAAATTATTATTTTACGAACGTTTAGCAAAAGAAGGCCATTTTGTATCTTTATTGTTTTCATCCTTCTCTATTTCATCATTAAGATTATCTCCGCCGGCAATTGTCTTACCAAATCCAGTAACTTTTTCTGACAATTCCTTCATAACAGTATCTTTTTCTGTTATAGTATCATTTAGTGTTTCAAAAGATTTCTTAATTTCTGCTAATGAAGCATTAATAGCACTATCATCAAATTTTTCAACAATTGTTTTCTCAACAATTTTGTCATCCTTTTTAACTTTCTTATCAGTATCAGCGCTGTTACCATCGTCAGGAATCAAAGAAGACAATGTTTCAAGTATATTTCCAAATTTTTCCATTGTATCTTTTAATGTACCTACCGCTTTCTTAATCTTTTCAGCAGTATCTTTTGACAACTTTTTACCAGACTTCTCTAAATCTTCAATCTGTTTCTTTAAAAGTTCCTGTGCATCAGTATCTTTTGAAACAGGTTTTACAGCTTTTCCGGTTGCATATTTAGTGATAGCAGAAATAGCACTATGTAAATCTTCCGGCAAAGCTTCGTCCTTTTTGTATTTATTCAGCGTAACCAGAGAATTCTTGATAATCTCAATATCCTCATCTGCCATAGCTTCTAAAATACTAATTTCATTTTCTCCTATTTCTTCATCTGTTAATTCTTTGTACAACTTTTTAATTTCATCATTCATTAAATTCTCCTTTGTTACAATTTGTTCAAAAACTTTTTTACACCTTAAACAGGAAAATTGTATGCAAGAACTTTCTTCATCAATCTTATTGATCTGCTTTAAAGTACCTTTACAATTAGGACATTTATCTTCATTCTTTATAAAAATAAAACTTTGCCTGTTGGCCGGAGCATTGACGATACTGATCTCTTTTAGTTTTATTTCCCGTAATTTTTTTGCCATATTATATTTCCTTTCAACCAATAAAAAAATGCCCGCCAGTATTAAACTGACGAGCATCGTTTTCCGATCTCTTCATCTTTTAAAATTCTATATATTCTATAGTATAAACAATAAAAAAACAAAAATCAAGTAAAAAATTAATTATTTTTCTTTTTTTTGAAAATAATTTAAACTAATGCGCTTCCAGCCATTGAAAGTCCTGTATATTCTCCGCTTTTTATTTTTTTCCATACATCCATATCTTTGATTCTTAATATTTGATACCAAGTGCCTTTTAAAATCTTTCTACCTTTCATAGTAAACTCAGTAGGTGCTACAACATTTTGTAATAAAATGACTTTATCTGTGTCAAACTTATGCATAATTTTATACTTCCTTACACGCTCCATAAAATCATTTGAGGCCTTTAAAATTTCATCTTTTGTAGTAAAGTCTCCATCTGTATCGGGATGATCTCTATTTGGTTCATATACAATCCCGCAAATTACATGCTCATCCTCTGCCTTAGATATATCAAATATAGGTATAATTCTTTTTTCTATTTCTTCGGGAATCACTTCAGTTCTTTTTATATCCCATAATTTAATAACATTTTCTTTAGGTTGTTTTGACTTCATTAATTTTTTTGAAGCTCTAAATAATTTCCCATAAGAAGTTTTATAATATTCTGATCCTATCTTCGGAGTTAAAACAGGAAAATATACAGAACGAAGTGAATCCACAATTTTAGCAAAGGTTGCTTTTATTATATCAGCATTCCATTCATCTATTGTCTCTTCTTTTTTTATCTTATTGCTTACATTTGCCAAAGACTGTAAATTTTCAAATAATTCCTTATGTTGTTCTTGTGGAATTTTAATATTTTTTTCTATAGCAGCATAACTAAATTCAGTTTTATTCAAAGCTGCTTCAAATGATCCTTCTACAGAACCACAATGTACTTTTGCTTGATCTGCTGTCCATGTTCCTATCTTATAGCGATATGCTTGAAGTACTGGATGCCCTTCTGTACTGCCATATATTCTTGAAACTGTTTTACCATTAATAGTGGTAGTATTTCGTCCCCACGGCTCATTTAATTCTTTTGGATCATGAACTCGGCAAGAATGTTCGTTTGTGAAAGGCTTCTGTATATCGAGCTTTTCTAACTCTTCAAATATAATTTCTTTACCTTTTCTACCTTTTAAAACAGTATCCATTTCCCATTTTGTAAAAGCAATTTCTCTAATAATAAATTCGTTTACTAAATATTGATATTTTTCAAAAAAGACATCCCAATCAATATCAATAAATGAACTTCCTTTTTCAAGCTGTATATATTTCTCATAGAATTGTTTAGAACGCAAACGAAGTGTATGTAGCATCCCAGTATCAACTTTTGTAATACCAGTTTCTGTTATTTCTTCAATTTTCATATGGTTCATAATATTTTACTCCAATTTTAAAAATATAAATAAATTTTATTTTCTTTTACTTATAATAATTACAAATCTATATTTAAATAATATAAAATTATATTCTCTGTAAAATTTGTATGCAATAGACAACCATGTTTCTAACGGCGGTACTTTATTTTTAAGCATAAACATTTTATTTATTCTTTATGGATTCAAATTTTATTTTACTCCCAGCGTTTAATATACCAATGTAAATGATCTTGTATATTTTCTTGCTTTATTTCCAATTTTACGTATGATCCAAATATTCCATATACTACATTCAAAATATGCGTTAATATTCCAAGTTGTAAAGTCATTGTATGCGGTTTTACTATCAACGATGGTTTTTCACTATTGTTATAATCTATAATAATTATTCTATCACTTTCAAAATATACCTTTGTATAATCTTTATTTTTTAAGATAGTACATAATTTGCACATTGGATTTATCCTATTTTTTGTTTTGCATTAAAGCACTTATTCTTTTATTTTTAAATACTTTATAAAAATTATGTATACTTTTTAGTTTTGTTCTAAAGCACTATTATTTTTCTTCAACTAATAATTTTTTACCATATGCTGTTATTTTACCATCATCGATTATTAAAGTTCCATCAAGCCCTATTACATCCATATGACTATCAGATTCTTGACGTATTTTAATTCTTCTTTTTTCTACTTCAGTAGGCATTTTATTTTTCCTTTTAATTGAATATAATTTCTTCAACTTCAATTCTTAATGTTTTTGATACTTTATCTATATAAGGTTTTTTAATAATTCTAAATTTAATTTTATTAGAAAATATAATTTCATTTTCAAGCGGAACAAAGGCCGAATGAGTTATAGATACTCCTGTTTTATTATTATTAATTTTAAATAATATATCACCAAAATATGTTTCAGCATGATGAGAACTACTTGTCCACGAGGATATCCCATCCATATCAACAATTTCACCAATATTTAAATTAGACCAATTAGCACGAGATATTTTTGAAGTAGGTTTTATAGCTCTATATACAGTATTATTATAATACCCATTATATTTTGGTGATATTTGAAGATATTGTTCTATTCTTGCTATATCTGCTTTCAATTCAGAAAAACCTCTTTTTATTGCCTCGGTTGGAGAAAACGAAGTTCCTTGCAATATTGGCACATTATCTACCTCTATCGCCATTGTTGGAAATTTACCAGTTCTTTGGTAATATCGAATAACCCTAAAATCACGCATTGAATAATTATGCAAACTATCATACATTTCTGAAACTTGTTTCTTTGTTAAAGTAACTCCAGCTTCTTTAGCATCTATTGCTATTATTTTTTCAGCCCTCTTCTTCCGAGCCTCTATTTGAGCTGGGGTCATTCTTCCCGGAATATATCTTGATGAAACTCCAAGATGATCTCGAACTAATACTGGATCTTTTGGAACTTCTGCAGTAGGTACTACTGGCTTCTTAGGCCTTCTTGCTTCTAATACTGGCACCATCCACGTACAGCGTCCTGCGGGGTGCACTGGAATCAATCCTTGCGCATCATGTACTGTATATATTTGCCCATCTAAAGGAGCACATTGAGGACACGCATCTACTGCTGCATTAAACTCAACCTTTTTAACTCCTCCTTCAACATATCCTTCCAATGTACCTTCAGCTTGTGCCCTCGCTGTTTCTGTATGTGCTATTAATTCTGCTCTTTTCTTATGTAGTTTTCTTACATATCTATCATATCTTTTCTTTTTTGCAAGTGTTGTTAAATCAGTTCTTTTTTCATCTAAAAACTTTCTATATGATTGCGTTGCTTTTACACCTCTGCTTGATAAACCTATCAATGGTTTTATTTCTTTTCCTATTTGTACTCGTGTCATTCCTGTTTCGATGCCAGTGCTTATAATATGCGCTATACCTTTTTGTGTTTCTTTAGTTACTTGAGACACCATTGTAGCTGTAATAGTATTTGCAAGCGCAACAGCATGAGGATTGAATACATCAAAAGAACCTTCAATACGACCAAGTAAAAAAGCCTGTTCACCTGACTTTTGCATTATATCAAGCGTTAAAGGTCTAACTGACTTTATACCAGCTTCTTCAATTAATTTCCAATTTGTTAATTTAGAAGTTAATTGGTTTGCAGTAACTTTAGAAAAAGAAGATAGCCCTTTTAATATTTGTTTACGTTGAAAGAAAAACCATTCATCTATAGCTTTTTCATATAAAGGTTCATATTTAGCCCTTATACGCAATTCCATACGTCTAATAGTTTCTTTTCTACTAAACTTTTGTAGAATAGATACCAAAAATTCATCAATATCAAATAGCTTTTCTTTTGTTATGAGCATTTAATTGCTTTCAGAATAAGTACAATAACTTTTACGTTCATTTTTACTTCTATCACCATAATACGGATACCTTTTACAAACCATTGGTTTATTATTTTCTATCATGCATTTATGAGTAATTGCATTATAAAAATCACACCAGAATCTTATTCCTTTTCCGTCCTTATATAATGGTCTCCAATAGTTTTTTATAAAAACTATGTCAGACGGGTATTCAAATGCTCCCGGACGTTTACTTATAATTAATTTCCCATTTCGTAAATAAAAATCTTTTCTTACCTTACACCAAATCTCTATACAACAGCGACCACATTGAGAACATCCATTCATACTACTTACTCCTACTTTTATATTCTTTCAATTAATTCCTGTGTTCATATAAATATATTGCAAAATAAATAAACAGAGGATTAATACTAATATTATAATTCACAAAATTACCAAAAGCATCTCTTCTTATTGAATCTACTTTTATATACCTAGATAGTTTCATTTCTTTCCACCAAGTATTTCTATCAAAAACCTTAATACTTTTTGTATAGGTAAAAGAATACAGAATCTTAATACAGAAAAAATAAAACCCAATATTGTTAGATAAATATATTTTAGTATTCTTTCTATCATATAAATTCCTATTATGGTAAAGGCATATTAAGTTTCAAAGACAGTGGTTCAATATCGATATCTTCACCGTTTTGAAAAGTTTTTAATGCCCAATTCTGCGCACAATAAAGAGTTCCTACCCCCACAACAGCCCATCCATAAGTAATTTGTGCACCTGTTACGTCCCAATGTGCCCCTGTTCCTGAATTATATACTGAAACAGAAGGATCGGCTGCTGTTGCTGCTGTCCATGTTCCTTTTGTCAATGTAATTGCTTCGCATCCATTTGCTGCGATAATAGTTAAATCAGCATATACAGTAGCATTATTAATAGTAGCATCATTAGAAAACAAAACAATTCTATGTACCTCTGGAGTAGCAACTGTTTTAAATATAGCATCCAATACTGCCTGCGCCCCTTCAATTGCCCAAATTTGATCTGTTGCTGCCATTGTTTCTTCCTTTCATTTTAACATTAAAATTATTATTATTTACTTACTTATAACCTATCTTGCTAATCACTTGTGTAAATACTTCTCCATATGCTTCTCTATCATCTGAAAAAACTATATATACCCAAAATTTCCATGTTCCCGCCTCGTCTAAAATAGTTGTATCTACTACGTCATAATAAACAGTGCCATCAGAAGTATCTCCGGCTATTGCTGCCCAATACCCTTCTATACCGCTTGGCTTTTCATAATAAATCCGCCTAACAGATGCTCCTACAATACTTTGATCACATGTCAATTGTATACGAAGAGCACTTTGATTTTTAAAAATTTTGCTCATAGTTATATCACCGAATCCTTATCTAATAATATTGTTATTGCAGAATTCTCAGTTATATCTTTTATTCCAGAATCTTTAGCTATTAAAATAGTTATAGTAGAATCTTTTGCTAATAGTTCAAATAATACTACAAAAACTGCAGCTACTTCTAAATCAATTGATGGATCTACCGATCTTGTAAATCCAGAAGTATTAGCTATTTCTAAATTTATTAAAGCTTCTAAAGCTCTTTTTATATTTACTTCATTATTTATTTCTAAATTAATAGATGCTGCCAATGCCCTTTGAATACCTATAATATTCAATACCTCTAAATTTATTGATGGTTCTAATACCAATCCAAATTTAGATACCAAAGAAGCTTCTAAATTAATTGATGGATCAATTTCGTAGTTTGGAAATAATTTTAAATTAAAACCAACTTCTAAATTAATTAATGCTTCTAATGCTTTTTTAATTTTAGATATTAGAGACGCCTCCAAATTAATTGATGGTTCACCCGCTCGTTTAAGTTTTGAAGTATGTGCCACTTCCAGATTAATATTTGGCTCCACAATCATCCTAATTTTAGGAATCAGGGACGCCTCTAAATTTATTGAAGATGTTATATTTCTTGTTATTCCTATACTATTAGCAATTTCTAAATTTATTGAAGGATCGGTTGTCCATATAAGTTTTTTTGGTGCATTTACTTCCAAATCAATTGATGGTTCAATATTTCGTTTTATTGCAATTATATTAGATGCTTCTAAATTAATTAAAGCCTCATTCGCAAGTTTTATACTTAAAGCTAAAGTCGCTTCTAAATTAATAACAGGATCAACTTCTTGTTGGTAACTACCATCACCTATCGCAGCCGGAACTCCTATTTGTGTTCTGGCAGGATAAATCATTCTCGGATTGTCGGCATAAACAACATTAGTCACAGTTAGGTTATTTGCAGCATTGTAAATATCGGGTTCTGGACTTTTCCTACCAGACAATTCCCAAGCAAAAGCAGGTTTTATATTCAAAAGTCTTGTTGAATATCCTTTTGCTAAAGCAATAATTTGTGCATCGGTTAAGGAAGATGTATAGATTCCTACATCAAATAATGACCCATCTACCTCATCGCCACTATTTGAAGCAAATAAAATAAAATCTGTTAAGGCAGTACCAAGTGTAAAATCTATATTACCATTAATTTGCGTTTTTGAACCATCTAAAAACTTATCCCATCCGGAAGCCCCTGCTCCATCTTTTCTATATGCTATATGATGCCAATTAGTATCAGGTATTGTAATACCACTATCTATCCTTGGATCAGTGCCAGGTGCCCCAGGCGAAAAAAATTCGATGGTATTATTAACAAATTCATAAATTATAGCCCATTGTTTAGTAGCTTGGTATGATATGAGTATATAGGCATTTGACTGAGTAATATCCCCCAATTTAAACCAAAATACAATAGTAAAGGGGCCGGTATTACCACTAAGAACCGACAAATTAGCGCTTAATTTCCAACCTGCAGTCGCATCACTGTATCGTGCCATTAGGTTTCCTTTAATTCAACAGCGTGAAGTTCTCCATCACCGGCAGCATCGTCGTTTGTCGCATCTCTTATAACGCTCAGTCTGAATAATTCTCCAATTGCCACGCTATCCATTTGAGCCCCATCAGTAAAAGCAATACTAACAATATCAACCAGTCCTGTCGTTCCCGGGACAGTAGTATTATCAACACTCTGTACAGCAGCAAATCCATCACCATCAACATCATGCTGCTGATCACCCATACGTTCAAAAGCAGCATCCCAATCAATTGTATTCGCCTCAGCCGAGCTCATTGAATAATGAATATAGACTGTTATGCCAGTAGTGCCTGCATAATGACGAGGCATAATAGCAGAAAAATAAATAGTCTCATTCGTTGTGGGATCAAAATCTAATACTGGATGGTTATTCCGAGTGTCCAGCGTTGCAAAATTAGTAGCTGGGGGTTCTGCATTATGCGGTGTAAAAATTAGTAAAGTATCTCCACTTGCCATATCAATTCACCCCCTCGAACATAACATCAATAATAGCTTTGAATATCCACCGTTTTTGTTTCAAAGTAAGGCTACTCTTGGCTGGTTCGGGTGAATTATTATTAATAGTAATAAGTCCATTTTCAACAGCAGCAACAACATTATTTATCCATGCTTTTATATCACCCTTAGATAAACTTGTTGCTTCCCGTAAATTGCTTATATAGTCTTGATATTTACCAGCCAATACAGCTTTTTGTTCGTCCGTTAGCGCCATTTACCCCATCCTTTCTTATTAATATTATCATTTCCTATGCGTTGAAATTGTTTGCCCCGCTTCATTCATTACATATATATCCGCATTATATACATAGTAAGTAGACCAACCTTCATTATCTTGTATCTTGATTTCTTTGAATCCTATACTGGTACAATCCTTATCGGGTTCACTTATTATTTGAATTGCTCCTTCTTGTTTTTCTACTCTTTCTTTCCATTCTTTGTATGTATTAACATAGATATGAGCAATATGATATTTAAGAGCTTCTAAAATAAATTCTTGCTTCCGATCTGTCATAATTTTTACAGTTAGCATTTTATTACTTACTCCTTTCTTTTTATTTTGATTCTGTAATATCTTTATGTAGTTTATTTATTTGTGATATCATTTCCATTTCTTCATTATCACGTTTTTCCAATCCAGCTTCGCCCACTTCTATCAAATTTGTACTTATATAAAATTTATCACCATCTTTATATGACTCCAATCCCCCTACTTTTTGCCTCGCTTCATTTGGTGTCAATGATCCTCTTTCTATCATAGTATTATACATTTCAACATCTGACTTTAAATCCCTTGTATCTAATGGTGTAAATACAAAAGTATATTTATGTAAATCCATGCCATCTTGTATTATTTGAAAATTGATATCAAACATTAACTTCTTACGCAATGGTTCTATTACTGACTGTTTATATATTTCAGTATGTTCCTTTATATTCGTACCGCCCAATGTTCCTTTAATGCTTTTACCAATACGTTCAGGAGGCATTGAATACGCCATCAATATCCATGCTTCCAATGTTTCTGCATAACTTCTAAAAGAACCATCTTTTTCTGTACCAGATAGTTGTTTAAACTCAACCTTACCACCATCGGGAACTTCTAATACCATTGTTTTATGAGCATTTTCAGAAGCTTTTATTTTCTCATCAAGAAATTCTGTTATATTAGTTGCTATATTTTTTTCCCATTCTCCATATAAAAGTACAGCCCATGCAGGTATTGCAAAATTTCTAAAAAATGATAAGTTATAATCTTTTATTTCACGCTGACTGATACCACTCGAAGCTGCTGGAAGTATGTTTGGAATACCATAACAACCTTTTTTATCATAATGCGTTATAAATACAATTATTTCATCTGCTCTATTTTTAACATCAACCTTTTCTTCTTTTCCTGTTTTTGCATTATATATAATTTCGTCGCCATATTCTTTATAGTATCTTCTTTTATCATTAACCTGTTGACACCATATTTTCCTATTTTCATGTAACCACATATCAGCAGCACGTAAATAATATAATTCCGCTACTTCTCCTTCTAAATTTCTTTTTACTTGAATAAATCCCGCACCAACTATGCCCCAATCAAGTAATACAAGATTACATAATTCAAAAAGACTCTGTTTCGGATTGACACGTATCACAAATTTTTCTATTTTTTTCTTCTCTTCTTCATCTTCTTTTTCTTCACCTTCTTTTAACTGTATAGAAAAACCTAACCCAGCTGTATCTAATGCTATTTGGTTTACAGTAGCATAAAAAGGTTCACATGCTTCATATAGAGAACGAAAAGAATCTGGAGGAAAAGGCCTTCCAATTAAATGATAAACATTTGTAGATTTCTTATCTTCTAATTGTTGACTTCCTTCAGTTTTAGAAAAAGGAACAGTTGTGTATCGTCCTTTTCTAATAGCAGTAGGTTTTACTATTTTTTCTATTACTTTCTTTCCACCAAAAATATTCATAGTATTATTTCCTTACGTATTTAGTTTATTTAATTTCTTATATCTCTTTTTCATCTTTGGATCACTATCAACATATTCCTTATAAAATTCATTGTTTAACCAAAAGACTTCTCTAAATCCTCTAAATAGTTCTTTAAAATTATTACCTTGTGTAGTTATTCCTAAATATTTACAATGAATTATAGTCCAACTTGATTTTTTAGTATTATATATTATTTCTATCTTAAATTTCTTTTTCATTCTTTAATCTCTTTAGGTGTTATATTATTAATAGTGATTTTATCTTTTGAAAAATAAGTATCTTCTTCCTTACCCTATGACATATAACGTCTTTGAAAATCTAAAATAGTAATTCCCACAATTTCATTTGTATCAGAATTTTTTCTAACAAAATCACCTTCGCTAATTTCTTCAGCTAATCCAGGAGAAGGTTTTCCAAACGAGATATAAAGCACATCTGCAATTTCATCATAATTTATTTCCATACTATTTCCTCCTTTTGTTTAAATATTCTTTATATCCTATCAAATTCCTTTGGTAAACACGCCTTAAGCATACTTTAAATAGTTTTTAGTATAAAGTATCAACTGAACTTTTAAATGTGTTAAACAGTGTTCTTCTATTCAATTCTACCCCATCCAAGTTTCTCAGATAATTAGTTAATCTTTCTTTATTAATTTTTTATCAATATCTTCTTCACAGTCTTGTTTTATCCTCATAATCATAAATCCATAGTCTCGCAATTTCACATAGAGCAACAAATACAGCATCTTTATCCTGTTCTAATTGCCCAAGTTGTTTATATGGAACTAAATCAGGATGAGTTTTCTTTTCTCTATTGTATATGTTCCCATAAGCCCATCTCATTGAAAAGTAGCTTTGCATCCAACTTCCGTGTAATTCCTCTGGGGAATTGGAACGATTTTCTCCGCACTGGCGTTCAATAACTTTCAGGAATTGATTCTTGAAAGCCTCTTCTCTTTCATCCCATACCACAGGAACAATAGGAGCCTTGCTTCCGATAGCGGCTAATCTCGCCGCATTATAAATAAATTCTGCCCTACGCTCAATTAAATTCATTGTTTTCTCCTTGTTTACATTATTTGTTGTATGTACCTAAATTCCTTTGTTTAACATGCCAAAAATGCATCTTAAAAGTTAAATAGTATAAAGTATCCCCTAATAATTTAAATGCGTTAAACAGCGTTTATTCATTCTATCCTATAGCAGCACAAAGCAATGATCCTACAATTGCTCGTATTGCTTTTTGTTTAACTGGTATTTCCACATTTTCCAATAATAGTATCTTTCCATGCTTTGTTTCTGTTATTAATAATATCATAGGTTCAAACTTTTCTAATTGTATATTTTCTTTTAATACAGCTATTACATTATATTCAGCACGTTCTGGTAACTTTGATAAATTAATTTTTATTTTTGGCATTGTTTACATATTTTCTTCTTCAAAATTTATCCTTTCAGCATGTTCACCCTTTTTACCTATATTAAATTCTGATACAGGTCTATAATATCCCATCACACGAGTCCATATTTCGCATAGTTGTCTTTCTTTATCATCTATATTTATTAATTCATTATTTTTTCCATAAGTTTGAATCATATTATTTATATTTCCTTTTCAACATTATATTTGCACGAATACTTATCAGTATCTTTATTATATGAAATATTTTCTCTTTTTATACATCCAGAACATTTACCTAAAACTGTTTGCTTTTTAATCATTGGGCAATCTATAGATCTATTCGTATGCAGTTGAAGCAAAAGTTTTTCTGACATTGTAAAAGCATGTTTCATTTATTTTTCCAATTTATCAACATCTTCTTTTTTTATTATTAATATTTTTGTCATATCATATATATTTTTTGAAAGAGCATCTTCTAAACTATTATATTCATATATATGATAATTTTCTCCACAACATTCACAAGCCCAATCAAAAGGATTTAATTTAAACAAAATACGAAAATATTTTATTGCTTTCTTTCTTGGAGCTTCAATATAAATTTCTTCATAAGGTTCTATTTTAAGTTTACCTCCACCCGAATGTGTATCAGAAAAATTTGTCCAACAATTCATATTTCCACTTTCATTTTTAGTGTTATGGTGGAGGTGATGAGAATTGAACTCACGTCCAAATATAAACGTACCATGAAGGCCGCTTTGTTATATTTGTCGAGACCTGAACGCCCCCTTATTTATTTATTTTTGGCAGATCGGAAAGGATTTGAACCCTTACTTTTGGATTTGGAAACCAATGTGCTGCCATTGACACTACCGACCTATTTATTATTTAATTAAGTTTTATTACATCAATATCATCACTATTTTTACCTACAAATGTATTTCCAACATAAAGCCATTCTGCACTTGTACCGGTATTTATATAAGTAGGTAAATCTGCTGGTACTACTTCCCACCAAGGGTAAGCTGGTGCAATTGGTTCCGGTTTATATGGATTGCTTGGATATATAGGCATTGGTATATATTCCTTTTCTATCTTATCGCTATCAGATATTTGCACCCATCCTCTTGAAATACCATCTTTGTCTTTACATCCATGACAATCGATAGGTATGCCATCATTAAGACCAATTGCTTCTATTTTTCCAGTTCCTTTACATACTGGACATATTACTGCTTGCATTGTTATTCTCCTCTTTCTTTAATTAATCCATCAAGAAATATTTGTAATATTTCTACTCCTAAAATACTACTTGTTTCAAAAGTATATATATTATCTTCCTTATCTATTAAAAGCATTTCGGTAGGATAAGCTCCTATATTATTCACAGTATTTGGAATAATACATGTTATATTATTATTTTTATATTGCATTACCAATACTTCTCCTTTTCTATTTCTTCTAACACAACTTCATACTTTTTATGTTCTGTAGAAAAATGATTATCTTTGGTTACATGAAATTTACAATCAATGGTCATAATATCATTTGTTTTAGCATGGATAGAAAATTCAAAAGTTCCTTCTGGCATATTAAAGAATTTTACCAAATCACGAGCTAAGTTCTGTTGACTTTCTGTATTTATAATTTTACTCATTTAATCTTACTCCTTATGTTCTTTTAGCATTCGTATAGCAAAATCAACAACATTCTCAATATCTTTCATTTCAGTATCTTTTATTTCCTCATTATAATTATTTAAAAGAAAATCTGCTAATTTAGTTAAGTCCTTATCTCGATCTTCTGAGAACGCTAAACCTTTACCAGTATGAAAATATCCTGTTATTCCTATTCCAATCATTTTATTCTCCTATTTACTTTTTCCACATTGCTACCACTACCACTATTATAAAAATACTTATTCCTACTGCTGATATTAATCCCAGTAGTTCTAAGTTCATTTTATTATTTCCTATTTAAATTTTTCTAAACAAGGAATAGATATAGTTGTGCCATAAAGATTTTTCATCCTTTTATATTCTTTAGCATTTTCAAATTCTATTTCTTTCATTATTTCTTCTGTTAAATCGATATAATTTTCTGCTATATCATAATTAATCCATTGTTCTATAAGTTTTCTAATTCTTTCTTTCAAAGTATCGGGTTTTTCATAATTACATTCAACTGTATAAAAGACACCGTTAAAAGTAATTCGTTTAAAATAATCACAAAGAAGTGTTGGATGATCCATAGTACAATATTTAAGTTTTTGACATTTCTTTTTTTGTGCTGGACAAATAACGTAAATGACCGGGTTCTGGAGGTTCAAAAGTTTTTTTAACTTTAGCATTTTCTTTTTCCAATTCCTCTACTACCTTTTTAGCTACGTCTTTAAAATGATTTATATTCCAAACAGCTTTTTCACACCTTAAATCGCAATACATTTTTTCAATACCGCAATTTTTGAATTGTTCAAGTAATATCTTTTCTATTCTTTCAAGTAAAGTAATTGGTTTTTCATAATTACATTCAACAACAATATCAGTACCATTGTAAATAATTCTTTTAAAATATTTACAAAGCGCTACATGTCCTGTAGTACAAAAACTTACTTTCTCAACATGATGAATCGCTGGACACATTACATAATTTTCTTCATCTACTTTTACTTCATTCATTTTGCTATTACTCCTCTTCCTCAATAAGTTTTACTGCTTTTTTCAAACAATCTTCACAAATATAAGTATTCATATTTCCTTCTATCAAATGAACAACCTTATTTTGAAATTGAGAGCAAACATTGCACCAAGTATCTATTTTTACATCCATCATTTTACTCCTCTTCCTTTATCGCTTCGAGTATCTTATCAGCAAGTGCTCCTAAACTATTTGGATGAAAATCTGATGCTGATCCTATTATTGCAATGATCTTTTCTTTAGGTGTTTGCTTTGTATAAGAACATAATATCACAAACTTTTCTTCAGCATTGTATTCTATTCCATGATAACAAGATACACACTTAACACATGTAGCTACTTTACTCATCGCATTCTGACGCGGGCAACGTACTGTACTGTTTGCTTTATTTACTACGAGTTGTTTTACATTCAAGTTTTCTTCTGATACCATTTTACTATTTCTCCTTTTGTTTTAAATTTTTATTTCATTTATCTATTTCTCATTAACTTCTTCTTCCTCTAACCACTTTTCCCATGCTGTTATATTAGCTTCTTGCGTATCTGTTAAAGTTAAACCCATACCATATTCAGTATTTATGCAAAGGTCTCTAAATATTGCAGCAGGATTACTTTTAGAATTTATTTCCATTACTACTTACTCCTTTTCTTTTATTTTAAAATATCCACTCAAACTAAGTGCTTTATTATTAAAATAACTTTCATTATATTCTTTAAAATCTTTTGATGATACCATAAACCAGCAATCATCAGGTAGTTCTTCGCAAAGAATTATTTTAATAAGTTCTGTTATTTTGGTATCCATTTCCCTTTACTATCTTTATGAAATATTATTGTTTCGCCAGTATAAAGTAGAATTGTAATAAACTCAACTGTACTATCAACATTAATAATACTATCTTTCTTATTTTTATCTTTTATTGGTTTTGTATCCATTTTTGTTTACCAATTCAAATTCAATTCAACAAAATCAGTTTCTTTCTTTATATATCCATTATCCTTTAACCATTTTATTTTTATATAACAAGAGTAATATACCTTACCTGCATGATCTATAAAAATTTCTGAATCAGAATATTTATCACTACCTTGTAACTTAAAATATGAATGCATTTTTCCAAGTATTCCGTCCATATCAAATTCTTTTAATACTCTATAAATTCCTTCAATACGATAATCATCATATACACCATCTGTTACTATTATTACTTGTCCTTTTTTTATAAGCATTTTACTATCTACTCCTTTTCCTTTTAACTTTGCAATTATTTCTTTATAGTGTTTCTTAAGGCATATAGGACAATCAATTCTTTTCGTCTCTATAATAGTTGTATAATAAGAATCAACCAATACTTCTACTTCGCCGGATTCACCACAAATATTACAATCCTTATATCCTTTCATTAAACTACTCCTTTTATTTAATTTTATCACCATATTTTCCCCACCATTCAAACATTTCCTTGTCGTCTTCTTTCATTACCTCAACCCATTCTTCTTCTGTGTACCAACCTTTCTTTGTTAACTCATTAACTTTTTCAATATCTTTTTTTGCAATCTCTTTCATTTTATTATATTTCCCATAATAAATCTGAAGTACTTTTATCAGCTTTCTTATGTACCAATTCAATTTTATCAATAAACTTATTTATATCCTGACAATCCTTCATTTTTATATGAATACTTTCTATATCTTCACCAAACTCTTTAATAAGTTCTTCAACAAGCTTTGTTTTTTCTTTTAACAATTAATACTTCTCCTTTTCAAATTCAATAGCTTTAAGATATGTCTGCATAATCTCTTCAAAGAATGCTATTCGTTTTGCTGTTATCTTATTAGATATTTCTTCTACTGTTTCTTTCACAAGCCAATATTCATTAATAGAAAAGTATACCATAGTGCCACCATTAAAGTTTTTACGTACTCCTATGATTTTATCAATAGTAACAATACAATCCTCATTATCTATAAGTAAATGTAACTTTACAAACTGTACCATTTTACTTCTCTCTATCTAAAAATTAAAATCTGAACTACCTTTACCATTTACTTCTACGCCACAAACATATTTTTCTATTGAAGGTATATAGTATACTGCTTCATTAACATTACATTGAAAACACCCGCTCATAGTTCTTCTACACTTAAACAAAGGACAATATATTTTATTATTAGTAGGAAAACGTTCTTTTGACTTCTTCATATCAACTAATCTTGCTTCTTCTAACATTCTATCCTACTCCTTTTTGTTATAACTCTATATTTTTGTAATTATGAAACTTTGTTCAAAATAAAGTATCTACTTTTTATAACATATTCCTGTGAACCCTTATAAACATTGAAAATTATTTTCTTATCTCTATTATACATTTTTTAATAAAATATTTTTTCATTTTTGTTGTAACTTCAATAAAACAATAATATTAAACTTTTAAGGTAGTACAGGAATCCCGATTCTCCACCTGCTCTTCTCCGTATTCTGCGTCCTTACTATCACAAAGTTATAGGATTGTCTAGCGACCAGAGCGTGCTATTTATTGATCGTACTATACACCAACTACCTTTACCTACTTACTTACGGCTGGTACCCTATTGTTTATTCTATTCCTATTTTATCCTTCATCCGCTATAAGGTTATCAAGAATAAGTTTTTTTAAATGATTATATACATCTTCTAATCCTATATTCTTAAATAATTGAGTATCATGTGACTAATCGTCATTTCTTATAATTCTTACAATATCAAATAATCTATCCTGTTCCTTTACAGATAATTTTTCTTGCATTTTCCTACTCCTTTTAAGTGTTTTCACAGATACCAAACTTTGTTCAAAATATTTTTCTTTCCACAATGTACCCGAATTTACTTAGAAGCTTATATCCATTGACTTCTTTTTTTTACTTTTCGAAATAAATTATTTTTTTAATTCAAGCTAACTTCAATAAAAGGTTTTCTAATTTTCTTATCTCTATACCACTTCTATATAAAACTAAAAAAATACTATATATAATAAACAACATTTTAAATATCTTTCTTAACATGTCATCCTTCCTTTCCTTATCTCTTTCTTCTTATCTGCTAATGCTACTGCTGTTACAACCGCATCAGCTAAGTCACCGTGCCCGTGAATAGTCCTGTCATGTGCTATAGACAGTGAATTATTCCTTCCATAGTATGCTGTTGTATTTATCAAACCTTGTTTCAATTCTTTCTTTTCAGGCAACACTATGCGTCCTTGTAATAATAAACTCTTAAACTGTGAATATATTTGTGGTAATGTATCTCGTATATCTACATGTAATCCTATCTTTTCAAGTGCTTGTTGTACCCATCCGCCTGCATATCTATCTATGCAACAATCTTTTGCATGGTATTTTTCATATAATACTTTAATATCTGCAGTAATTATATCACCATCCTTTGTTTCCCATGATCTCGTACATGCTACTTTAATAGTTTTATCCTCTTTATATGCTATAGCGAATCCAAATCTATCTTTTCCTGCCAATCCACTTTGATCTATACCTGCAAAATACTTAAACTTAGGATCATGTTCTATATCTCCAACCACACTAAAAGCAGCATTTAAAGCATCTAAAGGAAAATAGGTTGATTTCTTTTCAGCAAAGAGTGCAAGAAATTCTCTATCATAATTATCAGGATCACGTAACTTTTCTTTTTCTAAAAACTTTGCTGGTATTGTAGGATTCATCACTTCAGTTGATGCATGTACTGTTAATCGTTCTGGTACTTCAAATCCTTCTTCATACCAATCATAGAGCAAGCCTTGCTTCGCTGCAGGTGTTGATATCATAAGTGTCCGTGCACCTGGAAACTGTGCCATACGTGGTCTAAGCGCATTAAATATATCTACATCTGCACTTACATATCCTTCACCATAAAAATGTCCTACTTCATCTAATATAAAACAAGCAATTGGTAATCCACGTCCTGCTGTTGAGTTACATGGCATTGAAATAATCTTCATACCATTCTTAAATTCTATCTCTGTAGCTATAGGTTCTTTAACAAGTAAATGGCCTAAGTTACTATCCATAATCATTTGTTTTGCATTGCGTTGAATGATCTGACGTGCTTGTTCTATACGTGTTGCAATGATAATGACATAACCAGTTTCACCTGATCTTAAATACTGAGACCATTTATCACGTGTTGCTTCGTATAATGCTATAATTGAAGCAAGAAATGATTTACCTGATCGTGCTCCAAGTATCCATACACCTTCAATAGTATCAGTAGAACCGTGTGTAATGCCTGTAATTTGCTTTGAAACTTCTATTAGGTGTTCTGGTATAGGTAAGCCATAAAAGCTTCTTAAAACGCATTCTTGCGCTGGTCGTTCCTCAAAAGATAAATTCAGAAATTCTTTGCCTGTTGCAAATTCTATAATGTTAGCACTCTGAAGTGATATTGCTTTGTTCTTTATAACAGTAGACTTGTTTAGAATACCTTTCCTACTCTTTCTACCTTCATGTGTAAGACCTGCTATCTGTCTTGCCTTTGCTTCCGGTGTCTTTGCATGATATGACTTAGCGCTTCTAAAACCTTTCCTCATTGCTCCATACACTTTGATCTGAAAATATATATTTTCGCAATCCCATTTATTTTATTCATTTTTCCCCTATTATATTTTATATCTATTTTTCTTATATTCATTACCTATTACTTTCTATAATTTTGTTTTTATATTTATATAAAAAGGATATCTTCTGTTCTATTACAAATACATTATTTCCTTTATTTAAATCTTCTTATACCCTTTTATTTTCAATTAACTTTTTATTTATTTTTACTGCTTATTGTATACATTATTATTTTTTTATAATTTCAATTTAAAATCTTTAATATTTATTTTTACCTTTCTTTCTACTCTTTCTTTTTATTAATATTTCTTACACATATATTTATACTTCCTCTTGAGATCATCTACTTTTCTTTTTTTATTTTTTTGCCTATCTAATTTAGTATTTATCATATCCATTTTATTATTTTTTCTTAATTGATATTGTTTGTGCTATAATTGTTATTTCAGATGCTTCTGAACAACACAACTGAGGATGATAATTCATAGCTACGTCTCCACCATTTGTATCTACTGGAATAATAGATTTTATAATACCTTCAAATTCCATTTCATTCTCATTTTCTATAGCTTTAAATAACATCATATTGTTCCTACTCCTTTTTATTTTTTACAACCCATAATATAAGACTCCCAACTTTCTAAATCACAACCATCCTCAACATAAATTTCATCAAAACGACAACCCATTATTCTTTCCATAGTACCAACCGCTATAAATTTTATATAAGATCCGTTACCAAACTTTATCATATTACTATTTATTACATTAAAAACATGTCCTGATGACTTGAGTTTTTCTACAGTATTGGTGATAAAACTTTTTATATTATGAGTATTCCTAAAAAGAAAAAGTATCTCTCTTTTTGAAGCGACTGCACATTTTATAATCTCTGCGCAAAACTCATTGCTCTTATCAAAAGTTCTTACATTGTGTTTAATTGTTTTTTCCATTTTCTACTCCTTACCATAAGTCTTTTATTGTGAACTTTTTCATAACCACAAACTACAGCCTTTAAACCATTTATATTTGTATACATATCGAAGTATGGACATTTCTTACATTTTGTATCATATATGCCTTTATTATTTTTAGGGCATATAATATAATAACCTACATATATATAAGAACCAAAACCACTTTCTTTATTAACTTGAATTCTATCTTTTATATATTTTATATTTATTTTTCTTTGCTTTTTAAAATATCCCCATTGTATTATTATTGATATAAAAGAAGATATAATACAAAACCAAACAACATTATGTAAAGTTATCATATTTTCTTCCTACTCCTTTTAAAAATTCAATAAATCAAAACCATATTCATAATAATCTTCTTCACATTTTGCTATTGCTAATTTTATTGCTTTCTTTTTCTTTTTGGTTGTGAATATTGCAGTATAATATTCTTCGATTTCTTTAGGTGTCATATAATAATAATTCAAAATGTGTTTACTTTTTTTAGTATAATTCACAGAAGCAGATAAATTGTATCCTCTGTATTTACCATCTTTGCATTTTAGTATTCCAAGAAAATTATCAGCGCTCATGTTTTATTACTCCTTTTCCATTGCTTATAATATGTAATATATTTATAAAAATCAAAAAAATCAAGTAAAAAATTTAAATAGTTTATTACTTCCAATCATATATACCCTTTTTATGCGTTTTAAAGGGTGTAGAACATGTTATTTATCCTTTAATGATACTTTATACTTCCCAACCTTTTAAATCATTATTTCAACATTATCGTTTGTTATGTAGTAGTTGATAAATCAATATGTATACATTTCCCATCATACAAAGGAAATTCAATTTCCATTTTTGGTATCAAATGTAAAATCAAATCAGTAATTACTATTTTACGTTCTTCAATTGTTAAACTTTCTAAAAATTCTATCATTTTTTTATTAAATTCAATATCTTTCATTTTACCTTTTATAGCATATATTTTTAGTAATTTCATTATATCTATTCTATTCCTCCTCTTGTCTCATTACCATTTTATATCGTTTCTTCATTTTTAAAGCATGTTCACATGAATTATAATCACAATTTACATCTTCCCAATAGTTTATAAATCCTTTAAAATTCCATATAAAATCTTTCAAAGCAGAATAAAATGTATTCCCTTCGCCATATATACCTAAAAATTTGCAATCCATCCACCATTGATTGTCTTCGTACCATACGTTAATTGTGAATGATTTTTTCATAAGAATGGTAACTCCTTTTCATTTTCAATTTGTTTATATTGTTTCCAAGTTATTGATTTAAAAATTGCAGTATGGTTTGTATATCTTGCAAAATCACTTAATTCCTTTTCATCATTAGATTGTTTATAAGAATGTACATATTCTTCCCATGTTGTTGAATTAAATATTTGCTTTTTATCAACAAATATTGCAAAATTTCTTGTTTTTTTATTTACTCTATTCCCATCCCTATCAATAAAAGGTTGTACAAATGGTTTTGTACATATACCTTTTAAAAATTTTACTCTTTTAAGTGTTGTTTCAACATCTTTTGCCAATACATAAATAAAGTATTCTCTTGGTGTGCAATTATGCCACCTAAGTAATTCCACAGCTTTCCTAACAGGTTCAATCATTTCATCATTATCACACGCTAATCTTAAATAAGGTTTCCAATGTACTTTTGCTAATAATTTTGCAATATCATCTGTAATTAATCTTGCATCTAATCCTTGGTTAAAATCCACTTTTAAGCCTAAATCAACTATTTTTTCTATTTGTTTCAATCCATGTGCTGAAGCTAATACATTATTATCAAGTAATTTTACTTCTTTTCTATCAATAGCAATACTTTCAATATCTCTATATGCTCTTAATTTACCTTCTTTTATAGGTACTATGCAAAAATTACATTTACGTATACATCCTCTTGTTAAAAATCCTATTGCTTGTTTAAAATCTGGATATAATGAATAATCAAGTTCAAAATCATCAATTTCTTTAGGTAATTCAGTTGTTAAATCAAATCCTGATCCACCACAAATCATGTTATCATATATCTTTGGTTTTTCTGAATAGCTAAATATCAAAGAAACATAAACTTTATCATATGTTCCTCTTAAAATAGGCATATACCAACTTACTTCATCACCTAATGATTTATGGTATGCAGATAATTTCATAATAGCATAATTAGGAATTTTTGAATCTGGTGCAAATAAACCTATATTCATAAATAAATTTCCTTTTATGTTAAAACTAATGGGCGCATACCAGAACTGCTTAAATCATCTGGTTCAATAATTTCTAATATTTCAGCAGTATGTGGATGAATGTCTTTTTCCTTATTTAGTTTTTCTAATGCTTCCTCTTGATCTTTTGCTTCAATTTGTCCTTGTTGTATTGTAAAACCTGTTTCAATATTACGTAAAATCCATTTGTATTTCATTATTTACCTTCAATCAACATTATTTCACCTTGTTTTTTTATTACATAATTTTTAATAGTATTTATATTTTTACCAATCATCCATTTTGCTATTGGTGGAGTTTCTGTAACAATATCATTTTTAGTAAAAATACCTATTATACCATAATCTAATTCAATACGATAAAACATACCTTTCTCCTGTTTAAAGAAAAATGGATTTTGCTTATAAAAATCATATATAACCCAATAACCTCCAGCACAATAATCTGTTTCATCATGTGGATTACAAATAAGGCAATCACCACAAGTATCGCAATACGCTTCATTGCACTTAGGGTCTGGCATATTAATCATTTCAAAAGTTTTATCAAGTTTTTCTATATCTGCAAGCATTTTATTATTTTTCCTTATTTTTATTCATTGGCATAATACCTATAATTTTTCTTTCAGCATGTACTACTTGTTCCAATTCATCATAAAATATTTTAAATATCAAATCATCTTTAGTTTGCAATTCAATATGATCTGGATGCATTATAATACCAATAATTTCTTTTTCTGTTATTATATTATTATTTATTATTTGCATTTACTTTTCCTTTATTAATTCCAATGCTTTTTTTAAACAATCTTTACAAACTTGAGCTGTCCAACTATGTGTTTCCTTATTTATATAAAATTCTTCACCAATCCTTACAATTCTATCTACATCTTTTTTACATTCTGAACAATAATTCAATTTAGCTCCATCCGCTTTAAATGATTCCATTTTATTATTCCTCTTCAAATAATATTATACGAATTTTTTTTGTAAGTTCCCAATCAGCATATATAGCTACCTTTATACATTTATCATAAAAAGATAATTCTAAAGCAGAATTTGATAAATACGGTAATAATTTTTCTATCTTTTTAAAATAACTTTCAAATTTTTCATAAGCTTTTTCAATTTCATAAAGTTCTCTTGATATTTGCATTCCCACTTCCTTTTCTTCTATTGCTATTTCATTTTAAATTAAAAAAATCCAAAAATATTTGTTGCATTTTCATTATCATATCATCCATTGAAGAATCTGAAATAGATAATATATTATAATCTCCTTGATATTTTCCTATTATATACTTAAAATCTTCTTTTAATTGCCCATATTTTATATTTTCATAATTACAAAGTACATAAAATTCATAATCATTAAAACCGGTAGAATAAAAATCAAACTTATTAAAATCTTTACATACTCTACAATTACTGATATGCGTATTACTATTAATAGCATTTTCTGGGCAGCTTACCGTATCTTTTACCACTTTTAATTCTTTCATTTTATTATTCCTTTATTTAATTGTAATCATTTCTTGTATTTGTGGATACTTATATGAAGCACTTCCTGTTTTTACTAATATGTTCGAAGTTATTTGTACAGTACTTCTTCCATGCGTATGTCCGCATAAAATAGTTAAATTTTTATCAGGATATTCTTTCATTTTTTTTAGTAGTACATCCCCCACTGCTTTACAACTAAAATGCGGTAACCAATCATCACCAGATATAGCTCCTTTATACCAACTTGCTTCTTTAAATGGAGGCACATGTGTTAGTAATATTACATTTTGAAACTGTTTCAATGCTTGTGATAAAACTAACCATATCTGCAAAGCAGCTTCGTCTCCTAAGTCATTAAGTTTTTTTAAACGCTCATTTTTAGTAATCCCAGCAAGTTCTTTAATAAAATAATGATCACTAAGTACAATATTTGAACTATTGTAATTACCATATCTTCCATCTGCCCAAGAATCATGCCCTATTATACAAGTATTATCTGTTAATTTTATCATACCTGAAATTCTATCTGATAAATAATATAAATATTTTGACTTATCTGCAAGTTTTTCAACTTTTTCACAAACTGCTTTAATAGAACTTCCATAAAAATCATGGTTTCCAAGAACAAAATAAATTGGACGTTGAAATTCATTTTCAAATCGTTTAAGATATTTTTCAATTGAATCCGCTTCTCCTATATCGCCAGTTATAAATATAGCATCTGGTTTTCGTATCCAAATATTATAAAAAAATAATTTTAATGTTTTTTTATTAGGAAAATTTAAATGTATATCAGTAAGCCACGCTGCTCTCATTTTATATTATACCCATTTTTACAAGTAATTCTTTTGCTAAAAAAGCAGGATCAATATTGCTATCAACAGAATATTCTATTATGTGATCTTCAATTATTTTAGTAGCTTTTTCTATCTTTTGTTCTCTTGATTCCGTATCCATATCATATCTACAAATTACATGAAAAACATAATCACATTTATTACCTCTAATAAAATCAAAAAATACAAAATGTTTACATCTTTCCCAAATTACATCTTTCTCATAAACACCATTACAATAATTAATATTTACATCAATATTATTAGAATCATAGTTAGGACATAATACACAATTATTTTTATCTACTTTTAACTTTAACATTTATATTTCCTTTTTCTATATTTAAGTATTCACCAAGTTCTTTTTTTGTTTTTGCAAAATTTATTAAAGTTTCAATAGTAAATTCAAGAGATATTATTTTTTTATTATTGCTTTTATTTACTTTTTTAACCAATTTTTTAAGTATTTTATAAATCATTTCATAATACTCTTCTTATGAATAAGTAAGTATATTATTATTATTAATATCGTAATTAATATTCAAAATATCATCAGCAGTACATGCAATCAAAAATTCTTCATTTACTGTTAATTTAGCCATTTTAAAACTCCTTTTATTTAATGCGCCTTAAACACATTTAAATTATTTTTAGTATAAAGTACCAATAAAAGATAGATAAGGCATTCTACATGTGTCTATCAAAGTTTAAACAGTATTCCAATACAAAAGTCATACCTTATCTGCTTTCAATACCAAATCAGATACATCGCCAACCATATCTAACTTAAATTCTTTCATATCTGGTATTCCCTTCGGTTCAAAAAGTATATTTACTTTATCAATGTATTTCTTTAAAGCTCTTTTATATCTATCAGCAAGCGCTCTTCTTGAAAGTATTATATTATATTTAGTATTATACCAATCAGAAATTACATCCCATATTAATTGATCTGGTTTCTGTCGTGCAAAGTGTATGGCTTGGAATTGTTCTTCTGTTAATTCTGATAATATTATAGTTTTCTGTTTTAATTCCCGTATTTCTTGCAATAATTCATTGCTTGTTATATCTATTTCATATCGTTCTGTTGTTCCTATTAACATAATATTATTCCTTCTTTTAATAATTAAAACCAAACTTACTTTTTCTAATATTAGCATTATTATCAATAACAGGTTTTTTGTTTATACTTTTATTAATTTTTATAATGTCAGCGGCATTAATTCTACATTTTGCTATTTTGAAATATTCGGGGTCTTTCTCGATACCTATAAAATCCCTGCCGGTGTTTTTGCAGGCTATTCCGGTTGTGCCGCTTCCCATAAAAGGATCGAGTACAATCCCGCCGGTGGGAGTTCTGGTGAGTGTACAAAGATATTCCATAAGGGCAAGAGGCTTTACGCATGGATGATGATTCTGCCTTAAATGAACACCTCTATTTCTTGGATTATCACCACCTGGATTTCCTTCTTTTCTGGATAAATCCTGTTGTTTTTCTTCCAATCCCTCGCAACCTCGATTCCGTTCTGATTTTGAAGCCTTACTCTGATATTTGAATCGACACGGTTCAGCTGGTAGTGTTTTGAAGAATCTAGAAGCGCCACCTTGACTACCGTTCTGTGCCATCATAAATCTTGTTCCGAAAATACTATTTTTTGTCTTTTTATTAGTTGTTTTGCCACTTTTTAACACCCCACTCTGTTCATCCATGACTTTGGCACTTTCGCTGTCTAATATCAAATTTGCAGGAAAACGACCTTTAGTGTGTGGGTATAAATGAATATCAGCACTCTTTTTAGTAAAATATGTTGTTTCATTATCTGATTTTCTACCTCTCAATAAATCTTCTTTTTCTAAATCACAATCTATCCGTCCCCCGTCAATATTCAATCCTGCCACGCCCCATTTGAGAGCGTTTTGTGCATACGTGCCCTCACAAGGTTTCATTGCCAATATCCAATTTTCTGCTGCTGGCTTTAATGCCGTGCCATAACCATCCCAGAGGACAGCTTCGGAAGTTGCGGGAGCTGTGATATTATAATCATGTTCAAATGGAAAAGTATTCCCTTTTGTTCCAGCACCTTTTCCTTTTCCAATAATAGGTCTTTCATTTCCTTTTTTTAAATTAATAAATAAATAATCTAATTCATTATCAAATTCTAATAATTTTTTCAATTTAAAATATTGATCTTTTGTTGGTAATGTCTGTTGGGTAATATTAGCAAACCAATGACCAGCCATACCACTTCCATTAATAGCAAAATTAAAAAATTTATTTATTTCTTTAAGTGATAAACCTTTTTTATTTTTGAATTTATTAAATTTATTTCTAATCATATTAAAAACTATTATTTGTTCTGGAGTATACATTTTATCCAGTTGCTTTCCTATGTCAAGCGATTTTGGAAAGCCTTGTCCAAAAATATGATTTATAATATCATTTATCCTAAATCCCGCATCTTCAATCGCCGTTGCTGTCCAATGTGAAGTACGTGGAAGCGCCCACACCAATGCAGTAGACCCTGGTTTCAACACTCTATAGCATTCTGTCATTATTCCAGTGAACCATTCTATCCATTGATCACGTCCGCCTTTATCGCTATCCCATTTCTTACCCATGAATGAAATGCCAGCCGGGGGATCTGTTATAAGGGTATCAATAGAGTTGTCTTCAAAGCCTTTCATAATGTCTTTACAGTCGCCGTGATATATTTTACTCGATTTCATTTCACCTCGTTGATTATTAAAAGTCAATTTTAAGCTGTGCCATTTCATCTTGTATACGTTTATTGATTATATCAATATACTTCTGTTCTTTTTCGATGAGTATGTAATCCCGATTAGTTTTTATACAGGATATGGCGGTCGTGCCTGAGCCTGCAAACGGGTCGAGAATTGTATCGCCCTCATTAGAGCTATGTAATATTATATTCTCAATCAACGGCACTGGTTTAGGTGTGATGTGATTATCACCGGAGGCTATTTCGTAATTCCAAATCGAATGATGTGTTTTCTGATTATTGAAAGTATACCGCAAGTCCTCATATTCTCGGCGCAAGTCCTCATAAGGCTTCTGAAAATATTCCGTTGTTTGTAGTTTTTGATAATCATTTTTTTGTATAAATCTTGGTTGGTGTTGTCCATAAGGATAAAACCAATGTGAGGCAATACCTATATATCCTGTTATATTATTACAATCTTTTATTGATAATCCTGATAATTTTTTCTGTTCTGTCATATAATCAAGATATGGTTTAAAACATAACGGCAGTATTTGTTCCAATCCCGTTTCATCTTGGAACGTGTAAAACAAGATATATTCTGCCATTTTCTGATAATTCCGAAGCATATTAGTCTCAACAAAACCGTCTAAAAAACCCTTGTTTCTCACCCCTTCAAATCTCTTATTCCAACTTATGAACTGTTTAAAAACAAACTCTGTATTCTTGCTTATCCAGTTCTGTAATTTCACAATCTGCAAGAAGTCATTATGAAACCAATAGAATGAACCGTTGTCTTTCAGTACTCTTTGACATTGCAAGAACCGCTCGCCTATATACTGGACATAATCCTCTTGCTTTTTCCATTTATCCCAGTCTTTATCTTTACCTATGTTATATGGCATATCAGCAATTATCAAATCAATACTCTTGTCAGATATATCTTTCATGACTTCTAAACAATCACCGTGATATAATTTATTTAACTACCAGAACAAATTTTCCCCCCTGATTGAAAGATAATACAGTCATTTGCACTTGTTATAGTAATATTTCCTGTAACTTCTAAAGCAGAAGTAGGAGCAACAGCTCCAACACCAACATAACCAGTTGAAGGACTCAGCACGATGTTGGGTACGATCACCGTGAAAGGGGTAAGGGCTAGTAGCGTGTCAGTAATTAATATTCCGTCTCGGACATAAATATAATTTGTCCCGACAGTGGCATAACTAGGAACTACAAAAGAGGTGCTGATAGTCCCATAAGCATTAGCTGCGGCATATTGGATGTAATTGTTAACGAGGAAGATATAAACAGTTTGACCTGCGGTGAAACCTGCGCCAGTTACGGTAACCGTGGTACCTGTAGTGCCAGAGCTCGGAGTTAAAGTTATAGTCGCTGCCATAACCGGTGATGCCGGCAGGGCCAGCACCAGCAGGG
>SDBU01000119.1_pt1 | contig 104151 bp, 93 predicted proteins | sample 2277071 | NCBI WGS metagenome assembly SDBU01 (sample SAMN10397929, study PRJNA504765) | marine sediment metagenome | isolation source: marine sediment core GS08_GC12, 126 cmbsf | place: Arctic Ocean: Gakkel Ridge, Loki's castle | collected 2008
GTCGGCAATTACGGTCTGAAATAGCTCACTGGTGGCGCATATTTCGCCACTGAGGGGCTGGTTAAAATGGGCGATTTCAGGGAAGAATACCCCGGCAAGTGGTTTGGCTACCAGCTTTGTTACAGCACCATCATATTCAGCTCTCCGGTAGTATCCCCGGGACATATCGCAGGCTCTTTCAATCACCGGCTCGGCCAGCAGGTCGACCCATTCCGGGGTCAGATTGACTATATCGGCATCTAGGAAGACGATGATATCTGCCTTTCTTTTTATTGCTTCGCTTATGCCATCTTTTATAGCCAGACCTTTGGCCGGATAAATCCCTTCTCTCTGCTCTATTACTATAGCGCCGACGCTTTTGGCCTCTTCTTTAGTGTTATCTGTAGAGTAGCCATCTATAACTAATATCTCTGGCTGGTATTTACTTTGTATGGCGACCTCAATACATTTGGCTATCGTCTTGGCTTCGTTTTTTGCCGGGAAAACGACAATCACCTTCTTCATTACCTTTTCTCCTTGAACGGGCTCAGGGTGTGGCTTTATGATAATTGGTTTCTATACACCACGGCGTCATTGAGGATATTTTACTCCCTCCAGTCAAGGGCTTCAACTGGCAGGGGTGGGTGGTCTTTAAGCAGTTATATCCTGCCTGCGGAAGGCGTAAAACCCCGCCGCCAGAAATGCCAAGCAGTATGTTAAAAGGATGGCTGTGGGCTTTACCCAGTAAGAGGAATCTTGCGCTGCGTATAAGCTGAAGCTATTTAACTCCGCGATGTTATGGCCGATTGTATACGGGACAATATCCGCCAGCCAGCCGGTTGAAGAAGAGAGCAAGGCAAATAATATGCTCTCGGCGAAGATGAAAACTATGCCCATTACCATACCCGCGGTGACGGAGCGGAACAATATGGCGAAAAGGGCCGACAGGGTGAAATATACGCCGAGTATTAAAAGAATGCGTCCCAGGGATGAAAATATATAACCGATAAAATCAGGGGATATGAAATCCCAGCTCATACTGCCCTCAGCCAGCCAGGTGGTTATAAGGCTGGTAATAAAACCGGCTAAAAGGGCGATGATGACGCCGGCTATTATAGCTATGGCAATGCCAATGAGCTTTGAGCCGAGATATTCAGCCCTGCCGGTACCTTTGATAAGCATCTGGCGTAGTGTTCCCCACCTGTACTCCGAGCCTACCGCTGCGGCAGCCAGAACAATAACCAGAATCGGTCCCATGCCTGCAATGCTGCGAAATATTTCTCCCATCGAGCCGGGGAGGGTAAAAGATTCTTTAATGCTATCAGCCCAGTCTGCCATGCTACCCTGTCCCATCCCCCCGTCAATGATTATAATTATATCCTGGTCTCCATCTGTGGTTTTGGTAATATCTATATCCTCTATTCCCGGGTTTTCTTTCACCATAGACTGGTAGTTGGAATAGGCGGTTATTATTGGTATTACAGTGAATATCAGCAAGGCGATGAGCAGGGCATATAGCAGCCATCTCTTTTTCAGCTTGAATAGCTCTACGCCTATCAGTCTAAGCATTGTTTTCCTCTGGTTTCTCGGATATTTCGTCTATGGCATCCAGGAAGAAATCTTCAAGGGAGTCTTCAGACATTTTCATCTCGGAGACATGGATGCCGCCGTTTACTAGGATGCTGTTTGTCTCAGCGGCTTTTTCCTCGGGTACTTCAATAAAGATATAGCTGTCTTCTATCTCGATTTTTTTAACCCATTCCACATTCATAAACAGCGCTGCTGCCGCATCCGGGTCAGACACGCGCAACTGGAGCATTTTGCCCCGGTGCAGCAATTCATCGACAGGCCCCCGGGCGATGAACTTGCCCTTGTTGATGATGGCTAAGTGGTCGCAGACCTGCTCTACTTCATGTAAAAGGTGGCTGGATAGAAATATCGTCTTACCCTGTTTGCCCAGCGATTTTATAAGCTCTCTGAATTCTATTATGCCCGATGGGTCAAGCCCGTTTGTCGGCTCGTCCAGAATTAGAAGATCGGGGTTGTTCAGCAAAGCTGTGGCTACAGACAGGCGCTGCTTCATGCCTAATGAATAGGTTCTTGCTTTTGATTTTGCTCTTTTCTTCAGCCCTACGGTTTCAAGAACCTCGTCAATACGGTTGTTATTTATATTACCTATTGTCCTGGCAAAGATTTTAAGGTTGTCATATCCGGAAAGGTGAGGGTAAAACGGGGAGTTTTCCAAAACGGCGCTGACACGTTTTAAGAGAGACGGCAGGTTATGGCGGGTATCCTGCCCAAAAAGCTCTATAGTCCCTGAGGTGGGCCTGATTAAGCCCAGCAGCATGCCTATGGTTGTTGTTTTCCCGGATGCATTGGGTCCCAGGAAGCCGAATATCTCACCCCGGTGGACTTCTATATCCAGATTATCGACGGCTAAGATATTGTTTTTTGCTAATCCAAACCTTTTAGTTAAGCCGGCAGTCCTGATTATTGTATTTTCTTGCATTTAATAGTTGCCCAACAGCCTTTCTTAGATGTTTTCTTAAATGAATTCATGTATTACATATATTATAACGCATAACGGAGGTAAAAGGCTGTTAAGATATGTGGAGAGATAAAAAGGCGGGATGGTTTGATTATAAAAAGTGGAGGCGACGACCGGATTCGAACCGGTGAATAGGGGTTTTGCAGACCCCCGCCTTGCCACTTGGCTACGTCGCCCATTATTTTCGTTGGAGCGGAAGACGAGATTCGAACTCGCGACCTCCTCCTTGGCAAGGAGGCGTTCTACCGCTGAACTACTTCCGCCCGTTTTCTGGTGCCGAGAGGGAGATTTGAACTCCCACGAGCCTAAGCTCACTAGCCCCTCAAGCTAGCGTGTCTGCCATTCCACCATCTCGGCTCCTGGCAGGAGTGGGAGGATTTGAACCCCCGACCGGCGGTTTTGGAGACCGCTGCTCTACCAGACTGAGCTACACTCCTTAGCTCAACAAATATATTACCACATAATATCAAGAAAATTAAATGCCTCTGGAGCCATATATTATAATCCATCGGCTGAAACGTGTCCATCGCCGGCAACATTATCAGATTGACACCCACAGGAGATGACCCTAGAATGTAGCCCAGTATCTATTGAAGGGGTGAGTAGTTGTATCACAAGACGGTTCTGGATAATGGGCTTCGGGTGGTTACCGCCACTATGCCCCATACGCATTCGGTGTCTGTCTGCTTCTTTGTCGGCGTCGGCTCCCGCTATGAAAGCGACAGTATAGCCGGTGCTTCGCACTTTATCGAGCACCTGCTGTTCCGGGGGACGGACAGGCGGCCGACAGCCAGGGAGATTTCGGAGGCGATAGAAGGGGTGGGAGGCATCATCAACGGCGGCACCGACCGGGAAACGACCGTCTATTGGTGCAAGGTAGCCCGGCACCACTTCTCGCTAGCCCTGGATGTACTGGCGGATATGCTGCTCCATCCCCGGTTTGAGGCTGGGGATATAGAGAAGGAGCGGCAGGTCATCATCGAAGAGATTAAGATGGGCTACGATTCCCCGCCGCAGAGGGTGAGCCTGCTCATCGACGAGTTGCTGTGGCCCAGCCACCCCCTGGGGCGTGATATAGCCGGCAGCAAGGAGTCGGTCTCGGCAATCCCCCGGCAGGCGATGCTCGATTACCTTAAAAGGCACTATATGCCCAGCGATATAGTGGTCTCGGTTGCCGGTGGTATAAAGCACCAGGAGGCGGTAGCCGCCGTCAACCAGGCTCTGGGGGGCTGGTCGGGACGAGCAAAACTTCCCGTATATAAACCTTATAAAGAGCATATCGGCCGACGGCTATGCGTCGAGCCCCGGGAGATAGAGCAGGCTCATATGTGCCTGGCATTGCCCGGGCTGTCGCTCTTTCACCCGCAGCGTTTTGTCCTCGACCTGCTCAATATCGTCCTCGGCGAGGGGATGAGCAGTCGCCTATTCTGTGAGGTACGCGACCGGCTCGGCTTAGCCTATAGCATCAACAGCTTTGTCGAGCACTTCGCCGATACCGGTTCCATAACCATCTATGCCGGGGTCAAGCCGGAAAACCTGCCGGTGACTATCCGGGTTATCTTGGAACAGCTTTCCCGGCTCAAGGAGGAGGTTGTCTTCGAGCCGGAGCTGTCCAAGGCGAAGGAGCTGGCTAAGGGGCGGTTGTTACTTCGGATGGAGGACAGCCGTAGTGTTGCCGGCTGGGTGGGGGGTCAGGAGATTCTCACCGGCCAGATACTTGACATTGACCAGGTGTTGGCCATCGTTGATGACATTACCGCCGATGGCATCCAGAAGTTAGCCCGGGAACTGATGGTGGCTGACAGGCTACGGCTGGCGGTGGTCGGACCCGTTTCCGAAGACGAATCCCTAGCTGAGCTGTTAAAGATATAAAAATAGCCGCAGCACTAGGCCGCGGCTATTCGGTCATCGAGTTATTAATATCTGGTGGACTTACATCCCGTAGTCCATGCCACCCATGCCGCCGGGCATCGACGGTGTCCTCTCCTTCTCCGGGATATCGGCTACCAGTGACTCGGTAATCAGCACCATATTAGCGATGCTGGAAGCGTTTACCAGTGCCGACCGGACCACCTTGGTCGGGTCTATGATACCCATCTCGACCATGTTGCCGAACTGGTCGCTTTCGGCGTTGTAACCGACGCCGGCCGGGCTCTTCTTGACGGCATCGGCTATCACCGCCCCGTCCTTACCGGCATTGTTGGCAATCAGGCGAATCGGCTCCTCCACCGCTTTTTTGACGATATTTACGCCGGTGGCTTCGTCGCCGCATACATCAAGTTTATCGAGGACTTTCAGCGAGTTGAGCAGGCTGATACCGCCGCCGGGCAGAATCCCCTCCTCGATTGCAGCTCTGGTGGCTTCTTTTGCATCTTCAACGCGGTGTTTCTTCTCCTTCATCTCGGTCTCGGTGGCGGCGCCCACCTTGATTACAGCCACCCCGCCCGACAGGCGAGCCTGCCTTTCCTGCAGCTTCTCTTTATCAAATTCGGATTCGGTTTCCTCTATCTGGGCTTTAATCTGCTTGATTCTATCCTTAATGGCTTTGGGTGAACCTTTGCCCTCGATGATGGTGGTCTTGTCCTTATCGGAGACGACGCGTCGGGCTCGCCCCAGGTCCTCCGGATTAATCGAATCAAGCTTGCGGCCTATATCCTCGGTGATTACCGTGCCTCCGGTAAGGATGGCTATATCCTGCAGCATCGCCTTTCTCCGGTCGCCGAAGCCGGGAGACTTGACTGCCAGCACATTCATCGTGCCGCGCAGCTTGTTGACCACTAGTGTTGCCAGGGCTTCACCGTCTACGTCCTCGGCGATGATAAGCAGGTTCTTTGTTACCTGAAGTATCCTCTCCAGCGACGGCAGGATTTCGGAGATAGCTGATATTTTCTTGTCCGTTATCAGGACGTGCAGGTCTTCTATCGCCGCTTCCATACGGGTGGCATCGGTGACGAAGTAACCGCTGATATAACCGCGGTCAAACTGCATACCCTCCACGTATTCCGTCTCGTATTTGGTGCCCTTGGACTCTTCAATGGTGATAACGCCGTCCTTACCCACCTTCTCCATAACATCGGCAATCAGGTTGCCAATCTCGGTGTCTTTGGCGGTTATGGTGGCTACCTGGACAATCTGGTCCTTGCCCTTTACTGGCGTGGATACCCTCTCCAGCTCGTCGAGGATGGCATTGGTTGCCTTCTCGATACCCCTCTTCAGGTTGAGCGGCTCGGCACCGGCGGCTATGTTCTTGAAGCCCTCGTTGATAATAGCCGATGCCAGGATAGTAGACGTTGTCGTGCCGTCGCCGCAGGCGTCGTTGGTCTTGGTGGCGGCTTCTTTAACCAGCTGAACCCCCATATTCTCAAAGGGGTCGGGGAGCTCGATTTCCTTGGCGATATTGACGCCATCGTCGATTACTGTCGGTGCTCCCCATTTTTTATCCAGTGCTACCGGGCGCCCCTTGGGGCCCAGGGTTACCTTGACCGCATTAGCCAGGATATCGACCCCCCTCTTGAGGGCGTGCCTGGCCTCTTCGCCAAAAATAATCTGTTTTGCCATTTTTTCCTCCTTAAGCCCTGACCTTTATTTGCCTTTCTTGGCTAGAATATCGCTCTCGCGTAGAATCATCAGCTTGTCGTCATCGACCTTAATCTCGGTGCCGCCATATCTGGCATAGACTACGATATCGCCCACTTTGACGTCCATAGGTATCCGTTTGCCATCCTCCGATAGCCTGCCCTGGCCCACCGCCAGAACCTCTCCCTCCTGGGGCTTTTCCTTGGCTGTGTCGGGTAGAACGATTCCCCCCTTGGTCACTTCCTCCCTCTCAATCGGTCTGACTACTACCCGGTCAGCCAGCGGCTGAATGTTAATCGCCATTCTTGCCCTCCTCCTTCCTTTTAGTTTATTTAATCGCAAAATTAGCAATCTCGGGCAGAGACTGCTAAATTAATGATAGCGTAATTGGCTCTGCGCTGCAACTTGAAAATATCTATTGAGAGGTATTGGCAATAAAATACAGTCATTTATCAGCTAAGAGTGGCTATTATCTCTATGGATTGCTCGTTAGCCCTGTATATCAGACTAATACAATATATTAGCCTCCGTAACTTTAATATTCAAACCAGACGGTTTAGAATGATGTTATGATTGGAAACAATGATAAAAACGGGTTGGAGTAGTGATTAAGATTGAACTTTTTCAGGGTGATATTACACTACTTGAGCTTGATGCCCTGGTGAATGCGGCCAATAACCGGTTGTGGATGGGTGCTGGGGTAGCCGGTGCCATCAAGCAGGCCGGCGGCGGCCAGATTGAGGCCGAGGCGGTGAGTAAGGGGCCTGTTTCTGTCGGTGAGGCGGTGGTTACCGGAGCTGGTAAGCTCAAAGCAGGGTATATCATACATGCTGCGGTAATGGGGCCGGATATGACCACCGACGCCGGGAAAATACGGCAGGCAACCAGAAACGGCCTGCTCAGAGCGGAAGAGCTAGGCATCGAGAGTATCGCCTTCCCCGCTCTGGGTACTGGCGTCGGTGGCTTCCCGGTTGATGAGTGTGCCCGGATAATGATTGGCGAGGTGCTTAAATACCCGTCCGGTGAAACGGGGCTTAAGAAGGTGGTCTTCGCCTTATTTGATGAACGGGATTACCGGGTATTCCAGCAGGAGCTTGACAGGCAGGCTAAACCAGCTTGAGCCCGGGAACAACGTCCATATCCAGCCCGTCTGTCATGCCCGCCTGGAGGCGGAAGTAGCCGCAGGCGGCTACCATCGCCGCATTGTCGGTGCACAGTATCGGCTCGGGTATCAGCACAGGTACCGGCGATTCATCCGATAGGCGCTGTCGCAGGCGCCGGTTGGCGGCAACGCCGCCGGAAAGCAGAACCTGCTTTATCCGATGCTGTCTGGCGGCAGCTATCGTTTTAGCGACCAGCACATCTACAATCGCTTCCTGAAAGCTGGCGGCGGCATCAGCTGTATTATCGACTTTACCCGTCTCCACCAGTCTGAACAGGGCTGTCTTAACGCCACTGAAGCTGAAGTCGCTGGTGCCTTTCAACCAGGCGCGCGGTAGCTCAATTGAGGCGGTACCTTTCTCGGCCGCCTGGTCAATGGCGGGACCGCCGGGGTATCCCAGCCCCAGTATGCGGGCGGCTTTGTCGAAGGCTTCACCGGCGGCGTCGTCCCGCGTTCGCCCAAGTACCACATAGTCCCCGTGGTCTCGCATCAGCACCAGGTCGCTGTGCCCGCCGGAGACGATGAGGCAGAGCAGGGGGAACTCGGGTTTGCGGTCGGCGAGCCAGTTGGCGTAGATGTGGGCTTCGAGGTGGTTGACACCGGTGATGGACAACCCCTGGACAGTGGCAATGGCTTTGGCAACACTGACCCCCACCAGAAGTGAGCCAGCAAGACCGGGCCCTTTGGTAACGGCGATGCCATCCAGGTCTTGCCAGCCGACATTACCCCTGTCCATCGCCTGCTGGATGATGGGGATAATAGCCAGTATGTGCTGTCTTGAAGCGACCTCGGGGACGATGCCTCCGTAGCGGGCGTGCAACTCCACCTGGGAGGCAATCTCGTTGGACAGAACGCTGACCCCGTCCTCGACTACGGCGGCGGCTGTTTCATCGCAGGAGGTCTCGATGCCCAGTATCTTCACATTTAGAATTATAGCACAGGGAAAGCCGGCTATTTATTAATATAACGTTTTAGCTATATTGTAAACAACCTATCCCCCTACCCCTTCCCTTGTTAGGGAAGGGGGGTAAGTTTGGGAGGGGGCTTTGCCCCTCCCAAAAAACCTTCCCCCTCTCCTATCTAGGAGAGGGGGATACAGGGGGTGAGGTGTTCCTCTATAAAAGAGAGCAAAGCCATTCTTTTTGACACGACTGTTAGCCAAGGATATTACGATTTTGCGTAGAAAGTATTGCTTAGTTCCGTTTCTATTTGTCTCCTTCTTCATAATAATAGTCTGTCAAAAGCTGCCAATGCCTGCTAGTGATTTGACAAAATAAGTAACACTATGTTACCTTAAGTACATGGTGTAACACTAAGGAAGGCAATGTAACCACATGGCACTTAAGGATTCATATATTACAATTTCAGAGGCTGCAAAGAAAGCAGGTGTGACTAGGCAGACCGTTTCTCGCTGGATTAAAGATGGCAAACTGCCCGCCGAAAAGATTGGAAGGGAAACTCTCATTAAAAAGAAGGATTTGACTAAAATTGGACAAGCTAGACTTGCTGAGACTTTTGATAGTGCTGTTCTGCTTAGTTTTATTAGTGAAATACGGGAAAGAGGTAAATACAGTGAAAATGATGAAATAACCCATATAGGGAATTTGGTATTTGATATAAAAAAGCAAGATGGCACCCATGATATAGCTGACGTTCGCTCATTTGTTATAGAGCCCGAAGAAATAAAGATTAAACCAAAAGAAAAATATACAGGAAAGGGAGAAGATTAATAATTAGGAGTGGTATTAAATACCACTCCTCGTTTGTTATCGGCGACGTGCTGGAATTGGCATACAGGCCGAGCTGTCAACTCGGTGGCCTGAAGCCTTGGGAGTTCGAGTCTCCCCGTCGCCACCGTATTATATGTTATGGCTTCCTTTTAGTTTTGTCAATACTAATCTAGATAATATTTTGCTTTTTGACACGCTTATTATCCAATGCTATTATGGTTTATAGGTAGCTTCAAGGCTGCCGGTAAGCTCTATATGGTAAGAGTAAAAGTGAGGTGAGGCGGTATGTCTGTTGAAACACTGTATCTGGTGTTTCTTTTTATTTGTCTTGTTCTATCAGCCTTCTTCTCCAGTTCGGAGACGGCCTTTATTTCTCTGGAGAGGTTTCGTGTCCAGCATATGGTCGAGACCAAGGTCAGGGGGGCAAAGCGGGTCGCCAAGATGCTGGAGCGGCCGGACAGGTTTCTGTCCACCATCCTGCTGGGCAATAACCTGGTTAACACTGCCGCCGTTGCCATAGCTACTATACTGGCGATAAATATCTGGGGGCAGGATACGGGTGTTATCATCGCCACCTTCGGCATGGCGATGTTACTTTTGATATTTGCCGAGACCGTGCCCAAGACCTTCGCCAACCGCCACGCTGAAAGGCTGGCTCTGCTATTTGTGCGCCCTATAGAGATAATCTCCTGGATTTTCTCTCCGGTGGTGGTGGTTTTAAGCTGGCTGGTATCGGGTGTGACCAGGCTGACTGGCGGAACGCCGGTGCCCAAGTCACTGGTCAGCGATGAGGAAATCCGCACCATGATTATGGTGGGGCACAAGGAGGGCACGGTGGAAAAGGCGGAGGCTGAGATGCTGAATGCCGTTTTTGAGTTTGGCGATAGACCTGTCAGCGAGATGCTGGTGCCCCGACCCGAGGTCGTCGGCATCGAGAAAGGCGAGACGCTGGCAGGGTTCCTGGCTATCTATTCCGAGTCTCCCATCTCCCGGTTCCCGGTGTACGAGGAGAATATGGACAACGTGGTCGGTGTCCTGTCTATCAAGGATGTGCTGATGGCTCTGGCGAAGGGGGCGGTAACAAATGACAGCCCCATCGATGAGCTTATCCGCCCGGCCTATTTCACCCCGGAGACAAAACGTATCAGCGAGCTCTTTGCCGAGATGCGGGACAAGAACTACCGTATGGCTATCGTCGTTGACGAATACGGTGGTACCGCCGGCATCGTCAGCCTGAGCCGCCTGATGGAGGAGATAGTCGGCCCGGTGGGGGACGAACTGGTAGCGGCCGAGAAAGAATACGAGTCGATAGATGAGTATACCTTTCAGGTTGACGGTGGTATGCGCATTGAGGAAGCCAATGAGGAGCTGGGACTGGAATTGCCCGAGGGCGATTATGAGACTATCGCTGGCTTTGTTCTCCATCTGCTGGGGCGTATCCCCAAACAGGGGAAACAATTGAAGTACCAGGGCTTGAAGATGGTCATCACCAAGATGAAGGGGCATAAGATAGAGGAAATCCTGCTGACCAAGGAAAAGGGAAAGAAGGATGAATCGGCTGCGGGTTAGATTCAAGCGGGGGGATAGTGTCAAGTTCATCTCCCACCTGGATATAATAAGACTATGGCATAGGGCTTTGCGCCGTGCTGGAATAGACCTCGCCTATTCGGAGGGATTCAATCCCCATCCGCGGATAGCCTTAGCCGCTCCTCTGGCTCTGGGCATAACCAGCGACGCAGAGCTTATGGATATCTTTATTAACCGGCATATCTCGCCGCATTCTTTTACCGCTCTGGTCGGTCGGCAACTGCCCCCGGGTATTGAGATACTACAGGTGTGTCTTGTGGCGCCAACTCTGCCGGCGTTGCAATCGCAGGTTCGTTTTGCCGAATATATTGTGGAAGTAGGGGGGGCGGCTGGTGATGTGGCGGCGGCCATTGCTTCCCTGCTGGATAAAGAGCACCTGCCTTGGCAGCACCAGCGGGATACCGGCACTAGGAGCTACGACCTGAGACCTCTGATTGATGACCTGTGGCTGGCTAGCTGGCATGACGACGGCGGTGCAATTGGCATGCGGCTGCGCTGTGGCAGCAATGGTTCTGGGAGGCCGGAGCAGGTGGTAAAAGCCCTGGGTCTGGGCGAGCCCGGCGCCATTCACCGTACCAGGCTGATCCTGGAAACGAGTTGAACGAATTGAATAGCTCCATCCTGGATAAAGATACCAAGGTAGAGCCGGTGCTGGAACCGGAAAGGCAGGAGAAGGCGAGGCAATATGCCCATACCAATCGTTGCCTGACCATCGCCGAGCTGGTACTGGCTGGCATAGCTCTGGTTTTACTGATATTCGGTGGCTTTTCGGAAAAGATTACCGGTTATTTTAATCTGCCATTGGTTGCTACGGCTGCCATTTATATTATCATACTCATAGCGGTTTACGGGCTTATTTCGACACCGATAAGCTGTTATCGCGGCTTCGTTCTGCCCCGGCGTTACGGGCTGAGCAACCAGGGATTCGCCGGCTGGCTCGGTGATTATATTAAGGCTGGTATTCTAGCTGTGATATTGGGCACTGGTATTGTTGCCGCCAGCTATTGGTTTATAAGTACTTTGCCTCAGGTCTGGTGGGTGCTTGCCTGGGGATTGCTGGTACTGATTAGCCTGATACTAAGTATCTTAATGCCAGTAGTTCTGGTGCCGCTTTTCTATAAGACGAAACCCATCGAAGATGAAGCTCTGAAAGGAAGGTTCAGGCGGCTGGCAGAGAAAGCTAACGCCGATATCAAAGATTTTTATACCCTGGAATTCAGTAGTAAGGGTTCAACAGCTAATGCTGCAATGATGGGAACGGGCAAGACAAAACGTATCGCTTTAAGCGATACGTTACTGGAAGGATATACCCCCGAAGAGATAGAGGTTATCATTGCCCATGAATTGGGGCATTATAAAAACAAGGATTTTATACGCTTATTTCTTTTTCAGGTTGTTCTTATGTTTGTATATTTTGGGCTTACGCATATCATTACGATAGCTCTGGTAGCGCCGTTGGGGCTTGGCGGTATCAGCGATGTGGCGGCACTGCCTCTGATGATTCTGGTTTTTGCCATTTTAAGCCTGCTGCTTGTGCCCTTTTCCAATGCTATCGTACGGCGTTTGGAGCATGAGGCTGATGATTTTGCCCTTCATCTGACAGGACGGCCACAGGCATTCATAACCATGATGACAAAACTTACCGACCAGAACCTGGCCGAAGCCGAGCCCAACCGCTGGGTCGAGCGTTTGTTTAGTGACCACCCCAGCTACAATAGTCGGCTGGAGCACGCCCGTTGCTATTTGGAAAAGCCTGGTGAATAGGTAGACAGCCTTTATTGCTCAGCCTTATAGGTGGATAATTGCTAGCGAGAATTATACTAATAAGACACGGTGAGACCGACTGGAATCTGGAAAGGCGTATCCAGGGCGGCTCCAGCAACCCACCCCTGAATGCCAAGGGAAGAGAGCAAGCCGAGAGCCTGGCACAGAGGCTGGAGGAGGAAGAAATCCAGGCTATCTACTCCAGCCCGCTACAGCGTGGGCTGGATACGGCAAGGGTTATAGCTCGTTACCATAAAATTGAGGTGGCAATCGAGCCGTCGCTGAGAGAGATAGAGGCCGGTGAGCTGGAGGGCGTCACCCTTGCTGAGCTGGGCAGACACTTCAGTGAGCTTTTAATCCAGAATGCCGGTGATAATATATTCCCCAGGGTGCCTGGCGGTGAATCGTTGCCGGAGGTGCAACAGCGGGGTTGGGGGGCGGTACAGAGTCTTGCCGAAAAACACCCTGACGGGGCGTTGGTGCTGGTCAGCCACTACTTTGTTATCCTGAGCATCATCTGTTTGGTACTGGGACTGCCGCTATCGCAGATATCCAGGCTCAGGTTGGGCACCGGCAGTATAAGCATCATTAACCTCGATGGCCATGAGGCGCGGTTAGAGTTGTTCAATGAGACTGGCTACCTAACAAAGTAGTTCAAACATTGCCCCCATTATCCCGGCTGACTATAATAGAATTGAAATGGCCGGAAAGAAGCCGCAGACGTTGGAGCAACGGGTAGCCCGCTTTATTCGAGAACATCAACTGACATTGAGCGGGGGCTGCCTGCTGGTGGCGGTATCCGGCGGCGCTGACTCTACCTGCCTGCTCCATCTTCTAGCCGGGCTGAGGGAGGAGCTGGGCATAAGGTTGCACGTCGCCCACCTCGACCACCAGTTACGGGGGGCTGAGTCCAGGGCGGACGCCGATTACGTCCAGGGATTAGCCAATAGCCTTGACATACCCTTGACAATAGGCAAGGCTGACGTCGGGGCTTATCAAAAGAAGCACCGTATCTCGCTGGAGGAGGCGGCCAGAGAAGTGCGCTACCGCTTTCTGGCTGATACTGCCGATAGTGTCGGCGCCGATAGGGTGGCTACCGGCCATACCCTCGACGACCAGGTGGAGACGATACTGATGCACTTGGTGCGGGGGACGGGGACGCGGGGGCTTGTCGGCTTGAAGCCGACAAGCCAGTGGCGGATGGATGGCAGGAGGATTATTATAGTCCGCCCTCTGCTTGAAGTCAGCCATCGGGAGACGGCCGACTACTGCCAGAGCCACCGGCTGGCACCGCGGCTTGACGCTTCCAACCTGTCGCTGTCACCACTGAGGAACAGAATCCGGCAACAGCTTCTGCCTTTACTGCGGAGCTATAATCCGGGGGTGGCTGAGGCGTTACTGCGCACTGCCGCCACTGCCGCCGATGAGCTTGCTTTTCTGGATGAAGAAATCGCCCGTTTGTGGGGTAAGGTCGTCCAGAGGCAGGGGGAAACTATCGTCCTGGATAAGAAAGGTTTTGGCAGGCTGGGCCTGGCTCTGAAGAGGCACCTGCTGAGGACAGCCATCGAGGAGCTTCTGGGCAGTCTCAAGGATATTGAGGCGCGTCATATTGAAGAGATCATAGCCGTGCTGGATAAGCCGGCGGGGAAGCAGGTAAGCTTGCCCTGGGGGCTGGTCTTTGTCGTGGAATACGAGCGTTACCTGCTGGGCAGAGAGCCGTCTGCTCTTTGTCCGTTTCCTGCTCTGGCGGGCGAGTATGCTCTGAACATCCCCGGGGAGACGAGACTGACGGGGTGGCGGGTTGAGGCTGAAGTTATAGAGCGGAGAAAGATATCTGAAAAGGATGATGACTTTACCGCCTACCTTGATTTTGATAAGTCTGGCAGAAAGCTGTCGGTGCGGCACCGCAAGGCGGGGGACCGGTTTCAGCCTTTGGGCTTGGGCCGGCCTAAGAAGCTGAACGAGTTTATGATTGATGCCAGGATCCCCCGCGCCTGGCGGGGGCGGATACCGGTGGTCTGCATCCCTGGACAGGCATTAGACACCCCTGGACAGATTGTCTGGCTGGTCGGCTGGCGCATAGATGAGCGGGTAAAGGTTACCGAGGCAACTAAGAAGGTTTTACGGCTGGAGTTCAAGACGGAGTGATTACAGTATTCCACGTATTATGTCGCTTACCATCTGGGCGATAGCCGGGGCGCTGGTCAGCCCCGGGGATTCTATGCCGACAAGGTTTATCAGCCCAGGAAGACCTTTATCGCTTTCCTCGGCGATAATAAAGTCGTGGAAGCCATCACCCGGTTTCTGGAGTGTGGGCCTGATGCCGGCCGTATCCGGCTCCAGGTCATCGGCTTCAATGAATGGCAAAAACCCTTTCACTGAGCGGGCGAAGGATTCTCTATGCGTTTCGTCGACGGCATAGTTTATGTCATCGACATAGATGGTGTTGGGACCCAGCCGCATCCTCCCCTCCAGGTTGAGGTTGGTGTGAACGCCCAGCTTGGTGCCGTCTGTTTCTGGCACCGGGTATATTAAACTCCTGGCCAGACTGCTCTTGCCCTGTGCCACGGAGAAGTACTCGCCCTTGCAGTAGTGAATCTTATACCCCGCCCCGTCTATGTCGACACCGGCAAGCGCCGCCATCCGGTCGCTGTTGAGCCCGGAGCAGTTGACCACCACTGCCGTCTCGAAGGAGAAGGTCCCGGAGTCATCGGCTACGGTTACCTGATAGCCGTTGCTCATCCTGTCTATGGCTATAACCTCCGACCGGTAAACGACATCGGCACCTTTCTCCCGAGCCCGGGCAAGGAAATAGCTCATCAGGGCTAAGGAGTCGACGATACCCGTCGACGGGGAATAGATGGCGGCTAGTGCTTCAACGTTGGGCTCGGTTGCCTTAGCTTCCCTTGCCGAGAGCAGTTTGAGCTCCCTGACCCCGTTATCCCTGCCCCGCCGGAGTAATACTTCCAGCTCGCCGGCTTCACCCTCGTCGGTGGCTACGATTAGTTTCCCTGGCTGCCCGTAGCCTATACCGTGCTTCTGGCACAGCTCGTAAGTCAGGGCGTTCCCCAGGACGCAGGTAGTTGCCTTGAGCGAGCCCGGTGGATAGTAGATACCACTATGGATGACCTCGCTACTGCGACTGCTGGTTTCCATGCCGAAACGCTCGTTCCGCTCCAGCACATAGACCTGCCGACGGTTATCGGCAACATGGCTGGCTACCGCCAGCCCTATTATGCCGGCGCCGATTACAGTAACGTCTACCTTATCTGGCATGGTGCTACCTGCCCTCTTTATATCGCTCGTTTGGGTTGCAATCAGGGGGTGGGGGTTATGCCCGGCTTTGCTCTGGCTTCATCGCCTGCACCTTTATGCTGGCAACCGAGTTTTCGATGTCTTCTCTGTTAGCTTTAAGCTTGTTGATGACTGACTCAGTCGTTGAATCATCAGATATGCAATCGATGGGGTAAAGCGTCTCGTCCAGTACATTGACATCCTGGAAGCCGGCTTCTCTTATCGTCTTCAGGTAGTCGTCTTTCATTAAGGCTCCGGCAACACAGCCGACATAGGCGGCAACGGACTGCTTTATGGCATCGGGCAGCTCCTTCAGCAGGACGATATCGGATACCATCAGCCTGCCGCCGGGTTTCAGCACTCGTAGAGCCTCTTTGAAGACCCTTTGCTTATTCGGCGACAGATTGATGACGCAGTTGGAGATGACGATGTCAACCGAGCTATCGGCGGCGGGGATGTTTTCAATCTCGCCCAGCCGGAACTCCACGTTTTCATAGCCATCATTAAGGGCATTGGCTCTGGCCTTACCGACCATCTCCGGCGTCATATCGACGCCGATAACCCTGCCGCTGTTACCGACCTTGTTTGCCGCCAGGAAGACGTCGAAGCCGGCGCCAGCGCCGAGGTCAAGGACGGTCTCACCCTCTTTCAGTGATGCCAGGGCTACCGGATTGCCGCAGCCAAGCCCCAGGTTGGCATCTTCCGGGACGGACTCAAGCTCTTCATCGGAATAGCCTATGCTCTTGCTGATGTCTTCGGCTTTGGTTGACCGGCAACAGCACGATTTATTTTCTCTGGCTATTCGGGCATAGTTCTCTCTGACCGATTTTCTAATTTCTTCTTTTTTCATCGCTTATTCTCCTGTTAGCTTAGTGCAAGAAATGCCTGACGCCGGTAAAGACCATGGCAATATCATGTTTATCGGCGGCTTTGACGGAGTCTTCGTCTCTTATGGAGCCGCCAGGCTGGATGATGGCCGTGGCGCCGGCTTCTGCCGCCTGCTCGACGCTGTCCGGGAAGGGGAACATGGCATCGGAAGCCATGACGCTGCCCCGGGACTTGTTACCAGCCTTAGTTTTGGCTATGTCAACACTTATCACCCGGTTGGGCTGTCCCGCCCCCATGCCGACCAGGGTTTTATCTTTGACCAGCACGATGGCATTGGACTTGATATGCTTTACCGCCCGCCAGGCGAAGAGCAGGTCTTCCATTTCCTTGGCTGTCGGCTCGCGCTTTGTTACCGTTTTGAGCTGGACATCGTCTTCCGCCAGCGAGTCGGCGGCTTGAACGAGCAGTCCCCCCTTTACCCGGCGATAGTCGAGGTAGCCGACGGGGGTAGTGGCGTAATCTGATGGCAATTCAGCCAGTAAAATACGCAGGTTTTTCTTCTTTTTTAGAACCTCCAGCGCATCGGCGTCGTATTCGGGGGCGATGACTATTTCATAAAAAACGCCTGCCATTGCCTCAGCCATTGCCAGGCTGACCGCTCGGTTGCTGGCGACAATGCCGCCGAAGGCGGAAACGGTGTCGCCGCTGAAAGCCCGCCGGTAGGCTTCGGCGATATCCGGGTGGCTGGCCAAGCCACAGGTATTGGTGTGCTTGACGATAGCCACTGTCGGCTCGGCGAAATCGACGGCAGCACCCCAGGCGGCATCGGCGTCCAGGATGTTATTAAAAGACATCTCCTTGCCCCATAGCTGCTTTGCCCAGGTTATGCCGGTGTCCTGCCTGGGGGCTACTATTTGCTCGGCGTAGAAGACGGCTGGCTGGTGTGGGTTTTCGCCGTAGCGCAGGTCCTGGCGTTTTTTAAGTGCTATGGTCATCTCCTCGGGGAAGCTGTCCAGACCCTGTCTAAGGTACTGGGAGATGGCGGTATCATAGCTGGCGACATGCTGGAAAGCCTTTTGCGCCAGCCTTTTACGCTCTTCCAGTGATAGTTCTCCAGCCTTTAGCTTCTCTAAGGCTACCTCGTAATCAGCCGGGTCAACCACCACGATGACGGAGGGGAAGTTCTTGGCTGCCGCCCGTAGCATGGTGGGGCCGCCGATGTCTATATTCTCCAACGCCTCATCCAGGGTAACCCCTTCCTTGGACATGGTCTGGACAAATGGGTACAGGTTGACCACCACCATGTCAATGGGTTGGATGTTGTTATCGGCCAGCTCCTTCATATGCTCGGGCAGGTTGCGCTTTGCCAGCAGGCCGCCGTGGACAGCCGGGTGCAGGGTCTTTACCCTGCCGTTTAATATTTCGGGGAAGCCGGTAATTTCGGAGACGCCTTTTACCGGTACACCGGCGTCTGATAACGCCTTCTTGGTGCCGCCGGTGCTGAAGATTTCAAATCCCAGCTGGCTTAGCTTTTTGGCGAAATCGGTTACCCCCCTCTTGTCAGAGACGCTGATGATAGCTCGCATAAAGACCTCCGTTTATCGATTTCACCCTCTCCCCCTTTATTTTACTTAATAACTACCCTTGCATTACCCGTCTGTTTTACCACTTTACCGATAACCTTGGACTCAGGTAGTCGTCTTGTGATTTGGTCAACGCTGTCAGGTGAGCAGATAAGCACCATACCGATGCCCATATTGAAAACGCGGTACATCTCGTCTCTATCTACGTCGCCCTGACGCTGGATTAGCTGAAAGATAGGCGGTACCGCCCACGATTTACTGTTAAAGCTTGCCGCCAAGCCTTCAGGTAAAATGCGGGGCACATTGCCAGTCAAGCCGCCGCCGGTGATGTGTGCCATCCCTTTGATGAGGTGCAGCAACGGCTTGAGCCGGTGGTAGTAGCACCGGTGCGGCTCTAAAAGCGCCTCGCCGATGGTCCTGCCCAGCTCAGGATAATGTTTGTTTAGTTTCTCGGTAGTATCGCCGAAAACCTTACGGGCCAGGGAATAGCCGTTTGTGTGGAGACCGCTGGAGGTCAAGCCGATGGCAATATCGCCGGCGGTTATCGTCCTGCCGTCTATTATTTTATCTTTTTCAACGGCGCCGATGATAAAGCCGGCCAGGTCATAGTCCTCTTCGGCGTATAGCCCGGGCATCTCGGCTGTTTCGCCGCCGATGAGGGCGCAACCGACCTCCTGACAGGCATTAGCCAACCCCTGGACAATAGCCTCTACCCTGTCCGGGGCTAGCTTGCCCATAGCGATGTAGTCGAGGAAGAAGAGCGGCTCGGCGCCGCAGGTAAAAATATCGTTGACGCAGTGATTGACCAAGTCGATGCCGATGGTGTCGTGCTTGTTGAGGGCATCGGCAACCTTGAGCTTGGTGCCGACCCCGTCGACACTGGAGACCAGCACCGGTTGCCCAAACCCCTTTAACTCAAAAAGTCCGCCGAATAGACCAGGACCGGCCAGCACCTCGGGGCGTTGCGTGGTCCGGGCATGCTTGGCAATCAGCCTCTTGAGCCTGTCGGCGGCATCGATGCTGACGCCGGCGGCTTCATAGGTATGTTTAATCTGCTTGCCTCCAGAATAGAGTGTTTGTCTGTTCTTAAATCCTACTTACCGAACCATTTGCCCTTGCCGGCGGCGGCCGCCAGAGGTGCCACCACAATCCAGAGGCTGATGGTTATCAGCATCGCCATGGCATAGCTTATTGGGCCTCCCTCGAAGTGCGGGGCGATGGCGCCCCATAAAAGCATGGTGAAGAGGGAACTTAAGAAGAACCCGGGTATAGCTGCTCCGAGTATTACACCGCATCCCATCGCAGAAAGCCTCCTTCTGTTTTTTATCCAGCGATTCCTAGAGAGATTTATCATAGCACTGGAGAAGCCCCGTTGCAATCAAAATGGAGGGAGAATTAGCTTTATGACCAGGGAGGTTATCGTTGTTTGACCGGAACCTTGATACCGGTAGCCGCCGTCTCCAGCGCCAGTTTATCCATCTCCAGCTGTACCGGCACCGGGTATTCACTGGTAAAACAGGCGAGACAGAATATATCCCGTGGTAAACCTATCGCTTTAATCAGCCCGTCGATGCTCAGATAGCCCAGGGAATCGGCATCGATGAAGTCCCTTATCTGGGGTATGGTTTTCTGGGCGGCGATTAGCTCCCAGCGGGTGGCCATATCCACCCCGAAGAAGCAGGGGTAGCGGATTGGCGGGGCGCAGACGCGCATATGCACCTCTTTGGCACCGGCCTTTCGCAGTAGCTTTATTACCTTGGGCGTGGTGGTGCCCCGGACGATGCTGTCATCGACCAGGACTATACGTTTGCCTTCCAGCACCGAGCGCAGTGGATTGAACTTAAGCTTGACGCCGAGGTCCCTTATCCGCTGGTCGGGCTCGATGAAGGTGCGCCCCATATAGCGGTTCTTTATCAAGCCTTCTCCCGGCGGTATGCCTGACCTGAAAGCATAGCCGAAGCTGGCGGCGGTGGCTGAATCGGGCACGCCGATGACCAGGTCGGCGTCGACAGGGTGTTCTTCGGCGAGGCCGGCGCCCATGTTCTGCCTTGCCGTGTGGAGCAACCGCCCGTTTATGATGCTATCCGGGCGGGAAAAGTATATATATTCGAAGATGCAGGAAGCCTGTTTGACTATCTTTTCCCGGTAGCTTTTAATTCCGTCAGCGTTAATGGCGACTATCTCGCCGGGCTCTATTTCTCGAATAAAGCTGGCGCCGATATGGTCCAGGGCACAGCTTTCCGAGCTTACCACCCTGTTGCCATTGGCAATAGCGCCGAGGCATAGAGGGCGGACGCCGAGGGGGTCACGGACGGCATAGAGGGTATTTTTGGTCATGATGACCATGGAGTAGGCTCCCTGGAGGCGTCGCATGGCGTATCTTATTCTGCCTACCCAGTCCTTCTGGGGGGATGACAGGATGAGGTTGGCGATAACCTCGGTATCCGTGGATGTGTGAAAGGTGTAGCCCTGCTCGCAGAGCTCCTTGTATAGTGGCTCGGCGTTGGTGATATTGCCGTTGTGGGCGATAGCCAGGCTGTTTGAGTTACTGCCGACGACAATAGGCTGGACATTGTAACTGCGGCTGGAGCCCCTGGTGGAATAGCGGTTGTGGCCGATGGCAATATTGCCGGTGAGCTTGCTGAGGGCTTCTTCGTTGAACACATGGGACACCAGTCCCATCTTGGCATATACCTGAATCTTCCTGCCGTCGGTGGTGGCGATGCCGGCGCTCTCCTGCCCCCGGTGTTGGAGGGCAAACAGGGCAAAATAGGTAAGCCGAGCTATGTCTTCTTTGGGGGCGCAGACACCAAAGATACCACAGGCCTCGTGCAAATTAACCTACCTCTTAATCTCGGGGTGGAATAGCTCAGGCACAATCATTATAAACTATTTACTGCCCGTCGGTCAATTCTGGACCTCGCCGCCGTTGTCCTGCTGCTGCTCAGGCTGGCTTTCGTAGAATATAAAAGCGGCGTTGTTCTGGAGGAAGATGCGGGCGCCGGGCAGGTGCTTGGATACCAGCCTCTCCATCTCCTCTTTGCTTGCTGGGTGACCGAGCTCCAGCCAGCTAACGCCGCCTTCCTTTAGAGGCTCCCTGATGAAGACCATCTTGTAGTGCTGCCTGAGTTTATCAAGGCAGCCTGCCATATCCTGCAGGTGGTGTAGAGACCCCCACACCACCGCCAGCTCTCCGCTGGGGAAGTCCTGCTCCAGGTTCATGGCCTCGGCACAGAAGCCCTTCTTACTGGCGCGCCTGACCAGCCCGGGGTTGATGTCGAAACAGCGAAGGCTTTCCGGCAGGAATATATCTTTTAGCCGTATGGTTATCTTGCCATCGCCACAGCCCAGGTCATCCATCTTTCTATGCTGGAAGCTGGGCGGGATATGCTCTCTTAAAAACTCCAGCTGTTTTTTTATGTGGAGACCGATAATAAGATTATTGCCGAAGAATAGGTATGCCAGTCTTTCTACTATCGCTTGGCGCAGTTTCATTGTCTACAGCTCCTTTTTGCATCGTAGCTAAATATCTATTCCTATCCACCTCAGCAGGGCGCCCAGGCCGAAGTAGCCCAGATAGGCGATCATCATACTCTTGACCGTGTTGCCCGCCCAGCACATAATAAAGAACTTCCACATTCGATAGCGGCTGGCACCAATGGCGAAAGCCATCGGGAAAAAGAAGGGGTTGAGCACCGCCGACATTAAAAAGATGACCAGCGAGCCTCTGTGCTGAGCCCAGCCCATAATACGGGACGTCCAGCGGACGATGATGTTATTGGACTTGGGGGAAGAGAAGCTGTCCTTGTGGAAAATGCGACGTCCGCTGCGGCCGAAGAGGTAGATAAGGGTGCCGCCTATGGCGGAACCAAATCCGGCGGTGGCACCAACCACGGCTGGGTTTAACACCGCCCCCATGGTGAACTGTACCGCCAGCGATGGTACAGGAATGAAGACGGTAGCCCCGCCGACAGTGCTGACTAGGAACAGCCCCAGGTAGCTAAAGCTGGCCTGCTCCTGGAACGACTGCCAGTAAAAGACCACCGCTATCGCCAGGCCGAGGGTCAGGGAGATGGTCAGGATGCCTAACCAGAAGTCCCACCTTTTAAGGATGCGTTTTACCTTGTCTAGCTTGGTGCCGGTGTCAGGCCTGGCGTTGGTATCAGCCTCCAAGTTTCTCCTGCCTTGAGCGGTTTTTCCTGCCGGCCGCCCTGTTTTTCTTCGCTTTGAAGGTCAAGCCGTCATTGCTCCGGTTAACCCGGATGGTATCGCCCTCTTTGAATTCGCCACGCAGTATCTTGCTGGAAAGGGGATTCTCCACATACTGCTCGATGGCTCGTCTTAATGGTCGTGCCCCGTAGGTCGGGTCATAGCCGATTTGGGCCAGCCATGACTTGGCGTTATCGCTAATCTCGATTGCCAGCTTGCGGTCGGCAAGGCGGTTCTGTAAATCTTTTACCATCAGGTCGACGATATTTCTGAGTTGCTCCTCGGTCAGCTCGTGGAAGACTATTATTTCATCTATGCGGTTGAGGAACTCGGGGCGAAAGGTCTTTTTAACCTCAGCCATCACCTTGTCCTTCATCCGTTCGTAGCTGCTCTTTTCCGCTTTAGCTCTGTCCTTCTGTGCGGCAAAGCCGAGGGTGGTTTCGCGCTTGATAAGCTCGACGCCGGCGTTGGAGGTCATTATAACCACGGTGTTCTTGAAGTCCACCGTCCGCCCGTGACCATCGGTCAACCGCCCGTCGTCAAGCACCTGTAGCAGGCTGTTGAATACATCGGGGTGCGCCTTTTCAATCTCATCCAGCAGGATTACCCGGTAGGGGCGTCGTCTTACCAGCTCGGTAAGCTGGCCGCCCTCGTCGTAGCCGATGTAACCCGGCGGGGCGCCGATAAGCCGTGATACGGTGTGCCTCTCCTGGTATTCCGACATATCCAGGCGCACCATGGCGTTTTCATCACCGAAGAGGAACCAGGCAAGGGTTTTGGCCAGCTCGGTCTTGCCGACGCCGGTAGGTCCCAGGAACATAAAGCTGCCGATGGGTCGCCGCGGGTCCTTGAGACCGGCACGGCTCCTCCGGATAGCCTCCGAGATAGCCTTGACCGCCTCCTCCTGGTTGACGAGCCGCTCGTGAATGCGCTCTTCCATATGCAGCATCTTTTCGACTTCGCCCTCCAGCATCTGGGATACCGGGATGCCCGTCCAGATGGCCACCAGCCGGGCTATATCCTCCTCGCCGACCTCCTCTGCAATCTTCTGTTGCTTGAGCCACCGGCTCTTGGACTGCTTGTATTCCTCTTCCAGGCGTAGTCTTTCCGCCTTGAGTTGAGCGGCATGCTCATATTCCTGCTTTTGCGAGGAGGCTTCCTCCTCGTTAGCCAGTTGTTTGAGGCGGCTCTCCAGCGACCTGACCTCTGGCGGTGCGCTCTCGGTATCAAGGCGCAGTTTTGAGGCGGCTTCATCGATGAGGTCAATGGCTTTATCCGGCAGGTGTCTATCGGAGATGTAGCGCTGGCTCAGGCTGACCGCCGCCTCCAGCGCCTGGTCGCTGATTTTAATCTTGTGGTGAGCTTCGTACCTGGGCCGAAGACCCCTGAGAATGGCGATGCTAGCCTCGGCATCGGGCTCACTGATGAAGACCGGTTGCAGGCGCCGCTCCAGGGCTTTGTCCTTCTCGATAAACTTGCGGTACTCGTCCAGCGTGGTGGCGCCGATGCACCTCAGCTCGCCGTGAGCCAGTGCCGGTTTGAGCATGTTGCTGGCGTCGACGGAGCCCTCGGCGGCGCCAGCGCCGACTACGGTATGGATCTCATCGATGAACAGGATTACCTCGCCCTGTGCCTCCCGCACCTCGTCTATTACCGCCTTGAGCCGCTCCTCGAACTCGCCGCGGAACTTACTGCCGGCGACCAGCGCCCCCATATCCAGCGCCATGACTTTTTTGCCTCTGAGGGATTCGGGAACATCGTCGGCGGCGATTTTTTGAGCTACCCCCTCAGCGATAGCCGTCTTGCCAACGCCGGCTTCGCCGACCACCACAGGGTTGTTCTTGGTGCGGCGGGTAAGAATCTGCATAACCCGCTTTATTTCCTCGTCGCGGCCGATGACCGGGTCGAGCTTGCCGGCTTGCGCCAGCGCCGTCAGGTCGCGGCTGTATTTAGCCAGGGAGCGGTATTTGCTCTCGGCTCTGGAGTCGGTGACCCGGTGTCCGCCCCTTATCTTCTGCAAAGCGCGGTACACCTTTTCCTGGTCGATGCCGGCGCCTTTGAGTATTTTAACCGCCTCGCCCTTTTCCTCGCCGCTCATGGCAATAAGCAGGTGCTCGGTGCCGACGAACTCGTCCTTGAGACGGTCAGCCTCGCTGGCTGATGTTTCCAGCAGCTTGGCGACGTGGGGCGTGGCGTATATCTGCTGTGTCTCATAGGTAACCTGCGGCGTCTTCTTCAGGGCGGCGGTCACCTGCTTTTTCAGGGATTCTATATTGACGCCGAGTTCTTTGATTATGTCGCCAACCAGACCCTTCTCCTGCTGGAGCAGGGCTAGTAGTATATGCTCCACATCCCACTGGCTGTGCTTGAACTCGCGAACCAGTTCCTGGGAGGCGGCTAATGCCTCCTGTGCCTGCTCGGTAAATCTCTCCTGTCTCATTCCTTTTCTCTCCTCAGTCTGGCTAACTCTGCCCCCATCTCTTCGGTAGCCCTCTGTAGCTGGGCGATTTGCTGTGACATCCTCAGGATAACCTCTATTCCAGCAAGATTAACGCCGAGGTCTTCCATAAGTGTCCTTACCTTTTGCAGTAACGCCAGGTCCATATCTGAGTAGAGCCGTATATTACCCCGTGACCGTGCCGGCTTTATTATGCCCACCTTTTCGTAATAGCGCAAGGTATAGGTCCGGGCGCCCAGCATCTCAGCGGCGATACTTATTACATAGCGCGGTTTTGTCTCTTTTTCCATATAGCGACTCCTCACCCGTTAGGATTTATTTCTTACCGGTGCGAAGCTGGTTGAGTTTCTGAAACAGCTCCTTCTCTTCCGGTGACAGGTTGGTCGGTAGCAAAATATTTACCCTGGCTTTCAAGTCGCCCCGTGATGTTTTACCCAGATGGGGCATACCCTGACCGGCAAGGCGAAAGGTGCGTCCGTTCTGGGTCTCCGGCGGGATTTTAAGCTCCAGGTTTCCCTTGAGGGTGGCGACCTTGACCTCGCCGCCGAGCACCGCCGTCGTTAGCGGGACATCGACATTAACATACAGGTCGTTACCCTGTCGCTCGAACAGCGGGTGCGGCTTGACCGTGACTATCAGGTAAAGGTCTCCCCTGGCGCCGCCGTAGCCTTCGCCACCCTTGCCGGAGATACGCACCCGGGAGCCGGTCTTAACGCCGGCTGGTATCTTGACCTCGAGCCGTTTTACTCGGCTGATGGCACCCGAGCCCTGGCATACCGAACAGAGGGTATTCTGTATCCGCCTACTGCCGTGGCAGGTGGCGCAGGCTTCCTTGGCCTGAAGGCTGAGGAGGCGGCTGGTGCCGGAGAAGGCCTCTTCCAGCGTTATCTCAACCGGCTGCTCTATGTCTCGCCCCCGCCTGGGCTGGGTGCGTCGGCTACGGGTGCCAGCCCGGCCGCCGCGCAGAAGCTCGTCGAGCAGGCTATCGAGGCCGTCCCCGCCACCGCTATAGCTGTAGCTGTAAGTCCTGCCACCGCCGCCAAAGAGGTCGCCGAAATCGGCGCCCTGGAATGGTCCCCCACGCCCCCCGGCTTTGGCGAACTGGTCGGCGTGCTGCCACTGGTCGCCGAACCGGTCGTACTTCTTTCGTTTTTCTTTGTCGGAGAGCACCTCGTAGGCTTCGCTTATCTGCTTGAACTTCTCTTCGGCGGTTGTATCGCCCGGATTGACATCGGGGTGGTGCTTGCGTGCCAGCCGGCGAAAGGCTTGCTTTATCTCTTTTTCGCTGGCGTTGCGATTGACGCCCAATATGCCGTAATAATCTTTCCCAGCCATCTTATCCCACGTTTGTTTAAATTGTTCTATATTATAAACATATATTATGATAGTTGTCAAACGATATTCAGGAAAGTTAACAATAATTTGTTAGTATACTGTAAAGATTGCGGTAATTACCCGAGCTGGTGTAATTTAGATATAGAGCACTTGACAAATAAATACCTGACTGCCTATAATAAGAGAAACCCATTCCAACCCCCTCTTCAAAGGTAATTCTGATTCTAAGCTTGGCTGTTTCTGGCTGGGATTTGGAGTTCTCCGGTTTTTTTAGAACAAAGTTAATCTATGTCAAAGTATATCTTTGTTACTGGTGGTGTTGTTAGTTCGGTGGGCAAGGGTATCACCGTTGCCTCTCTGGGCAACATCCTTAAGAGCCGCCATATAAGCGTCTCGGTTCAGAAGCTGGACCCCTATCTAAATGTTGACCCGGGGACGATGTCACCCTACCAGCACGGCGAGGTGTTCGTTACCAGGGACGGTGCCGAGACCGACCTTGACCTGGGTAATTACGAGCGTTTCATTGATATCGAGCTTACCGCCGACTCCAATGTTACTTCGGGGCAGATTTACAGTGACGTTATCGCCAAGGAGAGGCGGGGTGACTTCCTGGGGGGGACTATTCAGGTAGTTCCTCATGTAACCGCCGAGATTAAGAACAGGTTCAAGCAGTTAGCCCAGAAATCCCAAGCGGATGTGGTGATTATAGAGGTAGGTGGCACGGTGGGAGATATCGAGGGTCAGCCATTCCTGGAAGCCATCAGGCAGATGAGGAACGATGTCGGCCGTGATAATGTTCTCTATATCCATGTCACCCTTCTTCCTTATATTAATACTACCAAGGAGCTGAAGACCAAGCCCACCCAGCACAGTGTTAACGAGCTCCGTCGCATTGGTATCCAGCCGGATATAATAATCTGCCGCAGTGATTACCCCATCTCGGATAGCATCAGGGATAAGATATCCTTGTTCTGCGATGTCGAGCGGAAAGCTGTTATCCCGCTACCGACAGTATCCACCATATATGAAGTACCGCTAATCTTGGAAGACGAAGGGATAGGAAAGCTGGTGGTAAGCAGGCTTGGTCTTAAACAGAGGAAGACAGACCTCAACAGGTGGCGGCAGATGGTCAGCTGTCTTAAAGAGCCCTGCGAGACGGTTAACATTGCCCTGGTGGGCAAGTATGTAGAGCTGGAGGATGCCTATTACTCGGTGCGGGAGGCGCTGTGCCACGCCGGGCTTTATCACAACAGGAATATCAATCTGCAATGGGTTCACTCCGAGGAGCTGGAGAAAAAGGGCGGCGAGGCTCTGCTGCAGCAGGCCCAGGGTATCGTCGTCCCCGGCGGTTTCGGCATCAGAGGCATAGAAGGGATGATAAAAACCGCTACCTATGCCCGTGAAAACAAGATTCCCTACCTCGGCTTGTGTCTGGGGATGCATGTTATGGTTATCGAGTTTGCCCGCCATGTGCTGGGCTCGGATAAGCCCAATTCCACCGAGTTTGACGAAACTACCCCCCATCCGGTTATTGCCCTCCTTCCTGAGCAACAGGCGATAAAAGAAATGGGCGGCACCATGCGTCTGGGGATATATCCGTGCCAGTTGATTGACGGCAGCCGTGCCGCTGATGCTTATGGACAGAGCCTGGTTGGCGAGCGGCACCGCCACCGCTATGAATTTAATAATGACTATCGTGATATACTGGCGAAAGCGGGGATGGTATATAGCGGGTTGTCTCCCGATGAAATACTGGTGGAAATCTGTGAGCTAGCCGACCACCCATGGATGCTCGGTTGCCAGTTCCATCCCGAGTTCGGCTCTCGCCCCGGTCGTCCTAACCCGCTGTTTCGCGATTTTATCGGGGTTGCCAAGGATGTATTACGTGAGGGAGCTCAGCCGTCACTGCCCCTTAACTCATAACCAAGGAGTCTAAAATGCGTATTTTTCTGGATACCGCCAATGTTGACCATATCAGGCAGGGTGTCAAGCTCGGTGTCGTTACTGGCGTTACCACCAATCCGACCCTGGTATCCAAGGAGGGGCATAAAGATTACCAGGCGATGGTCAAGGAGATATGCTCCATCGTTCCTGGACCTGTTTCCGCCGAGGTGGTGGTGGAGGGCGTTCCCGCTATGCTGGAACAGGCGCGGGAGATTGCCACCTGGGCGTTGAATGTGGTGATAAAGATTCCAGCTACCGCCGAGGGATTGGAGGTAACATCGGCATTAGCCAAGGAAAATATAAAGGTGAATATGACCCTGTGCTTCTCGGTGAATCAGGCTCTCCTGGCGGCACTGGCCGGCGCCGCCTATATCAGCCCCTTCGTCGGCCGGCTGGATGATGTCGGCCATGACGGCATGGCGCTGGTTAAGGACATCGTCGAAGTCTTTGGTAAGTATGATAACTTGACAACCGAGGTGCTGGCTGCTAGTATTCGTCATCCACTGCATTGCATAGCGGCGGCTAGAGCCGGGGCTCATATAGCCACAGTTCCCTATAGCGTACTGCTACAGATGATAAAACACCCGCTTACCGATATCGGTATTGAGCGTTTCCTCGCCGACTGGAAAAGCGTATCGGGTGATTAAGCAAACAACAAGTATAATAAATAATGTAAACAATATTATATTACTTAGTGTCACTGCGACCAATCCATCTCCTGGTGGAGGATGATGGTAAAGGGTAAAGAGAAAGGTAGAATATGGATATCAGACAATTAGAAACTAAGACCAGAGAGGAGCTGGTTGGCCTGGCCAGGGAGAATGGGCTTGCCAGCTGTACTGGCCTTAAGAAGCAGGAGCTGATTATGCGCCTGCTGCAGGCACATGCCGAACAGCAGGGCAACCTCTTTTGTGGCGGCATTCTGGATATTATGGCTGACGGTTATGGCTTCCTCAGGCAGAGCACCCTTCTGCCCAGCTCGGCTGATATATATGTCTCCCAGTCCCAGATTCGTCGCTTCGGACTGCGCCCCAGCGATATGGTTATGGGGCAGGGCAGACCGGCCAAGGCGGGCGAGAAGTACTACAGCCTGCTCCGCGTCGAGGCGATTAACGATATAAATCCAGAGCTATCTAAAAACAGGCCCCTTTTCGGTGCACTCACCCCCACCTTCCCCGATAAATTGATTGACCTGGAGACCACAGCGGGCAATCTGTCAACCCGGCTGATAAACCTGATTGCCCCTATCGGCAGGGGACAGCGCGGTCTCATTGTTTCTCCCCCCAAAGCGGGCAAGACGATGCTCCTCAAGGCGATAGCCAATGCCGCAACCACTAACTACAATGATATTAAGCTGATGGTCTGTCTCATCGGCGAGCGCCCGGAGGAAGTGACCGATATGAAACGCTCGGTTAAGGGCGAGGTAATCAGCGCTACCTTTGACGAGCCGGTGGAAAATCACACCCGCGTCGCCGAGATGGCGCTGGATAGAGCCAAGCGATTGGTGGAAGGCGGCAAGGATGTTTTTATCCTTCTCGACGGTATCACCCGGCTTACCCGGGCGTACAACCTGGCGATGCCATCCAGCGGCCGTACCCTGTCCGGCGGCATTGACCCCGCTGCCCTGCACCCGGCCAAGCGCTTCTTCGGCGCTGCCCGCAACGTGGAGGAGGGCGGCAGTCTGACTATCATCGCCACCTGCCTTATCGATACCGGCAGCCGTATGGACGACCTGATTTACGAAGAGTTTAAGGGAACGGGCAATATGGAACTCCACCTGGACCGTCGCCTGGCAGAGCGCCGGGTATTCCCGGCGATAGATATCCAGCGGAGCGGCACCAGGCGGGAGGAACTGCTGCTGAGTGAGGAGACCAACAAACAGGTGCGCTTGCTGAGGCGTATGATGTCCATGGTTGCCGCTGGCTCGATTAACTCCGTTGAGACTACGGAGCGGGTTCTGGAGCGTATGCGTAAGACCAAGACCAATGACGAGTTTCTGGCCGGTTTGAGTAAAGATACGTAGTTCTAATCTGGTTGGGGAAATCTATCCCCCTGCCCCCTTCCTTATTATAAAAAGGAAGGGGGAATAATTAAGAGGGCTTTGCCCCCTTATTCCTATAATTTCTCCCTTTAGTTAAAGGGAGACTTAAAGGGATTTTAAAAATAGCTTCTTCATACCTACCACTTCTTGACAGGGTGTGGTATTATATAAGCAGGATAATTATAAAGGAGGTGGTGCTATGGTAATAGCCCGAAAGGGAAAGCTATTATAAAACTGAAGGAAATTTAGATGTACCTTGTCTCTGTAGAGAGAAAGCAGGCGAGGTAAGTTATGCTTTTATTTATGGGGACGTAAGATACTAATCAAGTATGGAGACATAAAATACTAATCTAAGGAGAAATATTTAGGTCGATGAAAAGTAAAATATCAAAAATATTAGGAATTGTGCTGAGCTTGGCACTGCTTTCCAGCATGGCGATTGCGGTGGCTCCGGTATCTGCTGCACCGGGCGTGAACGCCTGGGATGAGATTACCTTACCGGTAACCGGGATTAACGGGGTTGACGAGCTGGAAATAGCCCCCAACGGTGATATGTATGTGTCCTCTTTCACCACCAGTGATGACTTACCATACACTGGCAGTAACTATATCTGGTGGGACCTGTACAAATCAACCGATGGTGGTTACACCTGGACAGTTACCGACCTTGACTACGAAAAACTTGGCGGTAGCGATAGCAATGACAGTGATGAGATTACCGCCATTGCCGCATCACCCGATTCACAGACCATCTATGTCGGAACTTATCACGAATCAGGTAGCGGAGAGGTCTGGAAGATTGAGGATGAAGGTGCGGGAGAGCCATACCTCATACAGCAACCCCTGGGCAACGAAAGCGGAGAATATGCCGATTACGTCTATGACCTTGAGGTGTGGAGCGATGGTGTCGATAACTGGCTCCTGGCTGCTTGCGATATTGACGTCCTGGTTCTAAAGGACAGCCTGTTTGAGCTGTGGCGCGATATGGAAGTAAGCAACAGCTTTGATGACTCGGGTGAAGAAGGAGACTTAAGTTATGCCTTCAAGGCGTCCTTTGACCCGGAATTCGAGACCTCCTTCCTGCTGTGGGCTCTGATTAGCGTTTATCAAAGTGGCACTGGTGATGACGAGTATATACTCACTACCACCGGCGCTAACTCGCCCGGCCAGTGGGGCTCGGTGATCGAGGATTCTGATTTCAGTGGTTACACTAGTATGAACGATGATGCTGATTACCGTGCTGATTTCGCCTTTGCCAGCAACCACACCCCTGCCGCCCCGATTATCTATGCCGCCCTCAATGATGGCAGTGGCTATACGACTGGCGATGGCAACCTCTTCCTGGTAGAGTTCGCCTATGTCGCCACCCCAGCCACTACACAATGGACCGCTCTGCTTAGCGACAGGGCAATGAGCAGTGTAGAGGTATCGGGTGGGGTCATCCTCGCCGGTGCGTTGAGGGACAACATCGTGTTCCGCAGCATCAACGAAGGTGATACCTTTGCCCAGGTTACCAAAGCCCCCACCGGCGGCGGAGAGGTTAACGTCTATATGACGGATGGCTTTGATGCCGAGAACGGCGTTGGCTTTGCTCTCACCCGCAGATGGGCTTACGATGAAAGCGCCATATCAAAGACTATAGATGGTGGCGATACCTGGAACCAGATTGCCTTCATTGATACCACTATTGATGAAATTCTGGATATGACCTGGTCGCCAGACTTCCCCGGTGGCTCTTTCATGCTGCTCTTAACCCGCAGCTACGGTTCTCATGCTGATACCATCAGCCTGTGGCGCACCGAGAACGCTCTCGATGCTAAACCTACCTGGGAGAGAGTGCTTTGTGCAGACGATAGCTCCTTCTCTTACGCCAACTTCTTCATGGATGAGGATGAGGGACACCACACATCAGTTGAGTGGTCTCAGGACGGCAACACGGTTATGCTGCAAGGGGATAACGGTAACGAGGTAATCTTCAAGTCAGGTAATAACGCGCAGACCTTCACTTTCTGGCGCACACTGCCCAGTGGCATGGATATCCACGACTGGGTTGTCCTTGACGGCGTTACCCTCTATGCCGCCACTGATGAAGGCTTCTACGGCAAGAGCGCCTATGGTCCGCCGACACATGTTGATACGTTCTCAGATAAATTAAACTCTATTGCCCTCCAGCCCGGCTTCGATGCCAGCGACCCCGCTAATTCAACCATCATAGTTGGCACTGAAGACGGCAATATCTATGTCTCGCTTACTGCCGGCGATACCTGGGGTGTTGCTAACAATGTGGGTTCTGGCGACGTCTATGTTGCCTTTGACTCCTGGACTCCTGGCATGATTTACTATGCTACATCTGGCAGTACAGTGGGAACCGCCACCATTAGCGGCAACAAGCTGAAGGCTACCAGCATAGAGGACCTTGAAGATTCACTGGATCCCGCAATGGTCGCTTCGAGTGATACTGGCTTCTCCGGCCTGGTGGTCTCACCGGAAAGAGATGCTGCCAATCCGGGTAACGTCATCTATGCCATGGCCGACGGAATTGGCGGAGATGCTGAAGTTATCGCGGTACCCGATGGTGTGATTGTAACCGTGACCGGTACTATACAGATACAAGGTGACGATAATGGCGGTACCGGTGCCCTCGATCTGGCCGACAACACCGTAACCCCTACCATTACCGTTCTGGCTGGCACCTTCCTGACAGACGGCACCGATGATGGGACCTCCGGTTCGGCCACTGAGGCGCTTTTTATTATCGGTGATGACCTGACATTTAATGGTACTCATATAGTTGGTACCATTATGGTTGAAGGCTCCGAATCTATGGCTATCGGTACAATCGCTATTAGCGTAGCTATAGGGGATGTTACCGTTACCGGTCTTGTTGTTTCCGGTGAAACACTTACTCCTACCAGCTCGATACTGATCTATAACTATGCTAGCGATGGTGGAGGCACCATGGGCTCCGACGCTGTTGATGCTATAGACGGCAAGATGTGGCGCATGCTCCTCCAGGAAGAGGATAACGAGTGGGAGGTCGCTCCTATAGACGGCGCTGAAGGCTTGTGGCGCACCAATGGCTCCAACACTCTGTGGACTGTCGTTAGTGGCGATGAGCTCTGGGCGCTCGAGGATACCTGCAACGGCCCGGTTATGGGCTTGACTGTTGATGACGTCACAGAGACCACTGCCGATATCAGCTGGAATGCTTTACTCGGTGCTGATAATTATGAGTACAAGTGGTGGAATGACGATGTGGAAAGAGACTTCACCGGTGACGACGATACCGAAGCCACTCTGTCAGGCCTTTCTGACAACGAAGACTTCACGGTAATGGTCAGGGTCCCGGCTGGATTCCCGTTCCAGAGCCGCTGGTCTGCTGAGGTAGACTTCACCACGGTAGAGGCGATTGCAACACCGGTGAATCAGGTTCCGGATAACGGCATGCAGAATGCTCCGATACTGCCTTCGTTTGGCTGGGAAGCGGTGGATAATGCTGTTAGCTACGAATTTGAGCTGGGCACGGCGCCTGACTTTGCCGGTGCCACCAAGGTGACGACTACTGCCGTCTTCCTTACCTGGCAGACTGAGCTTGCCTACGACACCAACCACTACTGGCGAGTGAGGGCGGTAAGTGCCACTGGCACCATAAGCGATTGGTGCGCCTCCAACTTCCACACCATGTTAGAGCCGACAGATCCGATAATAATTGAGCCGGCTCCAACACCGACTATAATCCTGCCGACGCCAACGGTAATCGTTGAGGTTCCAGAAATAACTCTGCCAGATATAACTGTGGTTCCACCAGATGTAACCGTGAATCTCCCGACACCGACAATAACCACAGTTACATCGGTTATTGAGATGCCGGAAGAAGTAACTCCGGTCTATATCTGGGCGATAGTTGCCATTGGTGGAGTACTCACCATAGCGGTGATTGTCCTTATCATCAGGACCAGGAGAGTCGTCTAGTTAGACAACTGGTTCTGGCGTAGGGGATAACGCCCTACCAAGACTTCACGGGAGCCCCCCGAATTTCGGGGGGCTCCCTCTTTTTTAGGAAATCCTGTGGTAGCGTGTTGACTCTCGCTTATAACAGGATTAGAATTTGCCAGATGGCGAAATCAAGGCTCATCATAGCCCTGCTTTTGACCCTTTTCTTGCTTGGCATACCCTCTGCCACTTCAGTGGTCGGCGCCCCGGATGAAGCCAGGTGGTCTCAGGTGAATATTCCTGCCGGGGGTGAGGTCGGGGGCTGGCTGCTGGCTGAAGGCTCCGATATCCGACACCTTGCCCTGGCTGCAGACGGCACACTTTACGCCAGTGTTGACGGGCTGGACTATACCCTGTACAAGTCGGAGGATGGCGGCTATAGCTGGTCACATTGTGGCAGTGTTAGCGATACCATAGTGGATATAGCGGTGGCGGCTGACGATGCCGGCACCATCTACTATGCCACCGAAAGCAATGTCTATAAATCCACCGACGCCGGCAGTAGCTTCCAGCCGCTGGCGTCGAACCCGGCTCTAAATGGCAGTGACAACATAGAGATTACGTCTATTGATGTTGCCCGATGGGAAGATATCAATATTATCGTTGTTGGCACCAAAGATAATAACGTCAGTGAATACGGCGGCGTCTATATACTGAAAGAGGAGACCTTCCCCCAGTGGTTCGATACCGATATAGGTGATTTTGACGTCTATGCCGTCGCTTTCTCTCCCGGCTTCAGTGATGACCAGCAGATTGTAGCTGTCGTTACCGATGAGGCTGATAGCCTTGTCGTTACCAGAACAGGGAATGCCGGCTGGGGACAGACTGTAGGTGACGCCAGGCTAGATAAAGACAACTCTGGAGCCTCGGTGGCGGTGGGTATATCAGCCGATATTGCCTTCCCCGATGGCTATAGCTCGGAACCAGGCAGTGGCTCATATGTCCAGTTTGTAGCGGTCAATGCCGGTGGCGATGGTGGCGATGTCTATGCCGTCTATGGCGGGGCGGCGCCGGACGGCTCGGAGGCTATTGACCTCAATATTGGCTCCGGCTACGGCTTGAGCAACATTGATGTTACCAGCCTGGCTGTCTGTGGCAATGGAGCAAGTGCTGTTCTTCTGGCTGGAGTAGCCGGCGACGGGCAGGTATACCGCAGTCTTGATGGCGGAGATAGCTGGGTAAGAAGCTCAAAGGAGCCGACGGGTCAATCCGAGACCCGGGTGATTATGGCTCCTGACTTCCCCGGTTGTGGTATCGCTTATGCCGCTACCAGCGGCGCCGAGAGCGCCCTTTCCATTACCCTGGACGGCGGGGCTACCTGGAATCAGCTCGGTATGATTGATACCAGAATCGATAGCATTATCGACCTGGCATTGTCCCCCGAATACGGCCAGGATGATACCCTGTTTTTGCTTACCTGGGGTGGCGACTTCAGCCTGTGGCGCAGCCTTGATGGCGGTAGCCTGTGGCAAAGGGTGTTTTCTAGCGCACTGGATGGCGTTGACAGCGTTGATTTTGTTGAGCTTTCCCCGCAGTACGGCAGTGACGGCCAAGTGGTGTTTCTGGCCGGGAGCGGGGGTGGTAACCCGGCGATATGGAAATCGGCTGATAACGGGCAGGGCTTTACGCGCCGGGAGGCACCGCTGGCTGTCGACCAGTGGGCGGTGGTTGACAATAACACCCTATTTATTGCCGGCCATGACGGCGTTAATGGGCTTATCTGCCAGACGTCTAATAGCGGGTTGAGATACACTTCGGGCACGGTTGCCGGTGACCAGTCCATAAGCTCCATAGCCTTATCTCCCGAGTATGACCGGGACGGGACTATCCTGATGGGTAATAGCAATGGCTGGATATACTGCTCCGATGACAACGGCGACTCGTTTGAGCCACTGCCAGTAGATGCTACCTTACCGCCGCTAACCGGTGGCGTCAGTGTCGCCTTCGACCCCGGGTTTGGCAGTAACAGCACCGTCCATGCCGCCAGCGATAGCCCGGGTGGAGGCATCTACCGTTTTACTATCGGTGACAGCACTGGCTGGGAGGGTATAGATGATACCTTGCCGCCAGGCGGCATGATTGGCAGGTTAGCCATATCGGCTGACGGTGTACTATATGCCGCCAACTTCCAGCAGGTAGATACAGGAGATGATGAAGGCGGTATGGAGCGCTGCCTTGAGCCAAGGTCAGGGGCAGTGTTTGAAACGGTAACCCGTGGGCTTGATGACGGCGCCACCCTGGTCGGTTTGTGGCTCTATGGCAACCAATTGTGGTCGATTGATACCACCAACATAAGGCTGATGACCTATTATGATAGCTTAACCCAGCCGGTCAGCCTGGCCTGGCCCAACGACCAGGCACCGGGTATCGGTATGATTACCAATGGCGTCATCAACGATGCCGGACTTGACTGGGAGACGCTTGATGGCGCTACCAGCTACCAGTGGCAGATTGACGATGACAATAACTTCTCCTCGGTACCGGCTGGGTTTGAGGGCAATACTGCGGCAAGCTCGGTTGAGCTGCCGGCGCTTGAGGTGGCTACCACCTACTACTGGCGGGTGCGGGCTATCAAGCCGGTGTTGAGCCCGTGGTCAGCCAAGTGGTCCTTTACCACCAGCCTTGGTGGGGAGATTGTCGCCCCACGGCTGGAGAGCCCTCTGGCTGGGGCTACCGGGGTGCCAGTAAGACTAGTATTCCAGTGGAGCGCTGTAGCCGGGGCTGAAAGCTATGAGCTGGTGGTGTCCCTAAGTCTGGATTTCAGTGGGTATGAAATAAGCATGGTTGGTGACCATGCCCTGCTCGGTAATGCCTGGCAGTCCGATGTAAGCCTGGGCTACGGCACCGCATACTACTGGAAGGTTAGGGCTGTTAGCCCAAGTACCAATAGTGCCTGGAGTGCTGTTGGCATTTTCACTACCGAGTTAGAGCCAGCTTCGGAGCCAGAACCAACTGCAGACTCGGAGCCAACTGTGGATTTGGAGCCGGCTTCGGAATCAGACCCAACCTTGGAGCCAGAACTACCCCTGAATCCGGAACCGAATACGAATATATCTCCTGTGACGCAGGAAATCGTAACAACGATAGTGGTAGAATTACCGCCTTCGCCAACGCCGTTGTCAACCCAACCGACCCCTACCACCCCGGACTGGCTCTACTATACGATAGGCTTTGCCGGCGCCGTCATTGTGGTGTTGCTGGCCGTCATACTGGTGCTGGTGATAAGACGCCACTAGTCAGAAGGGGGATTGGTTTCTGGTGATGCTTTATAGACTGCTTAGTACTCCAGTAGAGCAACCTGGGTGCTCAGTGGCAGGCTGGACTTGGTCAGGGAGAGCTTGGCCTGGGGGGTTATGTCGTGGGCACCTATCTCTTTGAGAAAAATCTCCACCGGTTCCAGTTCCCGGTTCAGCGCCTGGGTTTTATAGTGCATAGGCACCACGATATTGGGCTCCAGTTGCCGTACTACCTCGGCGGCTGTGGTGGCATTGATGGTGGATACCCCACCCACCGGCACCAGCAGAACATCGACCTTGCCCAGCTCTTCTACCTGCTCGTCGGTGAGGGCATGCCCCAGGTCGCCGAGATGGCAGATAGATATATCGTCTATCTCTATGAGGTAGACAGTGTTTTTGCCCCTCAGATTGCCCTTATCTTTGTCGTGGAAGGTGGCGATGCCGATGATAAGGACGTTGCTTATCTCGTACTCGCCGGGCCCGGTGACCTGCCTGGGACTGCCACCGACGCCCTGGATATTCGAGTGTCCCGGGTGCTTATGACTTACGGTTATAATTTGGGCGGTGGGCTTGCCCGGGGAGTAGCCCAGGTCGGACGAGAATGGGTCGGTGATGACGGTAGCCTGTTTCCCTTTGAGCCGAAAACAGGAGTGTCCTAGCCAGCTAATCTCCATAATTATCAGCGTAATTCTATCACGAGCCAGCTTTCAGGGTCAATTCTTTATCAGAACAACCTCACCCCCTTAATCCCCCTCTCCTTACAAGGAGAGGGGGAGATAGAAGAAAGAGGGGATTTGCCCCTCTTAAACTCCCTTTTACGGGTGATAATCAGGAGATAGAGGGGGGAGACTATAATGGAGGGACTGCGCCCCTCCAAACCTCCCGCTTTTATAAATGCGAAGCCCCTCTTAGACTCCCATTTAATTATTATGCCAAGTTAAAGAGTGCCCGAAAAAAGCAAGAGTTATATGATGGATATAAGAACAGGGGAGTATGAGGGGGCGGTAGACCCCTCAAATATAAATTCCCCTTCCCCTTATCAAGGGGAAGGGGATAAAGGGGATAGGGTTAATCCGATTAAGAGTAAAGACTGCGATAACAATCGTTATAATTTATCAGCTGGATAATTAGCTTGGTGTGGTGGCTTATGATAGTGGCAGTTGATTGACATTGTGGTATGATATTCTCGGGATGAGATATGCTTTGATAGCCGATATTCACGCCAACCTGGCCGCTTTTACCGCCGTGCTTGATGATATCGAGCACCGGGGAGGGGTGGCGGAGTTGTGGTGTCTGGGGGATATCGTCGGCTATGGGCCCGACCCCAGCCAGTGCATTGAGCTTTTACGTCAGCATAAGCATATCTGTGTCGCCGGCAATCACGACCTGGCCGCTATCGGCAAGCTGGCGCTTGCCGATTTCAATCCCGATGCCGCCGTTGCCTGCCGCTGGACGGCACAGCAGTTGAGTGCCGAGGACATAGAATATCTCGGCGGTCTGCCCACGGTTATCGAGAGGGATGACTTCACCCTGGTGCACGGTAGCCCCAGGGAACCGGTGTGGGAATATCTGGTATCCACGGGTAGTGCCCGGGAAAGCTTCGGCTACTTCAAATCGAAGTTCTGCCTGGTGGGGCATTCCCATATGCCCCTGATATTCAGACAGGGTGAGGATGGTAGCTGTTCTTTTGTTGCCCTGACGACCGGTATCGGACAGGTGTTGGGCAAGAGCCGGATGATTATCAACCCCGGCGGCATCGGACAGCCACGGGACGGCGACCCCAGAGCTAGCTACGCTATATACGATAGCGACTCGAGCGTGGTTCGGCTCTACCGCGTCGCCTACGATATTAACGCCACCCAGGTGAGGATGACGAAGCATAACCTGCCGATGCGCCTTGTCGTTCGCCTGGATCACGGAGTGTAATGGTGCCGGTTAAACATGGCCGGGGTTATGACAGTGCTCTGCTCAACCAGACGAAGCGACTGCTAAGCCGCCTTGACCTGAAAGCCAAAAAGAGACTGGGGCAGCACTTCCTGGTTGACCGGGAGGTGCTGGCAAGGGTGGCTGAAGCCGCCGGGCTTACCTCTAGCGATGTTGTCATAGAAGTAGGCCCCGGGCTTGGTGTGCTGACCGGAGAGCTTGCCGGGAAGGCAGGTCGGGTGATTGCCGTCGAGCTGGACGACAGGCTGGCTGGCATACTAAAGCAGAGGTTGGCTTCGGCCGGGAATGTAACCATCATCAACGGGGATATACTCAGGCTTGAGCCGTCGGCTTTGGTAGGAGATAAGCCTGTGGAATACAAGGTGGTCGCCAACCTGCCTTACTATATCACCTCGGCGGTAATCCGCCATTTTCTCGAGGCTTGGCTCAAGCCCCGGCTGATAGTGGTTATGGTGCAGAAGGAGGTGGCTGAGGCTATCGTGGCTGAGCCGGGTCGGATGAGCCTGCTGAGTGTCAGCGTCCAGTTCTACGGCAAGCCGGAGATAGTGGGCTATGCGCCTGCCTGCTGCTTCTATCCGGCGCCGGAGGTCGATTCGGCCATTCTGAGGATTAACGTATATTCCCGGCCGGCGGTGGCGGTTGACGACCGGGATGGCTTTTTCCGGCTGGTGCGGGCTGGCTTTACTTCTTCTCGCAAGCAGCTGGCTAATTCCCTGGCTCTGGGGCTGGGACTGCCCAAGGCTGAGGTGATGCCTTTACTGGAGACAGCGGGTATAATGTACCAGCGGAGGGCTGAGACCCTGGCTCTTGAGGAGTGGCAGCGGCTGTGGCAGGTATTGAGGGATAGGCAGAAATGGTAACGGTTGTGGCGCCGGCCAAGCTGAATCTGACCCTTGAGGTTCTGGCTAAGCGCAGTGACGGTTTTCACGAAATCCGCAGCGTTATCCAGACGATAAAGCTCTGCGACCGGCTCGACCTCCAGCCGGGTAAGAAGATGGTCTTCAGGTGCGATGCCCCCGGCTGGCTGTCGGAGGAAAGTCTGGTACCCAGAGCCGCCGCTTTGCTTAAGGAGACCTCAAGCTACGCCGATGGGGCAACTGTAGAGCTGTCCAAGAAAATCCCACTGTTATCGGGTTTAGCCGGTGATTCAAGCGATGCCGCCGCCGTTCTTATCGGGCTTAACAGGCTCTGGGGGTTGGCGTATTCGTTGGGGGAGCTGGCACGGTTAGCCTCGCAACTGGGCTCGGATGTCGCCTTTTTCCTCTTCGGTGGTACAGCTCTGACCCAGGGCAGGGGGGAGGTGGTGAGCCCGCTACCTCCTTTGCCCGGCATGTGGGCTGTCCTGCTGATGCCTGATGTGCCCCGCTCCGCCGGCAAGACGGGGCGTCTGTATGCCAGCCTGAAGAGAGAACACTATAGCAGTGGACGGGCAACGGAAGAGCTGGTGGCACTGCTGACCAGGGGGGGCGATGTGGCGCCGGATAACCTGTTTAATGCCTTTGATAGGGTTGCTTATGATATCTTCAAAGGGCTTGATAGCTACCGGGAGCGTTTTTTAGAGGCCGGGGCTGGCAGTGTCCATCTGGCCGGCTCGGGCCCGGCACTGTTTACCCTGGTCAAGGACAGGGCTCAGGCTGAGAAGGTATATGACAATCTCAAGGGACAGGGGCTGGAAGCCTATCTGGCGGAGACGATGGAGGCTGTCGACCGCCTGGAATAGATAACGGAGTTAAGAAATGATAGTAGAGTCGGTGGCGGCAGTTATTTCAGGCTATTTGCTGGGCTCTATCCCCTTTGCCTATATAGCCGGTCGCCTGCTGAAGGGGGTGGATATCCGCCAGGTGGGTGGTGGCAATGTCGGCGCCACCAACGTCATGCGGGAGGTGGGCACAGCCGCCGGCATCGGTGTCTTTGTTGCCGATGTAGGCAAGGGTACCCTGGCGGTGCTTATTGCCCAGTGGCTCGGCGTTTCTCAGGTAATCGTCTTTGTTACCGGTCTGGCGGTGGTGGTGGGGCATAACTGGCCTGTATTTCTCAAGTTCAGCGGCGGCAAGGGTGGGGCGACCACCATCGGCGTTTTCTTCGCCCTGGCGCCCGCGCCGGGTGCCATTAGCTTTGGCATAATGTTGCTGCTTGCCTTCATTACCAGCAACCTCAGGCTGGCGATGGGCATCGGTATCGCCTTTCTGCCCCTTATTATCTGGGGGTTTGGCGGGGAGGTCAACCTCATAATCTACTCGGTTGCCCTGCCACTATTTACCGGTCTGCGGGCTCTGCCGGCGGTGATACGAAGCCTGAGAAACCCGGAAGAGAGGAAGAACTTTATCTTCGATAGGGAGCACAAGCCGTGGCAGAGGAAGAAGTAAGTAGAGGGGCAAGGAGAGTCATTTTAGTTTTGGTTTTTTATCCAAGACTTCCTTCAAAGGAATTTCAATTACACAAAAGGCGTTTTTTCTCAGAGTTGTAAATTGACCCTTATCTCTACCAGACCTTTGCATCACCCGTACAGGTGCTATCTTAAATGCCTCTACAGCAATTTTATCGCCTTTTAATGCATCCCCTTGATTACGATATGTTGGCATCTAAGCCTATTTCCCTACTTTTCTGTAATTCATTACAAATATCAACAACTATTTCAAGGTCTAATTGTAGTTCTTGAGCAATGTCAGAGTAATAAAGCGTTCGCCCCGTAGAAAAGAGATTGCGTATTTCCTCTTTTGCTTCTTCTCTTGAAATCTCTCTAAGTACAATTACCCTTTCTTCTGGTATGTAAGATTCAATGTTTGCTAGGCGTTTTTCAATTGCTAATATACTCATTTTTAAGAAATAGTTCTCAGCCAGTAGCTGTGCATTATGTTGTTGAAGCCAATCAGATGACGATATGCTTGTAGTAAACACTGGGGAATCTACAATGCCAGCAAACAGCCTCTCTTTGAATTCAATCATTTCACTAGGCATTCCAACAGATGACTCAGTAGCAGAGCTACCAATAACTAAAGTATTTTCGTCGAACTTTGAATATATGTTTCTCATTAAACCTAGCTCTGATATAGTCCCTGATGCTCCTTGTTCAAGCATTCTTACATAACTCCTTAACAATTGTTTCGGCTTTTTCTAACGTCACTGATTGCATACTTAATCTTTCCTTAACTTCTTCTAGGCTGGCTATATTAGAATGAAAGTTAAAAGTTGCTCGAATTTGTTGTTCTTTAACCAATGATGGCGATACTAAAAAGGTAACTATAAATTTCTCGAACTTAAATACTACTGTAGCTCCAAGCTCGTAGGTTGCTGAAAATAACTTGCTAAGCTTCTCATTGTCAGGAGAAAAGATAGTGCCTAAATCACAGTTTTCTCTAGAAAAGGTATAATGGTAATTAAGCCCTAGACCTTTATATGGAGTTTCGGGAAGGATGTCGACAAATTTCGTTGCGATAGTAATTAGTTTATTCAAAGTATCTCGGTTTATTTTTTTAGTTGTTATTTGAAGTTTCCTTTCATCGACCACTAGGCTTAAATCCTCACTCTCGATAAGGGCAAAAACGGGGGTATGAATAAAATTACTGACAGTATCAGTAAATATGCCTTTCTGGTAGAGCCATTCTTTAGATATAATAGATGGATTATAGTTTGAGGCTAGGACAACAACATTTGCACTATTTGGTGAAATCATTTATAAAAGTTTGGGAGTTAAAAGTTACCCTTAAGTATTATAACATAATTACTTGATTTACACCTATACACCCTTTATCACTTTTTGTCAATACCACCTATATTTATGAAATTTATTAACTATATCCTCTCACCAGCCCCTCCTCATCTTCCCTCGTCCTGACCTTGCCGTCCAGCCGTGCATCGATTAGCTGGCCAAGAAGTTCTTTAATGCGTGGACCTTGAGGAACCCCCATCTTTATCAGGTCGTCGCCGGTGAGTATCGGCTTTACCGTGTGTAGCTTATCCAGATATAGTTGAAGGTGCTGGCGAGCCTGTGGCAAGTCGCTGGCGATGAGGTTGGCGGTTAACGACTGCGTTGAATAGCCTTCGAGCAGGTGATGGACGGCACTTGGCTTTAGTTTGGAATCAGCCAACTGTGATATCTTGGCTTTGATGCTGGCGGTATCCTGCAGGGTTTTAGCAAGCGTCTTGGGTAATCTGAGGTATGAGATAAGTTTATCCCTCGGCTTGTTATCCAGTTTGTAGGTTAACAGTGCCAGATACAGACCTACCGGGGGGCGGCTGGGTGAGCTTGCCTCTCGCGCCTGGCGGAACTTTTCTGCCAGCCAGCCGTTGCCTTTCAGTGCCGGCTCCAGTTTTGCCAGGACGCCCAGTTCACTAGCGCGGCGGAAGACCTTCTCCGGGAACTCCTCCTTGAGGATACACTCAAGTTCATAGCGGATGCGGTCGCCGCTTATGGTGTCCAGCATGGGTATATCTCGTTTCAGCAGGCGGAGGGTTTCCGGCTCCAGCTGAAAATCCAGCCTCTGCTCGTAGCGTAGACCGCGCCAGATACGCGTAGAATCGTCAATGAAGCTCTTTTGGTGCAGGAAGCGTATCATCCTACCCCCCAGGTCTTTTTGCCCGCCGTACGGGTCAATCAGGCGTCCGTAACCTTTGGGGTTGAGACCGATAGCCATAGCGTTGATGGTAAAGTCGCGGCGGCGGAGGTCGTCGCTCAGGGAGCCGGGCTTTACCATGGGCAGGGCGCCGGGTTGGGCGTAGCTTTCCTTGCGGGCGGAAGCCAGGTCGATGCTCCACCCGTGCCAGACAATCTTGGCGGTGTTAAAACGCTTATGGACGGTGATTTTCCCGGTTTCGTCGTCCGATAGCTCACGGGCGAGGGCTATGGCGTCGCCCTCCACTACCAGGTCGATGTCGAGGTTGGTCTTGTCTAGCAGCAGGTCACGCACGATGCCGCCGACAAGATAAAGTCTTTCCCCTTTGCTATCAGCCAGCCTGCCGGCATCTTGGATAAAAGCAAACAGTCCGCCGGGCAATCGCTTCTCTATTTTCCGGGTGAGGTTATCGCTTTTAGCCATTATTTTATCCAGCCTTAGAAGTAGTCCGCATTATAGCACAGCTTTCGGCGGCAATGTTTTCGTCTTCTTGCGGTGCGGGACTACCTCACTCCCTTTAATCCCCTCTCCTTGTAAGGAGAGGGGAAGTTTAGTTTGGAGGGACGCAGTCCCTCCAAACCTCCCGCTATGTCCTACCCCTAGAAAAATAGGGATAGGCATACCATAAAAACTGGGGTAGACACGCTACAGAAAAGCAGGGGAGTTGGGGGGCTGCCGCCCCTTAAATAAAACATTCCCTCTCCCTTTGGCAAAGGGAGAGGGATAAAGGGTGAGGGATTTATAATAATTTAGCCCCCTCTTTAACTTATATTCCCCTTCCCTAACAAGGAAAGGGGTCAGGGGATATGTTGTTTTTATCAAAAAGGAAAAGTTACCGCTGCATTCATTCTGTTGCCATAGACCTCCTGTTCTCTTATAATGAGACCTCAGGACTTAAAGTATGAAAGTTGTTGCTATTGTGGGTATGGCTGGAGCCGGTAAGACCGAGGTCGCCAGGCTGTTTGAGAAGGAGGGGTTTGCCCGGATAAGGTTTGGCGATATAACCGACGAAGAAGTCAAGAAGCAAGGCTTGAAGCTAAACGAGGAGAACGAGCGCCGTGCCCGGGAGTCGCTCAGAAAAAGGTACGGCATGGCGGCTTACGCCATGCTTAATCTGTCACGGATTGACCTGGCTTTGAAGCAGACGCCGGTGGCGATTGATGGCCTCTATTCCTGGGAAGAGTACACCTTTCTGAAAAACTACTACCAGGAGCGGTTCTGCGTCGTCGCTGTCTGGGCATCGCCGAGAACCAGGTATGCACGATTATCAACCAGAGGTGAGCGTCCGCTGACCGAAGATGAAGCTGCCGGGCGGGACAGGGCAGAGGTCGAGGGGGTTAACAAAAGCGGGCCTATCGCTATGGCTGACTTCACTATCCTGAACGAGTCCACGCTGAAAGAGCTGAAGAAGGAAGTGAAGAAGACGATTTCCATTTTGAGGAGGCATGATTGAAAAGACCGGATACCGATGAATATTTCCTTAAAGTAGCCGCCGTGGTCGCTGAGCGCTCCACCTGCCGCCGCCACCACATCGGGGCGGTGGCGGTCCGGGACAAGCATATTCTGGCTACCGGTTACAACGGCGCCCCGGCCGGTTTCAAGGACTGCCTTGAGCTGGGCTGTCTCCGGGATGAGCTTGAGATACCATCCGGGGAAAGGCATGAAATCTGCCGGGCTATTCACGCCGAGCAGAATGTCATCATTCAGGCCGCCCTCCACGGCGTCAGCCTTGAGAGCAGTACTATATACGCCACTCATACGCCGTGTGTCCTGTGTGCCAAGATGCTGACCAATGCCAAGATAAAGCGTTACGTCAGCTTCGGCAGGTACAACGACGATGCTTTTACCCAGCTGTTCCGGGAGGCTGACATAGGGCTTGACATAAAAGATAAACCGTCATCACAGATAGAATGCCTGGAATAATATTTATAATATTATTGCCTTAAACCGTATTATTTGTGGTATAATCGGCACAGTGTTTGCGTTTGAGACAGGTTATGTCCGTACCACAGGCTAAGGTAATAGTCAATCCGGTGGCTGGTGCCAGCACCACCTATCGCAAGTGGCCCCGTATCAGCGAACTACTGCATCATATTGGCTTTGCCTTCGAGTTCCAGTATACCGAGGGTGTCGGCCATGCCATAGAGCTGGCTCGTGAGGCGGCTAGTGGTGGTTGCCAGTTCCTGGTGGCTGTCGGCGGAGACGGCACGGTAAACGAGGTAGCCAACGGTATACTGTTATCCAAGGGATTAAGAAATGCCACTATTGGCATCATCAGCACCGGTACCGGCGGCGATTTTGTCCGTTCGGCGGGTATCGACCGGGACTACATCAAGGCATGCTCATCGCTTACCGGAGCGCAGAGGCGGTTGATTGATGTCGGCGTCGTCGAATACCACAAGGACGGGCAGATTTGCGAGCGTTTCTTTGTCAATTCTGCCGGCGTCGGCTTCGATGCCGCCGTAGCCGAGACCTCCAGTCGCCTGCCCAAGTTTCTGGGCGGCACTATCCCCTATATTATAGGCTTGCTGAAGTCCCTGGTGGGTTATCGGAATAAACAGGTTGTCATGAAGGTGGACGACAGGGAGGAGTCGGGGCGCATATTGAGCGTGGTGGTGGCTAACGGCTGCTACTTCGGTGGCGGTATGCGGGTGGCGCCACAGGCTGATATTGCTGACGGCCTGCTGGATGTCATAGCCGTCGGCGATATGGGGAAGATTGAATTGTTGCGGGCGTTCCCGACGATATACAAAGGTACCCACATACACCACCCCAAGGTCAGGATGGAGAAGGCGACCCGGGTTGCCATAGGCTCCACGGAGAAGTTTCTGGTTCACGCCGATGGCGAGTTTCTGGGCGAAGGCCCGGTATCCTTCCGCCTGATGCCGTCTGCCTTGAGCATCGCCGTCTAGACGGGGGAAAGGCGGCTCTAGTCTATGTTCTCTTTCTGGTAGATGCCCTGGTAGCCTTGTGTCTGGTCCGTCAGCCGGAAGAAAACAAGCTGAATGACTCTGGCGTTTCTCTGCAATTGAAACCCCTGGGGATGATAGACGACCAGCAGGGACTGGGAGCGTCCCGAGTAGCCGGCATCCCATACCGCAGTGTTTACCGTAACGCCACAGCGGAGCAGGCTCGACCTGGGTGTCGCCAGTGCCATAATGTTTTGGGGCAGGTGGACAACCTCGTTATAGGTGATGCTGTAGATGCCGGGTGCCAGCTGGATGAAGCCCAGCCCGTCGAATACCAGCGGCGATAGAGTAGACACCACTCGCTGGCTGTTGCTGGCGGCTACCTTGCCCGGCGACTGGAGCATAGCCACCTCTCGCAAAGTAAGGTCAACGCCGTTGGGCTGTAGCTGTTCTTCGAGGTTGATACAGCCTTCTATTAAAGGCGGCTCCTGTTTAAGTAATCCCTGTATATCTTTTTTTGTCAAAACGGTTGTCATATCAAATATCAATCAATATAAAAGTGGCGGCTTTTGCCGTTAATTTTAGCTTCTCCTCCCCTTTTTATCAATTTAGATAGGCGATGATATGCGATACTCAAAGGTCTAAAAAGTATGCGAGAGCTCCATTACTAGCATATCAACATACTCCCCGCTAGGGAGTAACCATGAATCCTTAAGAAGTTCTGCCCTCCGAAAGCCTATCTTTTCATAAGCTTGAATAGCTCTTTGGTTAGACGGAAAGACGGTCAGGCCAAGCAAAGTAAGCCCAAGCTCATTGAAAGCGTAGTCTATCGCCTTCTTTAATGCTTCTGTGCCATATCCCTTCCCACGATACTCCCTGTCCATGATAGCAATTCCAACCTCAGCCCGGCCTTCCGCCTTATTGATACCTTTAATTGATACATAACCAATGGCTTTATTGTTAGTAGCAAGGATTATACTGAATACTATTACTTTCCCATCTTTTAAATTTGGCAGACTTAATACCCGAGAGAAATCAATGAACCTGTCCTTCTCGTTAGGGCGGAATGGTTTCCACCCCATAGTGGCAATCAATTCGGGATCATTAGAGAGTGACATGTAGTGGTGGATATGTTCATCTTCCATGGGGGATAAGTGAATTCTATCCTCAGTTTTCACTCTGGCAGTTTACCACAAGGATGACTGCCTGAGGAAGCTGTCACCAACAAATGGCATAGGCTAATAAAAAAAGTGGCAGCGATTGGATTTGAACCAACGACCAAGGGCTTATGAGTTCCAGCCTCTGCCTCTTCTACTTGGGGCATTATGTTCTCTTAGACTTCTTCTTAGTATAGGGTTGCTTTATTGTGTCTTCAAAGAAATTTGCTAATACCGACCTACCGAAATTCATTAATGCACCAACCAGTATCTGGGAAATTCTAAATAACCAGCCAGTACTGAATAGAAGTAGCGCAAGCAAAGACAATATTACTATCTCTAATACGCCCATTTGAAAATCCAGAAGAGTTTGGTAGTTATTATTATACAATACTTTCGATTGAATAGTTATCTTTTACTGAATTCTAACTAGTGTCACAACCACTTAAAAGTTCTTCAATACGTTGATTGCATTTATTTATTGGCTTTTTTATTTTATTTATGGTATCTATATTTCCCCTGTTACTACCTTTAAGTGCTATTAAAGACTGGCTTTTTATACACTCTTTTAAACTTGTAATCATACCTCTATTATTTTGTAAACATAAAGCTCCAAATTCTTTGATTGTATTCGATAGAAGACTATCAGTTACTTTAGCACCTGCAAGAGTTAATTCTCTTGTGGTTTCCCCTAGATTACTATAAATCTTAAGAGCTTTCTTCAGTTCGTTCTTCCGTTCGGCTGAATCCTTAGATTGTGAAGCTATATTCATTTGGAAGGTTGCTTCAGTTAGTAAAATATCGAATTCGTACAATAAGTGTCGGAGTGGCTCCAAATAAGTTGCCCGAACCTTAGTAAGCCTCTCACGTATAGCTTCTTCTTTTTCATGTTGCATACGAGCATGCAAACGTTTATCTGCTGATTTATTGGTAAAAATTAGTGCACCTAGTGAAGCGATTAAGGTGGCAAAAGCTGTAATAAGCGCAACAGACACTATATCAGACATCATTCACCTCCTACGGATAGGATTATAGCATCCATTTATGCTGAAAATAAACAAGTGGCAGCGATTGGATTTGAACCAACGACCAAGGGCTTATGAGTCCCCTGCTCTGCCACTGAGCTACGCTGCCATTATGTCCTGATTTTAGCTTTATATCAGCCCCTGGTATTGTATAATCCTGTTGCCGTGTTGTCAATTTCAGGGAGATGATTTGCTCGGGCTGGGTAGACTTTATCGTCCCCTTTTTTCGTATTCGGGGCACCAGGTAGCGTTGGGGCGTTCCGGGTTATGGCATGCCCCGCGCCAGTTCCACTTGCAACTATCGCACAGGAATATGTTCATACCCAGCGCCTTCTTTATCCTGAGAATAATCCTGTGTCTTAGAGGGGGCTTCATTTTTATACCAGGTTGGAGTAAAATATACTGTTTATAGTATATCAGGTCAGGTGCTATCGGGCAAAGATGTGATAGAATAGGCCTGTCGGCTTTGGTGAAAGGATAATCTGTCATGGCTGCACCCAGTGTAAAGAATGAAAAACAGCTGAATATGGAATCGCTGACCTGGGGCGACCTGACCTGGGTTGATATCGTGCCGCCGACGGAGAGGGAGACTGAATATCTGGCGCAGAATTACCCCTTCCACCCCCTTGATTTGGATGACACCATCAGCCGAATCCAGCGACCCAAGATAGATGAATACAAGGACTACCTCTTTTTTGTCTTCCACTTCCCGATATACCGCAAGCAAGAGCAGGTGCTTACCTCCAGCCAGGTATCCGTGTTTATCGGCCCCGACTACCTGATTACCCTGCATAAAGGCGAGCTCAAACCGCTGGTAAAGCTGTTCAGGGAGTGCCAGCTTGATGAAGAGTCGCGGCAGGAGTACCTCGGTCAGGGTTCAGTTTTTCTCCTGTACCGTATACTTGACCGGCTGGTTGACTATTGCCTGCCGATATTGGACAAGGTTGGTGATGGCATCGAAGAGGTTGAAGACCACATATTCTCTGACAGGCAGCGAGGCACGGTAAGGGAAATCTCGCGGCTGCGGCGCGATGTTATCGCCTTTCGCCGCATCATCTGGCCGATGAGGGCGGTTGTCGGCAGTCTGGAGCCCAAGGTACGCCGTTTTATCAATACCGACCTGGCTGTCTACTTTGGCGATATGGTCGACCATCTGGACAAGATATGGGACGGCCTGGACGAATACAAGGAAATAATCGAGGGCTTGAGCGATACCTACGACTCGCTGGCGACCAATCGCACCAACGAAGTCGTCAGGATACTGACCATCATTGCCACTGTTCTGCTGCCGGTTACCGTGGTCGCTGCCGTTTTCGGTATGAATATCTCCCTGCCCTTTATGGATTCGGAATATGCCCTGCTTTATGTCTTCCTGATAATGCTGGTTATCATCGTCGGTATCCTGTATTTTCTCCGTCGTATCCGTGTCATCTAGTGGTGGCTTTTTGCTGGCAGGGGCTTTGATAATGAATATCTCTCACCGGTTTGTGGTTATTGCCGCCATCTTTGTCACCTGCCTTATCACCGCCAATATCATTGCCGTCAAGGTGATAAGCCTGGGCTCCGTCTTTCTGCCGGCGGCTATAATCGTTTTTCCGATAAGCTATATCTTCGGGGATATCCTCACCGAGGTCTACGGTTATCGCTGGGCGAGGCGGGTCATCTGGCTGGGTTTTTTGTGTAATCTCATCTTCGTTTTCTTTGCCTGGGTGGGGCTCAAGCTACCATCAGCTTCATTCTGGGAGGGGCAGGTAGCCTATGAGACTATCCTCGGCTATGCACCCAGGTTGCTGGTCGCCTCCTTTAGCGGCTACCTGGTGGGAGAGTTCGCCAACTCCTTTATCATGGCCAAGATGAAGATAAGGACAAAGGGTCGCTGGCTGTGGGCGAGGACTATCGGCTCGACGGTAGTCGGGCAGGGGCTGGATACGACCATATTCATTATCATCGCCTTCATCGGCACCACTTCCTTCACCCCGATAATGATTCTTTACCACTGGCTGGCGAAGACGGCCATTGAAGTCTTAGCTACTCCGTTCACCTATGCCACCGTCAACTTCCTCAAGAAAAAAGAGGGCATTGATACCTATGACTACAAGACGAGCTTTAACCCCTTTGCCATCCAGAATTAGGGGCTGGTGGCGGCTTTAAGAGGGGACAGGGTTTTAGCCGATGAAGATTAGCTTTCTCGGGGCGCACAACACCGAATCGCGGGATACCAGGCTGGTCAGCCTGCTGATTGACGACGTTCTGGCTCTGGATGCCGGTGGGCTTACCTCAAGCCTATCCTTTGCAGAACAGCTAAGGCTTAGGGCAATCTTAATTACCCATCAGCACTACGACCATATCCGGGATATTCCGCTTATAGCCATGAACCTTTTTCTCCGGCAGGCTAAAATTGACGTCTACTCCATATCGTCGGTGGGCGATGCTCTTGCCGGTTATCTGCTGAATGACAGCCTCTACCCGAAGTTTCTGGATAACCCCGAAGGTAAAGAGACCATCAGCTTCCATACGGTGGAGCCTTACCAGGTGATGCAGATTGAGGGCTACAGCGTGCTACCGGTACCGGTGGCTCACTCCGTGCCTGCCGTCGGTTATCAGGTTACCTCGCCCGATGGCAAGGCGGTCTTATACACCGGGGACACCGGGCCCGGGCTGTCCCACCTGTGGCAGTATGTAACACCCCAACTGATGATTACCGAGGTTACCGCCCCGGACAGGTACCGGCAATTCGGCGAAGAAAAAGGGCATCTTACACCAGGGCTGTTGAAGGAAGAGCTTTTAAGCTTTCAGAAGGTAAAGGGTTACCTGCCAGACGTGGTTACCGTCCATATGAACCCGGAACTGGAGGCGGAGATTGCGGCTGAGCTGGCTAACGTGGCTGAAGAGCTGGGGAACTCGATTACGCTGGCTTATGAAGGCAGGCAGGTGTCCCTGTAAGTTTAGAGGGGGTGAGGCAGATAAACGCCGTCCGGTTTATAGTCGACCATAACGTAGGCAAGCTGGCCAGGTGGCTGAGGATGATGGGCTACGATACCCTGTTCTTCAACGGCGATGACGACTCCAGGATGATTGCTATCGCTCTGGCTGAAGGCAGGGTGATACTAACCAGAGACACCCGTATTATGGAAAGGCGGCTGGTAACCACCGGTCGGCTTAGGGCTATCCTTATCGGTTATGAAACGCCTGAGTTACAGATAAAGCAGGTAATAGAGACCCTGAACTTGGACATTCATTTCCGGCCTTTTTCCATATGTCTGGAGTGCAACCAGCCACTGGCTGAGAGGAGCCGGGAGCAGGTCAGGGAGCGGGTGCCGCCCTATGTTTTCCAGACGCAGGAGAAGTATATGGAGTGCCCTGCCTGCCATAGAATCTACTGGCGGGGTACCCACTGGCGGGCGATGACCCGGAAGCTGGAGAGGTTTATGTCATATCAGGGAAGGGAGAAATAGAATGGATGTCTATGAAGCGGTAACCAGACGGCGGTCGATAAGGAGGTTCAAGGATACTCCGGTAGCCTATGACATTCTTGAGAGGTGTGTAAATGCCGCCAGGCTGGCGCCGACGGCTATGAACAGCCAGCTCTGCGAGCATGTCATCGTTGATGACGAATGGCTGTTGCCCCGAGTGCTTGATGCTGTATCTATGTGGGCTGGGGTGCCTAGACCAGAGGATGGATGGTCTACGGAGCGACGGCCTAAAGCCTATATCGTTACCCTGGTAAATACCGGGCTGGCGGTGGGGTTGGGTGTCGGCAAAAGAAACGCCGATTACGATGCCGCTCTGGCGGTGGAGAATATGGTGCTAGTGGCTCAGGAGCAGGAGCTGGGTAGCTGTGTAATAACTGGTATTAACCGGAAAAAGCTGAAGCGGGCGCTGAACATACCGGATAGGTATGAAATCGCTATACTGCTGGCGTTAGGTTTTCCCGATGAAAGCCCGGTCTTGGAGGTAGCCGCCGGCTCAATTGAGCGCTGGGTTGACGATAGGGGGGTACTTCACGTACCCAAGAGAAGGCTGGAAGATGTTCTGCACCGGAACCGCTTTCCGGAGTAACAGGTTGACCGCAAACCTTGATGTTTTTACACTTCAGCGTTACCATATACCTGAGGAACTGATATGAAAGTTTTAAATGCTGACGAGATGCGGCGGGCGGAGCAGGAGTGTGCCGAAGCCGGCATCTCTACCGATATGCTCATGGAGAACGCCGGCAAGGCGGTAGCCGACAAGGTCCAGCAAGTCCTGTTTGGTGTTTACCGGAAACACATCCTCCTACTGATAGGCCCGGGCAACAACGGCGGTGATGGCCTGGTTGCCGCCCGGCACCTCCACGACTGGGGGGCAAAGGTTCACCTTATACTCTTAGGGCGGGGGGTGGAAGATGACCCGAACCTGAAGCTGGTCCGGGAGCGTGGTATAGATTGTTATCAAGACCTGACTAATCTTGACAGGCTGCTGCCGTCAACCAGTGCCGTCGTCGATGCCATGTTCGGCACCGGCAGGAGCCGCCCGCTTGGAGGGGTTTTCAAACAAGCGCTGGAACGGGTGGCTGAGGCTAAGAAGGGGAGGCAGGGGTTAAAGATAATCGCCCTGGACTTACCCTCCGGGCTTGACGCCGATACCGGCGACTGCGACCCGGTGTGTCTCTGCAGCGACTATACCATTACTCTCGGTTTCCCCAAGCCGGGTCTGTACAACTCGCCCGGGGCGGGAAGGGCTGGCTTGATAACCGTAGTCGATATCGGCATCCCTGAACACCTGGCAAAAGGTGTAACGACAGAGCTAATCACCGATGAGTGGGCTCGGTTGGCATTACCAAAACGCCCCCTCGAAGCCAACAAGGGCAGCTTCGGGCGGGTGCTGGTGGTTGCCGGCTCGATAAACTACGTCGGCGCCGCCTATCTGGCCTGTAGCGGTGCTTACAGAGTCGGCGCCGGGCTGGTAACACTGGCTACACCTGGCAGTCTGCAACCGATTCTGGCGGCTAAGCTGACGGAGGCCACATACCTGCCGCTACCTGAATCCAGCCCGGGTATCGTTGCCGGGGAAGCGGCTGGCATTGTCCTTTCCCAGTTGGGTAACTACGACGTAATGCTGATGGGTTGCGGTTTGGGACAGAGCGACCAGGCTATAAACCTCGTCAGGTCGGTCCTTCTTCAGAAAGAGAAAGCCCTGCCGCATCTGGTGCTTGACGCTGATGCTATCAATACCCTGGCCAAGATGCCGGGCTGGTGGCGGAAGCTGAACGGTGATGCCGTGCTCACCCCTCACCCCGGCGAGATGGCACGTCTAACCGGGCTATCGGTGGATAAGATACAGTCGGATAGAATAGGTATCGCTAAGAGAGCTGCTTTGGAGTGGGGGCAGACGGTTATTTTAAAAGGGGCTTATACCGTTGTTTCTGCACCTGACGGAAGGTGTCGGATTAGCCCGATAGCCAATGCCGGGCTGGCGTCGGCGGGCACGGGCGATGTCCTGGCCGGGGTTATCGCCGGTCTTCTGGCTCAGGGGCTGAATACATTTGACGCCGCTACGCTAGGAGTCTGGCTGCACGCTAAGGCGGGCGAGACGGTTAAAGCCGAGCTGGGCGATGCCGGTATGGTTGCCAGCGATCTATTACCGGTGTTACCGAAGATAATCAAGGGATTAAAGAGAATATAGATACTACTTATCTATACCTGCCGCCCTTTAAGGAAGGGGGATTAAGGGAGCGAAAGTGATGAAGGGAAACATGTTGTTAGCCATTGATATCGGCAATACCGAGACCACTATGGGTGTCTTTGACGGTGACAAATTGAAGGCTACCTGGCATACGGCGACGGTTATCCACCGCACCGCCGATGAGCACGCCATACTGCTGCTTAACCTGCTGGGTCGCCAGGGTCTTCAGGCTTCTGATGTAAAAGAGGTCTCCCTGTGCAGCGTCGTGCCGCCGATAACCTCCATCTACGAGGATATGTTCCAGCGGCACTTCAACGTCTCACTGCTGGTAGTTGCCGCCGGTATCAAGACAGGGGTATGTATCTGTATGGACAACCCGAGGGAGGTCGGCGCCGACCGCATTGTCGATGCCGTCGCCGCCCATCACCTTTACGGCGGTCCGGTAATCGTTGTCGATTTTGGCACGGCGACTACCTTTGATACGGTATCCGCTAAGGGCGACTACCTGGGTGGAGCCATAGCCCCCGGTATGATTACCGCCGCTGAGGCTATGTCCCGGGAGACAGCCATGCTGCCGCGTGTGGAGCTGGCACGTCCCGGTCGTGTTATTGGTACCAATACCATTGATGCTATGAAATCGGGTATCGTTTTCGGCCATGTGTCTATGGTTGAAGGTATGGTCGCCCGTATTCAGAGAGAGCTGGGTGCCAGAACCAAGGTGGTAGCCACCGGGGGTTATGCCGGATTGATAGCCAGGGAAACGAAGGTGATTGACGAGGTGAACCCCAACCTGACGCTAATCGGGCTGAGGCTTGTCTACCGTATGAACCAGGACTGACCTTGCAGATGACTACTATTTAAGGATAGACTTAAGAACACTGCACCCTAAGGGAATCTTCACTATTCTTGAGGAGATAACATTGCTAGAAGATAAAACCGTAGTGCTGGGCGTAACCGGCAGTATCGCCGCCTATAAAGCGGCTGATATCGCCAGTAAGCTAACCCAGGCGGGGGCCAGGGTTGAGGCGGTCATGACCGACTCCGCCACCAGGTTCATCACTCCGATGACGCTGCGCAGTATCACCAGGCGGCCAGTGGTAACCAGCATGTGGGAGATGGCTTCCGAGTTCAGTATTGAGCATGTGGCGCTGGCGGAGGCGGCCGATGTGGTGGTCATCGCTCCGGCGACGGCCAATATTATCGCCCACCTTGCCGGCGGCATGGCCGACGATATGCTTACCTGCACCGTGCTGGCAACAAAGGCTCCGGTTATTATCGCCCCGGCAATGAACGACAACATGTTCAACAACCCGGTTACCCAGGAGAATATAGAGAAACTAAAGGCGAGGGGCTTTGTTTTTGTTGCACCCGGCTATGGACATCTGGCTTCGGGCAAGACGGGTGTCGGCCGTCTGGCCGATACGGAAGTAATCATCGGCACCATCAAACAGGTGCTGGGCAGGAGCGGTGACCTGGTGGGTAAACGCATTGTAGTTACCGCCGGCGGCACCCGCGAGCCGATTGACCCGGTGCGCTATATCGGCAACCGCTCCTCGGGCAGGATGGGCTATGCTTTGGCTTCAGCCGCCCGGGACAGGGGGGCGGAAGTCAAACTTATCACCACGGTTACCTGCCTGCCGGAGACGGTCGGTATTGATGTCGTTGCGGTTGATACCGCAAAAGAAATGGAGCGGGCGGTCAAAGGTGCCGCTAAGGACGCCGATGCCCTGGTTATGGCGGCGGCGGTGGCGGATTATAAGCCGGAGACTACCGCCAAAACCAAGATTAAGAAAGAGAGTGCCAGTCTGACGCTGGAACTGGTAAAGACGCCAGATATACTGGCTGGAGCAAAGGGAAAATTTATCAAGGTCGGCTTTGCCGCCGAGAGCGAAGACATAGTTGCCAATGCCCGAAAAAAGCTCAAGGAGAAAGGCCTTGGCCTCATCGTGGCCAACGATATTACCGATAAAGACTGCGGCTTCGGCGCCGATACCAATAAAGTTACCATAATAGATAAAGATGGCAAGGTAGAAGACCTGCCCCTGATGACCAAGCGAGAGGTGGCGGATAAGATTTTGGATAGGGTGGCGGGGATTTTAACTAAAAAGGTATTGCCTTCTATTAAACTTAAAGTTGTCCCATCGGCACCGGACTACGGATTTATCTTCATACCAAAAAAGTATAGGCATTTATTCCCTGGCTATAAAGAACGATTTAGCTTAAGCACCGATATTGGAGAAATTACTACATACATTACAGGAGCTCACAAAGGTACGCCTGTTGGAGACCCGAGCGGAGGAAACCGTATCCATTATGGCTTATCCTCGTGGTATCGTGAACATAGTGAGTTACGGGTTGACGCTAGAGCGGTAATCGTGATTAAGGTAATCGAACCTAAAAAGAAGTATCGTCTTCAAATTTGGGAGAAGGAATAGGCTGAATAGAAATATTGGAAAGAACAATGAAGCGATATGTAATGCCCGTCTTGGCTTTAGTTTTAATCGCAAGCTTATTGCCAGTGTTTGGTTGCGGAAGCGGAGAGGGTATTTCGGAGAAGCGTGTTATAAAGGCTACCTATGATTATTTGATTGATAGAGCTGAAGAACTGCAGGGAGCTGAAGGTTTTCTGGCGAAGGGCCAAATAGATTGGGGATTTCATTCGGCAGTGCTTAATGCTTGGAAGGAAGCTACACTCTCTGATGATGGATCTGGAAAGTCAGTTGAAATTTATCTCGATAAGCGAGATGCAGAAATGGAAGCAAGGAATCAAGCTGCAGGTATACCGAAAGACGCATCTTATAAAATACAAACTTCTTCAAATGCCCTAAAAATGTTAGCTCAGGATGAAGGAAGCGGACTGTGGGCAGTTTCGATAGGCGAATGGGAACTTGGGTTCAATGAAATAACAAACGAGGTTTTCTCTAAAAATAATGAAGCTGCGATACTATTAGAAGAAATCACGCTAAAGATATATCACAATACAAAATATGGTTACTCCATAGACTATCCTCCCAAATGGAATATTCTTGATGTTATAAAAGAGGCGGTCAATATTTCATATGTAAGTTCAGATGCTACTATGGAAAGGGCCATATTTGTTAATATTCTCCCTAAGATTCAGGGGCTCGGACTGAACGATTACGCAGAATGGAGAGTGAATTCCTTTCGTTACGAAGATTACCAGATATATTTGGCAGAAGGTAATCAGAAGGTCAGTGGAATAGTAGCATACATCACCGGACTTAGATTCGAATACCTAGAAATACTAGGAAACTATATAGGCTACGAAGCTCGGTGGTACTTCATTGAGAAAGATGAGAAGATTTGCGAAATACTTACGATTGCAAGGCCAATGCTTTTTAGGACATACTTGTTCGACCCTTATCCAAGTTTTCAATTTTATCCGTAAAAGGAAAGCAGACAATTAATGGTGTGGCTTTTCAACCCTTAAGCGGAGTTCAAAGAGAGGCTTAGCCTCTTTTAAAAACCCCCTCCCCCTCTCCTGTGAGGAGAGGGGGATTAAGGGGGTGAGGTTGTTGTGTTAATAAAAGAGGCCAGGAGGGGATAATTACCGCCTCCGCTCTTTATTATCTATTCCCACCCGCCGCCCTTTTAAGGAAGAGGGATACAGGGGGAGAGCCCCACTGCCCTAAGGAAAAGGGTATTAGGATGAGAATCCCCCACCCTTAAGGAAGGCAAGGAGTGATTTACTAACCAAATCGCAGAGAGGAAGGAATGGCAGAGACACAAAACGAAATGCCCAAAGCCTATGAGCCAGCCGATGTCGAGACTAAGTGGTATAAGTTCTGGCTGGAGAGGGACTACTTCAAGCCCAGGATAGACCCGAATAAGAAACCATTTGTCATCATAATGCCACCACCGAATGTCACTGGCGAGCTGCACCTGGGGCATGCCCTGACGGCAACCCTGGAAGACATAATGATACGCTGGCACCGTATGCTGGGTGAGCCGACCCTGTGGTTGCCCGGCGTCGACCACTCCGGCATCGCTGCCCAGGTGGTGGTGGAGAAATTGCTGGCTGATGAGGGTATCGACCGGCATCAACTGGGTCGGGAGAAGTTCCTGGAAAGGATGTGGCAGTGGGCGAACAGCTGCCGGGAGACTATTTCCAGACAGCACCAGCGGCTGGGAACATCCTGCGACTGGAGCCGGGAGACCTTTACCCTGGATGCGGGACCGAGCAAGGCGGTACGCACTGTTTTTACTAATCTTTACCATAAGGGGCTCATCTACCGGGGGGAGCGGATAATAAACTGGTGTCCCCGTTGCGCTACCGCCCTCTCCGATCTTGAGGTCGACCACCAGGAGCTAGTCGGCAACCTGTACTATGTCCGCTACCCGCTGGTTGAAGACGGCGATAAATACATTACCGTTGCCACCACCCGCCCCGAGACGATACTCGGCGATACGGCGGTAGCCGTTAACCCGGAAGATAAGCGGTTCCAGGCTATGCTGGGTAAAAAGGTCGTCCTGCCGGCGGTAAAAAGAGAGATTCCCATTGTGGCTGACGAGGCGGTAGACCCCAGTTTCGGCACCGGAGCCGTCAAAATCACCCCGGCTCATGACCCGGTGGACTTTGATGTTTCTCAACGGCAGGGACTACCGCTGGTAAATATACTGAACCCCGATGCCACTATGAATGAAAATGCCGGCCCCTATGTCGGGCTTGACCGTTTTGCCTGCCGCAAGGCGATACTAGCCGACTTAGAAAGAGATGGGTATCTGGTAAAGACAGAGCCCTATTCACACTCCGTTGGCCACTGCCATCGCTGTCGCACCGTAATTGAGCCGATAGCCAGCAAGCAGTGGTTTGTGAAGACGGCGCCACTGGCAAAACCGGCTATTGAAGCCGTCACCGGCGGCAGGATAAAGATTATACCGGAGCGCTTCAACAAGGTATACCTCAACTGGATGGAGAATATCCGCGACTGGTGCATCTCCCGCCAGCTATGGTGGGGGCACCGGATACCGGTGTGGTACTGCCGTAGCTGTGGTGAGCAGACGGTAAGCGTTGAGGATGCTACCGCCTGCCTCAGTTGTGGCTCGTCTGATATAGAGCAAGACCCCGATGTCCTGGATACCTGGTTCAGTTCGGCACTCTGGGCTCACTCCACCCTGGGCTGGCCCGACGATACCGAGGACTTTCGCTACTTCTACCCGACCACGGTAATGGAGACCGGCTATGACATCCTCTTCTTCTGGGTAGCCCGGATGATTATGATGGGGCTTGAGGATACCGGCGATATCCCCTTCAGCGTCGTCTACCTCCACGGGCTGATACGCGATGAAAAGGGAGAGAAGATGAGCAAGCTCCGGGGCAACGTGCTTAACCCGATTGACACCCTGGAGAAGTACGGCACCGATGCCCTGCGCTTTGCTCTGACCACGGGAACATCGCCGGGCAACGATATCAAGCTGGCGCCGTCGCGCCTGGAGGCGGGGCGTAACTTTGCCAATAAACTGTGGAACGCAACACGCTTCGTGCTCCGCAGTGCCAGCTCGTACAACGGCGATATGAAAGTCAAACTGCCTTTAGAGTTAACTGAAGACCGCTGGATTGTGAGCCGGCTGAATGCCACCATAGCCGACGCTGACCGCCTGATGCGGGACTATCAGTTCGGGGAGGCGCAACGACAGATTCACGATTTCCTCTGGGGCGAGTTCTGCGACTGGTATATCGAGATGGCCAAGATTCGCCTTGGTGCTGGTTTGGAGGCACCGTCACCGGTGCCGGTGCTAGCGCATGTCCTGGAGATATCGTTACGTCTACTCCACCCCTTTATGCCCTTCCTCACCGAGGAACTGTGGCAGAATATCAGGGAGCGGGCGCCTGTTGGCGGGCAAAAGGCTGACTCGATAATGGTGGCTGCCTATCCGGAGGCAGATAAAACAGCCAGGGACGCGGAGGCGGAGCGGGTGATGGTGGCAATCATAGACATAATACACGCCATCCGCAATGCCCGGGCGGAAAACAAGGTAGAAGCAAGCCGTCAGATTGACGCCCGGATATATGCCGGTGAGCTGAAAACGGCTATCGCCGCTCACACTCAGGCTATCCAGACCCTGGCTAGGGCAAGGGTTGCCGTCATCGACGCGGAGAAAGAAAGGACGACTGAAAATGCCCTGGCACTGGTGTTGCCAGAAGCCGAGGTGGTGATACCGATGGCGAGCATGGTTGACCTCGAGGCGGAGAAGAAGAGGCTGTCGCAGGAGATAGAGCAAACCCAAGCCGAGGTTGCCCGTCTGGAGGTTATGTTAAACGATAAGGCTTTCCTGGCCAAAGCGCCGGCGGCTGTCGTTGATAAAGAGCGTGCCCGGCTGGCAGTCAGGAAGGACAACCTGAGAAGGCTTACCGAGCACCTTGACCGGTTGAAGTCTTAGCTGCCGCCGGTATAGCTACGGCGGGGGTAGAAGATGAGTAAGGCGGCAACGAAGATGGCGTTCAGGACTAACCCGAACCATATGTGGCCAATTTCAATATAGCCCTGCCAGAGGGCGTATAGCGGTGTTATAAACATCAGACTGGCCCACAAAATGGCGAACCTGACACTGTTGATGTTGCGTATCGGGTCAAGGAAGGTCATGGCGAACCAGACTCCGGCGGCAATGAAGGCACTGCCGGTAATAGCCATAAGATAGGACATTTGGTCATTCACAGCCCCGAAGCCGTACAGGTCGGCTATCCTGTCGGGGGCTACCAGGAGAATAATCCCTTGTGTTATGTATATAGCTCCATAGATAACCAGGGCTATCTTAAGGTTAAGGCTGCGCATCTATTTACCTCCTAGCTTGGTGAGTGCCCCATGAGCACTTGCCTGATTAAGTCCAACCATAATCATTATCTGGGGCATTTTGGCATAGTCCCGAGCAATAGTCAATATTTACTGGCGTAACTACCCTGTCCAGCCATAAACTGCTGGCTGGTCGTCCCGGGCGATGGTGATGGCGTTGCCTCTTAGCCACTTGAGCGCCTTCTTGGTGTCGCTGGCGACCCTTGCCTTGTCGCAGTGCTCCAGGCGGTACTTGAACAGCCAGTAGGTGAACTCCTTTAGCTCGGTCAGGCTCGTAGACCTGCTCTTGGGGTAGCCCCTTTCCCGTCGGAACTGCTTCAACAGCTCGGATTGGTTGGTGCCGTATATCCGGTAATAAGCCTCATCGGGCGGGCTGTGCTTCTTGCCCAGCCCCAGCGACCGCCTCTCCTTGTGCACCTCCTCCTCAACCGTCTGGATGAGGGCTTCTTCCACGGTAACGCCGTAGAAGTAGTTAAGGTATTGCTGGTACTTGTGACCGCCGATGGGTTTCTTAAACTCGTCGGCGGCAAGCTTGAGGGGCGGCTTGCCGTGGAAGAGGAGGGCCGTCTTCTCGTCCTCGGGCAACAAGCCGTCCACCTCCCGGCACAGGCGTTCGGCGAGCAACAGCCAGTCAAAGGCTTCGCCGCCGATGAGGTAGCGATACAGCCTGCCGTCTATGGTCTCTTCGGTGGTCTGCCACAGCCCGATAGCCTCCAGCAGAGCGATGTACCAGTGCCTGCCCGAAGCGATAGCCTCTTTGAGATGCCTCACCGCCTCCCCATCCGCCGGGGTGGGGTGAGGGGATTTATTTTGGAGCTGGTTAACTAGCTCTGTCATATTGACAACCTGCGAATCAATCTGCCACTTTCATTATCAAATCCTTTATTTCTTTGGGTATATCATCTTCCGACATTCTCTTTGCTACCTCTTGACCAATTGGGCGCTTCCAAAATGTTCTTGCCTTAGGAATCTTGAGTTTTTCATTCAGCAGCCGCTGAATCTCTTTAACCATACGCTCTTTTTGGTTTATATCATTTTCTGTAAGTTCTAGGCCAAAATTTTCATTTAGGACATGAATAAGAATTGGTGTCGGGTAGCAGTCTTCAATTGTGCCCTCTAAGATGAGCCTGTGCTCCTCGTCTACTGACTGCTTAACTTTATCGCTTGCATGACTGTCTACTATTAAGAATACTGTAGTTTGAGCCTGTTTTATATAATCACTTATGATATTTATTTTGCGCTTGTCATACTCCCCTTCAAGAACTTCAATTCTCACCTTTTTAATATCCACTTCCAGTCTTTCCGCCCAAATTGGCAACACTCCTTCCTCCGTCTCGCCCGCTACAAATAAAATTTTGTTAGGATACCCCCTATCACTTGGTTCAGCTCCTAATAAACCGAAAGCCTCTTGCAGTTCCTTTTCTGTTTTTATCTCTTTAGCCTTTGCTTCTTTAGCCTTCTTTTCTAGGAACCAATTCTTACCAGCCTCTGACATTTTAACGAAGTACTCGGAATGGGTAGCTACAATAATTTGTTTCTTGGTTGCCCATTCCTTTAACAGTTTAGATACTCCTCTTGAAAGATTATGATGTAAGTGTGTTTCAGGTTCTTCAACAGCGATGATAGGCTCATCAGCCGTATGAACTTGGTACACTAGACTGATAGCTTCTTGCTGACCGCCGCCAATGAGTTGGATAGGAAGACGCAAATTCCTTTCACGTGTGGATAATACGGGAACCGAATCCAGCCTTTGTCCGGTAAGCTTTTCAACGGCAGTTTCAATTTCATACCAAGCTCCGAAATCAGTTGAGTTTAGATTTTTGAGCGGCTCAATGATTGTGGATGTGTTAAGGAATGATGAGCGCTCTCCTGGTTCTACTCGTTCATCTCGTGTCGCTGGTATCAATTTCAGCTTACCTTTAATTTTCTCGGTAATCCTATTCTGAACGTATTGAAGCGTTTCACTAGTAACTAATGAAACCTCTCTGCCAAGAAAAGCATCAACATCCTCCTTTGCAGGAGGATTTTCTACGAGGTCAAATTCTTGATTAGCAGCCCAGACCTTGTAGTCTTCCCCGGGAAGCTGTTTAAAGGGAATCTGACCCTCACGGACTAAACTATCGGTGTAATCATCCATGTGGTAAGCAATTTTATTCAAAACAACTAACCGATTGCCTATCAGGTTTGATTGGTTTGCGTTCGGGTCAAATAAGAAAGCTTTCACTTTGCCAGTTGGACGCTTAGTGGCTACTTTACCTATCGATTTGTTTAGCTCTTCTGGCGATACCACAGAGTTGTTTTTCACCAAAGGAACTTTCGCGATATTTATTTGCACAGTCTCCCATGGTGCTTCTGGTTTTGTGATTTGCCTATGGATAGTAAGCTCCTTATAACTATCCCTATATTTTTCAATAACCTTATCTAGCATATCCTCTGGAAATATGTCCCTGCACTCCTCCTCGTCTAGTACTATTTTGGCAATGAATTCTAATGGAACCTTCTTATTATGCCACGAAGTGTCTTCCTGTAGTATTGGGGAAGGTGAACCACCAACAATACTAAAGTCTTTAAAGAACAGGTATAAAGCTTCTAACATGCTCGTTTTTCCAGAACCATTTTCCCCAATCAAGGTTGTGTAGTTACCAAAGTCCACTTTTACTTCACGCAAACTTTTGTAGTTCTTTACTGTAAATTCGACTAAATTCATAGTTTACCTCCATAAGTTATTTTTTATTATACTCCTCCTCACTTCCCACAGCACTTTTTAAACTTCTTGCCACTGCCGCAGGGGCAGGGGTCGTTTCTGCCCACTTTTTTGCCGGTTGTTCTTGGCGGCTTTTGTCCGTCCACGCCGCTGGCATCGGTGGTAGCTGCAGCTATTGCCGTTGCCGGCTTGGGGGGAGGGGTCCCCTTCTTTATGCCCAGCCGAAAGATGGCATGCGCCACGGAGTGCTGGATGGCGGCTAGCAGGTCCTGGAACATCTCGTGGCTTCTTTGCTTGTAGGCTACCAGCGGGTCACGCTGAGCCATAGCCTGTAGCCCGATGCCCTGGCGCATATACTCCATCGCCGTCAGGTGCTCCACCCACAGGCCGTCCATGGTGCGTAGCATCACCAGCCTTTCCAGCAGCCTCATGTTATCGGCGCCCATCTCCTCCTCCCGCCGCTGGTAGAGGGCGTGGGCTTGCTCCATCAGCTTCTCCTCGACCTGATTGGGTTGCATCCGGGAGAGTGCCCGGGCGTTTATTTCCGGGGGCAGGGGGAGGATGGTAGCCACATCGGCGATAAGGCTGTCGAAGGGCTGGTCGTTTTCGTAGTCATTAAGGCGGGCGGCTGCTATATTCTTGATTTCCTCCCCGACCATCGACAGGATATTGGCTTTGAGGTCGGCGCCGCTCAGTATCTTCTTCCGTTCGCCGTAGATAATCTCGCGCTGTTTGTTGATGACGTCGTCGTATTCCACCAGGTGCTTGCGCATATCGAAGTGGTAGCCCTCGACCCGCGTCTGGGCGCTCTCGATGGAGCGGCTGACCAGCCTGTTCTCGATGGGGGTATTTTCATCCATGCCGGCCCAGTCCATAATTCCCCTGATACGGTCGCCGCCGAAGCGGCGCATGATATCGTCTTCCAGGGAGACATAGAAGCGAGAGCTGCCCGGGTCTCCCTGGCGGCCGGCCCTGCCGCGGAGCTGGTTATCGATACGGCGCGCCTCGTGGCGCTCACTGCCGATAACGTGCAGACCGCCGCGCTCGACTACCTTGTTGTGTGTCTCCTGCCACTTCAGCCACTCCGGTTTATTGTCGTTGTCCGGCTCCCTGCCGCCGAGGACGATGTCAACGCCGCGCCCGGCCATATTGGTGGCGACGGTGACCGCCCCCGGCTCTCCGGCCTGGGCGATAATATTGGCTTCCTTCTCGTGCATTTTGGCATTGAGCACCTGATGGGGGATGCCCCTTCTTTTCAGCATTTCGCTCAGTCGCTCCGATTTCTCGATAGATACCGTGCCGATGAGCACCGGGCGTCCCTCTTTATGAATCTGCTCAATCTCGTTGACTTCCGCCTTGAACTTGGACTCCTCGTCTTTGTAGATCTGGTCGGGGTGGTCCTGCCTTATCATCGGTCGGTTGGTGGGGATGACCAATACCTCCAGCTTGTATATCTTGTGGAACTCCTCGGCTTCGGTGACGGCGGTGCCGGTCATGCCAGCTAGCTTGTCGTACATACGGAAGTTGTTCTGGATGGTGATGGTGGCATAGGTGCGGCTCTCCTGCTGTATCTTGACCCGCTCCTTGGCTTCTATTGCCTGGTGCAGTCCCTCGGAGTAGCGGCGCCCCAGCATCATACGCCCGGTGAACTCGTCGACGATGATAACCTGACCGTCCTTGACAACGTATTGCTGGTCTTTTTTATAGAACTCGCGGGCATTGAGGGCGTTTCTCAGGTGGCGCATCAGGTCGGCACTCTCCGGGTCGTAGAGGCTGGCCGACTTGAGTATCCCTTCACGCTTGAGTAGTCTCTCGATGACGTTAAAGCCTTCATCGGTCGGCTCAGCGCTGCGCTCCTTTTCCTTGACCTCGTAGTCTACGCCCGGCTTCAAGCGCTGGATAAGGCGGGTGAATATCTGGTATCTCTGCCCTGCTTCTACGTCGGGGGCACTAATGATGAGCGGCGTGCGGGCTTCGTCGATAAGCAGGTTATCGACCTCGTCGACGATGGCGTAGTTGAGCTGTCGCTGGACACAGCGGGAAAGGTCAACCGCCATATTGTCCCGCAGATAGTCGAAGCCGAACTCGCTTGAGGTGCCATAGATTATATCCGCCTGGTAGGCCTCTTTGCGGGGAATGGGGCGGAAGTGGCGCCAGGGGTCATTCTCCTTGCCCGAATCGTATTTCGGGTCATATATGCAGGCTGGTGTATGCTCATCAGGGCTCTGCATCGGGAAGACACTGGCGACGCTGACCCCCAGGGCGTGGTAGATAGGCCCCATCCAGTAGGGGTCGCGCCGTGCCAGGTAGTCGTTGACGGTAACCAGGTGACAGCCGTTGCCGGTAAGGGAATTGAGGTAGAGGGGCAGGGTGGCGACCAGCGTCTTGCCCTCACCGGTCTTCATCTCGGCGATTTTGCCCTGGTGCAGGACGATGCCGCCGATGAGCTGTACATCGAAGTGGCGCTGGCCTAAAGTCCGCCGTGCCGCCTCGCGAACGGCGGCAAAGGCTTCCGGCAGAAGCTCGTCAAGCGAAGTACCATCTTTGAGCTGTCCCTTGAACCGGTCGGTCTTGCCCCGCAATTCGGCGTCGGTAAGATTATTAAATTCAGGCTCGAGCTCGTTTATACAGGCGACCAACGGCTCCAGTCTTTTGAGTTCCCTCTCGTTGGAATCGCGCAGTCCACCCAGCCATTTAAACATGTCAATCTGCCTCGATCAGCCTCCTGGCTTCATCGGCTGCTTTTTCTGGGACCATAACCCTGACCTCACCCATGCCGTCTACGGTAAAGGCATGCACCGAACTGGCGGCGTGCGACTTAAACAGGCAGGGTATCCCGTTGCTTTCCAGCAAGCCTTTGATAACCTGTGCTTCCAGCTCGCCTTTAGCCTTATATACCTCTATCATCTTCTGCTGGTTACTCAAAGAGAGCCCCGACCGATTGTCCGGTATGAATGCGGTGTATAGCCTCGCCCAGCAATGGTGCTATGGGCAGGATGGTGATTTTATCCAGCGTTCTCTCTCCGTTGACGGGGACGGTATCGGTAACCACTACCTCCCTGACCGGGGAAGAGACTATCCTCTGGATAGCCTGCCCGGAAAATATCGGGTGGGTGCAGCAGGCGTATACTTCCCTGGCGCCACACTCTATCAGTGTGGCGACGGTATTTACCAGCGAGCCGGCGGTATCTATTTCGTCGTCCACGGTAAGGGCGATTCTGCCCTTTACGTCGCCGATAACGTTCAGCGTTTCTATCTGGTCTTTATTACCGAAGCGCCTTTTTTCCATGATAGCCAGTGGCGCATCGAGGCTGTGTGCTAGGTCCCGCGCCCTCTTGGTGATACCGATATCGGTGGCGACCACGACTAGATTGTCCAGTTTTTTCTTCTTGAAGTAGCTGCTCAGGATATTGAGGGCGGTGAGCTCGTCGACCGGTATATTGAAGAAGCCCTGTATCTGGGCGGCGTGCAAATCGACGGTCAGCAGGCGGTTGGCTCCGGCTACGGTCAGCAGGTCGGCTATCAGGCGGGCTGTTATCGGCACCCGGGGCTGGTCTTTCTTATCGGTGCGGGAATAGCCATAGTAGGGAACGACGGCGGTAATGCGCCCGGCCGAAGCCCGTTTCAGGGCGTCCAGCATGATGAGCAACTCCACCAGGTTCTGGTTGACCGGTGAGGAGATGGGCTGAATAACAAAGGTGTCGCGTGAGCGCACGTTTTCCATAATGCGGACGAAGATATTTTCGTTACTGAACTGGAAGACCTCGCATTTGCCCAGCGGTATTTTAAGGTAATCGGTGACCGCCTTGGCCAGGGTGGGGTGGGCGTTGCCGGTAAACACCTTTAATTCATCCATCGGTTTTACTCCCCTCTAAAATGGCTTTTAGCTTGCTTCAGACATATTTATTATAGCATTATTTCCCACCAACCTCACCTCTTTCTTAAAGGGCGGCGGGTGGGTATAGATAATAAAGAAAGAAATTACTATTCATAACAACCTCTCCCTCTTAGTCCCCCTCTCCTTGTAAGGAGAGGGGGAGATATAGAAAGAGGGGCTTCGCCCCTCTTGGACTCCCGACTTTTCTATTTGGAGTATTGTGATATTAACAATCTTCCCTCTCCCTTTGTTAAAGGGTGAGGGATAAAGGGTGAGGGATTTCATAATAGGGATAAAGGGGATAGGGTTCTAAACATCAATCGTCTATACCCGGCACCGGGAAGCGCTGGCACATCTGGGTAACCTCTTCTTTTACCTGCCGCTGGACTTCCAGGTCATCAATATGGCTGATTACCTTTATCACCAGGGAGGCAATGCACTTCATTTCTACTTCACCAAAGCCGCGGCTGGTTACCGCCGGCGTCCCCAGCCGGATGCCGTTGGCTATCCGGGGTGGCTGGGTATTGGCGAAGGGTACCTGGTTTCGGTTGACGACGATACCGGCTCTGCCCAGGGCTTCCTCGGTCTGCTTGCCGGTAACCCCTGCCTGACTGAGGTCTACCAGTACCAGGTGGTTATCCGTCCCTCCCGATATCAGGCGTAGTCCCTGTCGCTTGAGCTCAGTTGCTAGAACCAGGGCGTTATCCAGTATCGCCTGCTGGTAGGAAACGAACTCCGGCTTTAGAGCTTCGTTGAAGGCGATGGCTTTGGCGGCGATAACGTGCATCAGTGGCCCCCCCTGCATCCTGGGGAAGACGGCGGCATCTATGGAGGGCGCCAGCTCCTTGCCGCACAGGATGAAGCCGCCCCGCGGGCCGCGTAGCGTCTTGTGTGTGGTCGAGGTTACCACATCGGTATAGGGTACCGGTGTCGGGTGCAGACCGGCGGCTACCATACCGGCTATGTGGGCTATATCGGCTAGCAACCTGGCTCCCACCAGGTCGGCGATGCGCCGAAAACGCTCAAAGTCGATAATCCTGGGGTAGGCGCTGGCTCCGGTTACTATCAACCTCGGCTTGTGTTTCAGAGCGAGCTTTTCCACCTCCTGATAGTCAATCCGCTCCGTCTCCTGGTTAATCCCGTAGCTGATGAAGTTATACGATTTACCCGAGAAGTTGACTCTGGAACCGTGGGTGAGGTGCCCGCCATGAGCCAGGTCCATACCCAGGACGGTATCTCCGTATTCAATCAGGGCATAATAAGCGGCCATGTTTGCCTGTGCCCCACTGTGGGGCTGGACGTTGGCGTGCTCGGCATGGAACAGCTCCTTGGCTCGCTCTATCGCCAGGGTCTCTATGGTGTCCATGTTCTCGCAACCGCCATAGTAGCGGTGCTGCGGGTAACCTTCGGCGTATTTATTGGTCAGAAAGGAGCCCTGAGCTTCAAGCACCGAGCGGCTGGTATAGTTTTCGGAGGCGATAAGGTTTATGGTTTCCCGTTGGCGTTTGCCCTCGAGCTTGATGGCACAGCTGATCTGCGGGTCGGTCTGGCTTAAAGAACTCATAGCTCTCCTTTTCGGGGCGAAATTAGGCTATAGTGTATTTTACTATTGTTCTGGGGGCATATCAACCTGGGCTTCGGGCAGTTCGGCTTTACGGCGGAACCGGAGTCCTTCGCCCAGGCCGGTGAACCAGAAGGTAAAAATATACAGCAGCAGGCATAACGGTATTGACCAGCAGAGGGCTACCGGAGCGATGATAATAAAAGCGACGGTGTGCAGCAGCAGATAGACAGCTACCAGCCCCCTGCCTATGGCTCTATCCAGTAATGGAGACAGGACTATGGTCAGGCCGATGGCTATCGCCCCTATGGTGGGGTAGAAGTAAAAAAGGTAGGTAACCCTGTCGGTGATGAGGCTGACCGGTATCCAGAACAGGTAGGTGCCGATAAACCAGGAAAGGGGGAATAGAACCGGTGTGTTGCCCCTTACCGCCCGGTAGATGATATATATTACCAACGGCATGATAAATACCCACAGGGTGGGGCTTATCATTCCGGTATAGTGGGGCGTATACCAGTAGGGCATAACTTCGGGTGTTAGAACCCACATCCAGGGGCGGCTGCCGGTCCCCACCTCCACCCAGTCGTAGGTTATGCTGCCTGATATATCCATCATAGTCTGTATCCGCTCAACAGGGTTAATCCACTTATGAAAGACACCGAAGTCCATAAGCGGCATCAGGGCGACAAAGGTTATCGGGGCGGCTAGCATTGACGGTATAAAGCGTAATCGCCGCCACACCCTTACCATCAGGAAGCGGGCTATAAGACACCATCGGCGCTTGATGCTGCGGGTTAATAGCCTGTACAGGATACGAAACTGGCGCCAGATGTTAAGCAGGCCTCCGGTTAGAATCCAGTGCAGCCCTATTACCAGGATGGCCAGGACACCGGTGAGTTTGGCTAGGGCGCTCAAGCCCACCGCCACCCCGGACATTACGTACCTCTCTTTCAGGTAGAGCCAGAAGGAAAGCAGGGTAAAGGTCACGCTGTAGATATCCAGCATGGCGATACTGCCGTGGACGAAGCTGAGGTTCTCCAGGCCGAGGATAAAGGTGGCGATAAAAGAAGCCCTTTTGGACAGGTTGAGCCGTCGGCAGATGAGGTAGAAGAAAACAACGCCGCCCAGGCTGAAGACGACCGGGAAGAAGCGCCAGCCGACGGGGTTATCGCCGAAAACCTCGATACCGGCGACGATAAACAGCTTGCTCAGCGGCGGGTGCTCGGGGCGCTCGCTGGCATCGCCCTGCATGATGAGCCTGGCGTCGGGCACGTAGTGCCGTTCATCGAACAGGAAGGGTTCGTTGGGCTGCATGATGATGCTTAGATGTAGAGACAGGACAACCACCACCAGCACCACCAGCCCGCAGTATTCCCATTTGCCGAACCTTATCGCCAGGTTTTTCAGGGTTTCCATGTCCACCAGTTATTGAGAAAGTAGTTCCAGAACATCACCACGGCGATGCCGATAAGATTAGCCAGCAGTTCGTGTACGCCGGCGATATTGAAGAGCAGGGATACTATCCCCACCTTGATGCCGACGCCGGCAAGGCAAAAAAAGTTAAATCTGAGCAATCGGTTAAGCTTGGCTTTCATCCCTGGGGAGCGCCGGTCGCGGAAGGTAAATATGTCGTTGAGGATGAAGTTGGTGATTATGGCGGCCTCGGCACTGAGTGCCGAGGCCAGCTCCACCGGCCCCAGCCCAGCCACACTGGTAAGCAGGTAGAGAACCCCTTCGTCGACGCCGACGCCACTGCCTCCCACCAGGCAGAACTTGATAAACCTCAGTAGCTCCCCCGTCCTCCGCATCAGGCTGTAGATGTGCTTCAGGTAGTCTACCTGCTGACGGGCGCTGAGCTTGCTCTTGCCCCTCTCCCTGGTGATGAAGGTATAGGGGACCTCGGCGACCTTGTGAAACCTCCCGACCATGAGTATTTCCAGAAGTATCTTGAAACCGGACGGGCTCAGGCGGGCGTCGCTGACCACATCCTTGCGGAAGATAAAGAAGCCGGACATCGGGTCGCTGACCCGCCTCGTTGTCGGCAGTAGCAGGTGGGCTAGAAAGATAGCCCCCTTGGATATCACCCTTCTGGTCAGGCTCCAGCCCTGACAGCCGCCCCCGGCGACATACCTGGAGGCGACCACTATATCGGCATCCTTTTCTATCGCTTTAAGCAAATCGGGAATAACCTCCGGCGGGTGCTGCAGGTCGGCATCCATTATGGCTATAAAGTCGCCGGATGCCTGGCTCAGCCCGTCGACGACAGCCGAGGCCAGCCCCCTCTTATCCTTGCGGACGATTACCCTGACAGGGTACTTTGCCGATAGAGATGACGCCAACTCGGCGGTGCCGTCGGCGCTGTTGTCATCGATGAACAGGATTTCGTAGCTGCGGGGGGACAGGGCACGGTGTATGCGCTCGACCAGCGGTACTATATTGTCGTGCTCGTTGTAGGTGGGTATAATCAGCGAAACGGTTTCATTCATCGGCAAGCTATTATCGGTTATTCGTGCTGTTAGCCCAGTATTTTACCACAAATCGGTAACCCGTATCCGGCGATTGGTGGTAAATAGTGCTGCAATGAGGCCGATTGACTTGACATATTACCCGTGTTATTATGATTAAAAGGATGCAATGTCAGCGCTTACCGAGCTTTATGAGGAAATTAAGAGCTGTCGCCAGTGTGAGGTTGCCCGCTATCGGACCAATGCCGTGCCGGGCGAGGGGGCTGAAGACGCTGATATAATGTTTATCGGCGAGGCGCCCGGCTGGCACGAAGACCAGCAGGGCAGGCCTTTCGTCGGCCCGGCGGGGAAGTTTCTGGATGAACTGTTGAGACTTATCGGACTAAAGCGGGAACAAGTTTACATAACCAATGTGATTAAGACACGGCCTCTGGAAAATCGTGACCCGTTGCCACAGGAGATAGTCAACTGTCGTCACTGGCTGGACCGCCAGATTGAGATTATCCGCCCCAAGATGATTGTTACCCTGGGTCGTTATTCTATGGCGCTATTCTTCCCGGGCAAGAGCATAAGCAAGATTCACGGCACCGCCGAAAAGCGAGATGGCATTCTCTACTATGCAATGTATCATCCAGCGGCAGCCCTTCATCAGCAGAGCCTGCGGGAGATAATAAAAACAGATATGCTCAAGATTCCACAGCTAATGGCACAGGCGAAGGGTATGCCCGAAAACAAGCAGGAGCCGGGGCCGAAGCAATTAAATATGTTCGAGGGTTAAATGGCTAAACCAAGATTGAAGATAATCCCCCTTGGGGGGCTGGGTGAAATCGGCAAGAATATGATGGTGGTGGAGTATGGGGAGGACATTATCGTCATCGATTCCGGGCTGATGTTCCCCGAAGAAGATATGCTGGGCATTGACCTGGTAATTCCGGATATCAGCTATCTATTGGAGAATAAAACTAAGATACGGGGTATCGTTATCACCCATGCCCACGAAGACCATATCGGCGCCCTGCCCTATGTCCTGCCCCAGCTTGATGTCCCCATCTACTGCAGCAAGTTGGCTAAAGGCCTCATCTCGGTGAAGCTTAAGGAGCGGAAGGCGGCGTCGCAGGCAAGGCTCAATGTAGTCCTGCCCGGTAGCCAGTTTACCCTGGGCAGGTTAAGAATCGAGTTCTTCCCCGTCTGCCACAGTATTCCTGATGCCATGGGTATAATCGTCCAGACGCCGGTGGGTACCATAGTGCACACCGGAGATTTTAAGATTGACTATACACCAGTAAACGGTGCGCCAACCAACCTTTCCCGACTGGCACAGCTGGGAGCGCAGGGGGTCCTGCTCCTCCTTTCCGACTCCACATATGCTGAATTGCCCGGCTATACTCCATCAGAGAGGGTGGTCGGCGAGGCCCTGGACCAGATAATAGCTAACGCCCCGGGACGGGTTATCGTCACCACCTTTGCCTCGCTGGTATATCGCGTGCAGCAGGTTATCGATGCCGCCGCCAAGCACCAGCGCCGCGTCTTTGTTATCGGCCGCAGCATGATGGATACAGCCAAGATAGCTCAGGAGCTGGGCTATCTCAAGGCGCCGGAAGGCGTCCTGGCGCGCATAGACGAATTGCGCAATATGCCCCACGAGAAGGTGGTTATCATTACCACCGGTAGCCAGGGAGAACCCACCTCGGGGCTGGTGCGTATCGCCAATCGAGACCACCGCCATGTCAGTATAATTCGTGGCGATACCGTGATTATCTCGGCGTCGCCTATCCCGGGCAACGAGTCTCTGGTCAACAGGACGGTGGACAGCCTTTTCAAGCAGGGTGCTCAGGTGTATTACGATAAGATAGCCAAGGTTCATGTCCATGGGCATGGCAGCCAGGAGGAGTTGAAGCTGGTGCTGAGCCTGGTCAAGCCCAAGTTCTTCGTCCCTGTCCATGGTGAGTACCGCCATCTTAGTTTTCACGCCCAGATAGCCCGGAAGATGGGTATCCCGGAGGAGAATACCTTCGTCCTGGAGGATGGCGATATACTTGAGCTTGGGCCAAATTCGGGCAGAGTCACGGGCAAGGTGGCTTCGAGCAACGTATATGTGGATGGCCTCAGTGTCGGTGATGTCGGCGGCATTGTACTCCGTAACAGGCAGATGCTGTCGCGGGATGGAATGGTGGTGGTAATAATCGCTGTTAACAAGCAGACGGGTAAGCTGGTGGGGCGTCCCGATATCGTGTCGCGGGGGTTTGTCGATACCAACGAAGCCAAAGATATGCTGGAAGAGAGCTGTAACCTGGTGGCTGAAATCATGGACCATGGTGGTAAGCACACGGTAGAATGGAGCTTTGCCGATAATAAGGTCAGGACGGCGTTAAGTAACTTCTACTACGATAAGACCAAGAGGCGCCCGATGATTCTGCCGGTTATGGTAAAAGTGTAATTCGGGGGCTGATATGGCAAGGGGTAATTCAGCTAGGAAGAGGGCTGACAGCAGAAAGAAACGGCGGTCTCGGGTTGGCCCCAATAGACGAAAGGCCGGGCCTGGAGCGGGTTCGATAATTGGCGGATTCTTCCGCTTTCTATGGTCGCCCTGGGTGCGGCGGTCAATAATACTGGTTGCTGTCCTGGCGGTGCTCTTCTGGCAGTGGGACAATATCGCTTCCTGGTTCGATGGGGTCGCCGAGAGCACCCTGGGGCTTTTCGGCTGGGGTCTGGTTCTTATCACTTTAGCCGTTATCGTCGTAGCCGGCATTATATTCCGCAGGCAGATATCAGACTTTATAATTCGCTGGAAGCTGTATCAGTGGAACAAGTGGCTGGGAGCGGCCGCCTTCTTCTTTGCCGTCTGGGGGGTGCTGGCCATTTTCGACCTCGGCGGGCGCTTCGGCGAGACGCTTATCGGCGGCGATATCCCCCTTGGCGTGCTCAGGGTTATTGGCCTGTTCGCTCTGGGAATCGTTCTGGTGATACCCAGATTATGCTGGCAAGCTGTCAAGGGGTCGGTCTCGTGGCTGGTCGAGCTGTTCAAGATGACACCACCTCCTGCCAGACCGGGACGGGAAGAGCCCAAGCCGCCCCTTCCTCTTAAGCCAACAGCCTATACCAGACCTGACGATGTAAAAGCTCCCTCCGAGAAGATAATCCCGCCACCGGTTCTGGTGCCGCCGGAAATCCCGCTTAGAGAGCCAGTAACTGGTAGAGAGGCTGCCCCAGCCGTGGCTGAAACCATGGCGCCTGCTGTTGAACCGCAGCGAGACCTGAAGCAGGTGGCGCAGGAGGTCTGGCGCAAGTACGGCGAATCATCTTCCCTGGTTGTTGTCGACGGCTGGCGACTGCCGCCGATTGATATTCTGGAAAGGACTGCCGAAATTGAGTTAGGGCAGGCTGATAACGCCCAGAGGGCGCAGATAATCTCGGACGCCCTGGCAAGCTATGGCGTTGACGCCAGGGTGGTCCAGATAAACGCCGGGCCGACGGTTACCCAGTTCGGGGTCGAGCCGGGCTGGGACCGCAAGCTAAGAGAGGTAAAGGAAAGGGACAAGGACGGTAATCTGGTGGTAACCCAGAAGGAGGTGTCCCGCACCCGGGTCAAGGTGGAGAGAATCACCTCGCTGGCTAACGACCTGGCTCTGTCTCTGGCCGCCCCCAGCATCAGGATTGAAGCCCCGGTGCCGGGTAAATCTCTGGTCGGTATAGAGGTTCCCAATACGGTCTATAGCACCGTCAGCCTGCGCGGGGTGATAGAGACCAATGCTTATCAGAAGATTCTGGCCAGGTCCAGCCTGGCGATAGCCCTGGGTAAGGGTGCCGGTGGCGAGGCTATCTCCGGTGACCTGGCTAAGATGCCCCACCTGCTTATCGCCGGTGCCACCGGGAGCGGCAAGACTGTCTGTCTCAATGCTATTGTCTGTTGCCTGCTGATGTACAATACCCCTTTCGATACCAGGTTCATTATGATTGACCCCAAGCGGGTGGAGCTGACATCGTTCAATAGCCTGCCCCACCTGGCGGTACCGATTATCGTCGATACCCGGAAGGCGCTGAATACCATGCGCTGGCTCAACCAGGAGATGGACAAGCGGTATCAGAAGCTGGCTACCGAAGGGGTGCGCAATATTGAGGGTTACAATAAGAACAAGCAGGGAAACGAAAGGCTGCCCAACCTTGTCCTAGTAATTGACGAGCTGGCTGACTTGATGATGGCTGGCTTTGACGAAGTGGAGCACATATTGTGCCGCCTGGCCCAGCTTGCCCGGGCGGTTGGCATTCATCTGGTGGTGGCTACCCAGAGGCCTTCGGTGGATGTGGTCACCGGTCTCATCAAGGCTAACTTCCCCACCCGCATCAGCTTCGCTGTAACCTCCCAGGTGGACTCGCGCACCATCCTCGACGGCGGCGGTGCTGAAAAGCTGCTGGGCAGGGGCGATATGCTCTATATGCCCACCGAAGCCGCCAAGCCCAAGCGCCTCCAGGGGTGCTTTGTCTCTGAGGCTGAGGTGGAGAGATTAGTTTACTTCTGGGGCGGGCAGAAGGGTGAAGAGTCTCCATCACTCAGGGTCGATGAACTGGTGCCTTCGGTGACTGCTGGTAGAAGAGAAGGTTTCCCGGAAGACCCGCTCCTGGAGGCGGCCAAGCAACTAGCTAAGGAATACAAGCAGATATCCACCTCCTTTCTGCAGAGGAAGCTCCACATCGGCTACCCCCGCGCCGCCCGCATTATGGAGCAGCTTGAGGAGGAGATGGGCAAGGCTATAGATGATGGTGGGGCGGAGGTTTAGGGCTCTGCTAAAAGGTTCCTTGGTAAAAGTTTAATAGATTATAAAAAGGTAAGGGTTTACAATTAAATAATAATAGACGAATCGAGGAATAGATATAGGGAGGATCATCTCATGAAATGTATGTTTGTTGATCATTTTAGAGGTTTCCAGGAAACACTATTACCAATTAAAGACGTTAACTTCTTTGTTGGAGAGAATAGCACCGGAAAGACGTCTTTATTGGCATTATTGCATCTATTCCATTCACCTGCTTTTTGGATAGGTGGGCAGTTTTTCAATGAGGAAGTAGAGTTAGGGAATTATGAAGATATAGTTAGTATGCACGCCAAAGATAAAAAATATTTTCACGTTGGTGCATTCTTTGGTTCTGAAGAGGATAAAAAGGAAGAATACGAAGCATTCCTGATGACTTTTTCAGAGAGTGATGGGACGCCTATAATTAAACGTTATACAATTGTTACAAAAAGTAAAAAAGCAGAAATCAAACTCAAAGGAAGAAGAATATATTATAAAATAAGGAACGCAGAAAGCATAACAGAAAATTACAGTAGCGTAAGAGAGATGTTTTTGCAATGGGTAAATAGTCATAAAAAAGAAGAAAGAGGATTTAAAGAACTTAAAAAGATAAAGGCTAGGAATATTGCTACTCTTAATAGTATCATTGAAGATATGTTAGAAAAAGAACTTGTTACTAGAAGAGGAATAACCTTTTCATTTCAAGCTTTTTACAGAAACCTAAAGTGGATTGCACCGATAAGAACAAAACCACAGCCTATTTATACAAAATACGATACGCGTTATTCCTCAGAGGGGCATCATACCCCGTATTCTATAAAAAAATTATTGGAAAGCAAAGGCAAAGCTGAGAAATTCAAGAGATTTGTTGAAGAATTCGGTAAAGAAAGCGGACTTTTCGATTCAGTTGATATCAAAAAATACGGTAGGCGAAAAATCACACCATTTGAAGTGGACATTATTCTATCAGGTCAATCTACGAAAATAACTAATGTTGGCTATGGTGTATCACAAGTATTGCCAATATTAGTAGATCTTTTTGAAGAACGCAAAGGTACTGCATATGCGATTCAACAACCTGAAATACATTTACACCCAAGAGCTCAGGCAGCTTGGGGAGATGTATTTTTCAATCTTGCAGTAATGGAGAATAAGCAATTTATAGTTGAAACGCATAGTGATTTTATTATTGACCGATTCAGAATGAACTTTAAGAGTAAAAAGAAAAAAGAGAAACCAAAATCACAGATTGTATATTTTGAGAATAGCAGTGAAGGTAATGTGCTAAATATAATTGATATTGATGAAGAAGGTAATTTACCTAAGGAGCAACCAAAAGGGTATAGGGAATTTTTCTTAAAAGAAGACCTAAGTGCATTAGGATATTAATATGTGTGTAGTTATTGATGCGGATACCTTTAGTGAAATAAGTGAGAATAATAATAAAGATTTTGAGCCGCTGAGAAACTGGATAAGCCAAGAAGGGCATACAGTGATTCATGGTGGTTCTAAATATAAAAAACAACTTTCAAATTATGGTAAGTTTCGAAGTTATTTAAAAGAGTTAGAACATGCTGGTCTTACTCACATATTACCAAAACAAGAAGTTGATAATACTCAAGAATTCCTAGAGAGAAATTTTATTTTAACAGATTTTAATGACCACCATATAGTTGCAATATTATTTGTCTCTGGATGTAGGGTAGTGTCTTCACATGACGAAGGATTGCATAAGTTAATTAAAAGATGTTGTAAAAATAGTGGGAAGTATATAATTATGAAAAGCATGCCAAATTTAAAAGTCAAAAAACCTAAAATATATCAAAAGGAAAGTCATAAATCATTCTTAAACGATAGCAGTATATCTCGTTGCTGTATTTAGCTATACACCAATACCCAACGCCAGTTAGCTTATGCGTTGTCTTAATTGTAAGGTCTATTTAGAAGCTATCCCTACTTTCCGCTTTTCTTCCCCCGCAGCCTCTTGAGGATGGCGTCTCGGTAGGTCTTGATGAGGCTCTTGCCGTGCTTGAGCATACTCTCCCTTCTCTTTTCGGTGCGCTTTTCGCGGCGCTCCTGTCTGGTCTCTGCATCTTCGCCGTCATTGTTCATCCGGGCAACTCCGCGGTGGCAAGCTCGCGGCGCAGTTCAATTATACGGTCGCGCAGCAGTGCCGCCTTCTCAAACTCCAGGTTTTTAGCCGCCGCCTTCATCTGCCTCTCCAGCTCTTTGACCAGCCGGGCTATGTCCTCACGGCTTTCGGGGAGAATATGATATTTTACCTTGTCCTCGGCGACTGCTTTAACCCGCTCGGTGATATCCTTTATTGCCTTTCTTATTCCCTGCGGGGTGATGCCGTGCTCTATATTATAGGCTTCCTGAATCTGGCGGCGACGGCGGGTTTCTTCTATGGCTCTTGTCATAGAGCCAGTCATGTTATCGGCGTACATAATGACGTGCCCGTCGATGTGGCGGGAGGCACGCCCCATTGTTTGAATCAGCGCCCCATCCGACCTTAAAAAGCCTTCCTTATCGGCGTCAAGGATAGCCACCAGGCTGACCTCGGGCAGGTCGAGTCCTTCTCTCAATAAATTGATGCCGACGACGACGTCATAGACGCCGAGGCGCAGGTCGCGCAGTATCTCCACCCGTTCCAGGGTATTGACCTCTGAATGGAGGTAGTGGGTCTTGATGCCCGCTTCCACCAGGTAATCAGCCAGCTTTTCTGCCAGCCGCTTGGTCAGGGTAGTTACCAGGCAGCGTTCTCCTTTGTCCACCCTCAGCTTAATCTGGTGGATGAGGTCGTCGACCTGTCCGCTTGTCGGTTTGACCTCGATGGTTGGCTCCAACAGCCCGGTGGGACGCACCAGTTGCTCCACCACCTGCTGGCTGTGCTTGTATTCGTATTCAGACGGCGTCGCCGAGGTAAAAATTACCTGGTTGACGCGCTGGTTGAACTCCTCGAAGTTGAGCGGGCGGTTATCCAGCGCCGAGGGCAGGCGAAAGCCATAACCCACTAGCGTTTCCTTACGCGAGCGGTCGCCGCGGTACATACCCCGAATCTGTGGGATGGTCATGTGGGATTCGTCTATAACCAGCAGAAAATCATCCGGAAAATAATCCAGCAGCGTATATGGCGGGCTGCCGGCGGCACGCTGTGCCAGATGGCGGGAGTAGTTCTCCACACCGTTGCAGTAGCCGGCTTCTACCAGCATCTCCAGGTCGTAGTTGGTGCGGGCTTCCAGCCGCGAAGCCTCCAGCAGTTTGCCCTGCTTTTTCAGCTCGGCAAGCCTTTCGTCAAGCTCCTGCTTGATGCTTTCGACAGCCAGTATCAGCTTTTCCTGTGAGGTGACGAAGTGCTTGGCCGGGTATATATCGGTGGAATCAAGCTCGTTGAGAAACTCGCCGGTGAGCGGGTCAATGCTAACGATGCGTTCCACCTCGTCGCCGAAGAACTCTACCCTGGTCGCCACCTCTTCATAGGACGGCTGTATTTCCAGGGTGTCGCCGCGGATGCGGAACCTGCCCCGGGTAAAGTCAATGTCGTTTCGCTCGTACTGCATATTAACCAGCTTGCGTAAAACTTCTTCGCGGGGGTAATTCTCCCCCCTTTTTACGTTTAGAACGAAGCTGCGGTATTCCTCTGGTTCTCCCAGCCCGTAAATGCACGACACCGAGGCGACAATAACCACGTCCCGCCGCTCGAAGAGGGCGCGGGTGGAGGCGTGGCGCAGCTTGTCTATCTCATCGTTGATATCCACTTCCTTTTCAATGTAGGTATCGGTGCGGGGGATGTAGGCTTCCGGCTGGTAGTAGTCATAGTAGCTGACGAAATACTCCACGGCGTTGTTGGGGAAGAACTCCTTGAACTCGGAGTAGAGCTGGGCGGCTAGAGTCTTGTTGTGGCTGATGACCAGCGTCGGTCGCTGCACCCGGGCGATGACATTGGCGATGGCAAAGGTCTTGCCACTGCCGGTAACACCTAAAAGCGTCTGCCCTTTGCAGCCTTTGTTCAACCCCGCTACCAGCCCGTCCACCGCCTGGGGCTGGTCACCGGTAAGGCCGAAATCAGATACAATCTCAAACTGAGGCATATTTATAGTATATAGTCTCAAGGTAATGGTTACAATTATACTTTTAGTTTCACCTCACCATCTTCCTTAAAGGGCGGAGGGTGGGTATAGATAATAAAACTGGATTAGTATTCTTCACCAACCTCACCTCCTTAATCCCCCTCTCCTTGTAAGGAGAGGGGGAGATATAGAAAGAGGGGCTTTGCCCCTCTTAAACTCCCTCTAGTGTTGGGGTGGGCTAAAAAAGCGTCCGACAGATTCTGGAGAGCTGTCGAGGGAGGGCAGGGTGGGATGTTAAGCCCAGAAAAATGGGGATGTAGGGAGGGATTTACGATATCTTTGCCTATCTTAGACTCTCCAATCGGTGGCGGCTATAATAGGGGTATGGAGAAACAGCCATTGCTGAAGGTGCTGACGCAGGCGGGCACCGGCTCCCGCCGCCGGATGTCCGCCGCCATAAAAGAGGGTAGGGTGAGAGTCAACGGAGAGGCGGTAACAGGCTTCAACCACCCAGTTGACCCGCAGCGGGACGAGATATACCTCGACGGCAGGCGGCTGGACGTCAGGCCGCAGCAGTTCGCCTATTTAGTGTTAAACAAACCAAAGGGCGTCCTTTCCACCGTCAGGGACGAGCGCGGGCGGCGGACCGTTCTTGACCTGCTGCCGGAAAAATACAAAAAGCTGCGGCTTTATCCAGTGGGGCGGTTGGACAAAGACAGCACCGGCTTGATACTGCTGACCAACGACGGCGATTTAGCCCATCGCCTGACCCACCCCAGCTTTGAAAGCGAGAAAGAATATATCGTGCGCGTCAAGGGAGTGCTAAGAGCAAGCGAAATGCGGCAACTGGAGGGGGGCATTAAGCTGGAGGACGGCATGACGGCACCGGCGAGGGTAAAAAAGCTGGGCGATAACGAATACAGCATCACCATCCACGAAGGCAAAAAACGCCAGGTGCGCCGCATGTTCGAAGCAGTGGGACACCCCGTTATTGAGCTGAAAAGGATGAGGATGGGCAACTTGAAACTGGGCAACCTTAAAGAGGGTGGGGTGAGGGAAGTGGGGGGATTATTGAAGAAGGCATGAGTACGTAGTCAGGTATAACCACAGGCAAGATGAGAAGCCTATGCTTTTGACTGTTTTGGAGAAGATTGAGACTTCTTAACACAGGCTTTTTTAAGTTCTACTATAAAATTACGCTTTGTGATTATTCTCTGTCTATTGTTTACTGTTTTAGGCATTATCATTTCACCAATTTTAGCCGCCGTAAATCATTAGTAGACCATCCTATATCATTGATTAAAGCCCTAAGTAGGCCTGGTCCATATGTCTCATTACCACTATGATAATGGATAGATACTTTTCTGCCATCTGGGTGCCTATATAACCGCTCTGTCCTGACTTCCTCGTCGAGTATAAACCCATCTTTTAGAAGGGCTTTTATTATCTTTCTAGATGACAGCCCTTTTATCTGATTCCACTCGTTGGTGGTATAACTCATGCAAAAGCAAGCTCTAAATCTTGGGTATATCGTTCTTTGCAGTCGCTGTCGTCTTGTATTCGAGAGATACCAGCGGGTAACGACTCATTGTGTTTTGCCAATGAACCCAGATATGCGTAAATGGCATATTTAACATTCTGACGAGCTTCTTCTATTGTCGCACCATAAGTATGTAATCCCTTGAGTGCAGGACAATATGCATGGTAGCCTTCTCCATCCTCGTCAATGCACACTTCTATTTTTATTGTAATTGGTTTAACTCTTTTGTCCTTCATATTAACACCCCACACACCATCACAAAACACGCGTTTTGTGACATTTCCTTGAGTGTGTAGTATATCACACTTGTCAATACTATTACCATCTTTATATGACATATGTAATATACATGTCAAGACATGTTCAACATTTGTGTAACATATGTGCTATTGATACTCCATTAAATAAAAAACATCCCTCTCCTTGCAATAAAGGAAAGAGATATTTCAATGGTGTGGATATGAAACGCTATCTAAGCCCTAAAGCAACCCCACCAGCGTATGCTTGATGTTCCTTACCTTTTGCAGGGCATCCTGGATTTCGTCTTCGGTCTTATCGAGGTCAAGCAGGATTCTCTTGGTTGCTTTGATACCCGGCGTTTCGCTCGACTGGTGTATATCAGAGAAGGTGGGCAGCAGCTCTCTCAGGCGCTTGCTGATGTCAACATAGGAAGTAGTTAAATCGCGGTATTCTCTGAAAAGATACTCGGTTACGTTCATTTATTACCTCTTCACTAAACTTATAGTATTGCCTTTTCGGTGGCACCCCGTCGCCGGCTTGACACCGGTCGCTTATATAATAGCTAAAGTATTCAAAAAAGTCTATATTGCAGCCCTCATGGTTCAGCCGGTAAGCCTTAAATTTATTGCCGGGCTTTTTAAGGCGAGAGGGCAAATCCTTCGCCGGCTTCTTAATCACTTTTGCCGGCGTTGGCTCGTATCTCGTTCAGTTTTTTCATAATCCACGCCCCCCAGTCACCGATGCCGTCGCCGGTGATGCCGCAGACCTTGAAGAGCGCCGCTTTCTGGTTAAGCCCCTTTACGGCGCGGCTAAAGCCGTCCATATCGAAGTTCACATAGGGCATGAGGTCGGTCTTGTTGACCACGAGGGCGTCGGCGATGGTAAAGAGCAGGGGGTACTTGTGGGGCTTGTCGTCGCCCTCCGGGGTGCTGGCGATCACCACCTTGAGGTGCTCGCCCAGCTCGAACTCGCCGGGGCAGATGAGGTTGCCCACGTTCTCGATAAAGACTATATCCAGCTCGTCGAGGGGCAGGTTCAGCAGTGCCGAGTTGACCATGCCGGCGTCGAGGTGACATCCGCCGTCGGTGTTTATCTGGATAGCCGTTACTCCGGCCTGGCTCAGTTTTTCGGTATCGATGCTGGAGCTGACGTCTCCCTCGATAACGGCGATGCGGGCTTTGCCTTTCAGCTCTTCCGCCGTTCTCAGCATGAGGGTTGTCTTGCCGGCGCCGGGCGAGGACATGACGTTCACCGCCAGGATGCTCTTACCGGAAAGCAACCGGCGGTTCTGTTCCGCTATCTGGTTGTTGGCGCTTAAGATGTTTTTTAAGACCTTTATTTCCATTATTCCACCTCTATACTTTCTATATAAAGTTCACTGCCGGCGGTAATCTCTATCTCCATAGAGCCGCATTTATCGCACGACCAGAAAATATCCCTGGGACTGAATACGTTACCACACTTGCGGCAGCGTGCCTGGTTAGCCACTTTACGGAAGCAGAGTTCTGCCCCTTCTGCCGGCGTATCCCTGCTCATATAATCGAAGTAGAACCGGACGCATCTGTCGACCACGCCGGACATTTCGCCGAGCACGATGTTTATCATCGTCACCTTATTGCCACTGGACCTGGCGGTTTCTTCCAGTACGAGGTCGAGCATGCTGCGGGTAACAGCCATTTCGTGCATGGCTAACATATCCTTGGCAGGGGTTCGCCGACCAGCATATCCACGATGCGGGAGGTGCCGAGCCTGGTTTTCATTACCACCCGCCCCGGATGCCCCTCTCGCACCTCGCCGATGATGGTGGCATCCCGCCCGTATTGATTCTTTCGCATCCTTTCCACTACAGCTTCGGCGTCCCCTGCGTCTATGATAGCCACCAGTTTGCCCTCATTGGCGACGTGCAGTGGGTCTAAACCCAGCATCTCGCAGGCGCTGGCAACCTCTTCGCGGACCGGTATCTTCTCCTCTTCTATCCTGATGCTCACCCCCGACTGCTCCGCCAGCTCGTTCAGGGTGCTGGCCAGACCACCGCGGGTCGGGTCACGAAGACAGCGTATGGCGTTGCTGGCTTCCAGCATCTCGGCTACCAGTCCGTTTAAGGGAGAGCAATCGCTTTCAAGTTTAGTGGCGAAGCCCAGCCCTTCGCGCTGGCTGAGTACGGCGATGCCGTGGTCGCCGATAGTGCCGTTTATTATCACCGCATCGCCGGGTCGGGCGTTATGACCCGATATATTTACCTCCGGCGGTATGATACCGATGCCGGCGGTGTTGATAAAAAGCCTGTCGGCACTGCCGTGGTTGACTACCTTGGTATCCCCGGTAACGATTTTAACCCCTGACTCTTCGGCTGTTTCCTTGATGGATGCTACCACCCTCTCCAGGTCTTTTATCGGCAGACCTTCTTCAATGATGAAGGCCAGGCTCAGATAGAGGGGTGTCGCCCCGACCATAGCCAGGTCGTTCACCGTGCCGCAGACGGCGAGCCTGCCGATGTCGCCACCGGGGAAGAAGATAGGCTGGACGACATAGCTGTCGGTGGTGAAAGCTAGATTGCCCTCGGCGCTGATGATAGCCGAGTCGTCAAGCGGGTTGAGAATGGGGTTGCCCAGGGCGGATAGGAAGCTGTTGTGGACAATTTCGTGTGCCAGCTTACCGCCACTGCCGTGGGCGAGCAGGACTTTATCGGTCATCGTCTTCCCCGTAGTGATAATAGGCGGCACAGCTACCTTCCGAGGAGACCATGCAGGGTCCGACCGGGCTCATTGGCGTGCACACTCGCCGAAAGAGGGTGCATTGTTGTGGCGTTTTAACGCCTCTTAAGATGTCGCCGCAGATGCATCCCTTCTGGGTTTTCGTCGGTCCCGGGTCAAACTTGAAATTGTGCTCGGCATCGAAAGCTTTGAACTCGGCTCTCAGCGACAAGCCGCTATCGGCTACTTTACCCACCCCGCGCCAGTATACTGGGGCTGGCTGGAACACCTGCTCCATAATCTTGATGGCGGTCAGGTTGCCCTGTGGGGTGACGCCCCGCTTGTAGGCTATCTCGACCCTTGCTTCCCCTCTGGCTACCTGTTGTGCCAGCATATCAACGCACTGCAGTATATCCAGCGGCTCGAATCCGGAGACGACGCAGGGGATGCCGTAATCGCGGGCGATGAACTGCCATGGGTTGGAGCCGATGATAGCGCTTACGTGTCCGGGGCAGATTAGCCCCTGTATGTTTATCTCGCCGGAATCGAGCAAAACCTTTGTAATCGGCGGGCAGAGCTTGTGCAGGGAGAGTATGTAGTAGTTCTTCAAGCCATCCTTTTTCGCCTGGAGTACCGAGGCGGCGACGCCGGGAGCGGTCGTCTCGAAGCCGACGGCGAGAAAAACCACCGATTTTTGCGGGTTGTTCCGCGCCAGCTCAAGGGCGTCCAGCGGGGAGTAGACGATGCGGATATCACTGCCGGCGGCTCTGGCTTCCTGGAGGCTGGAGCTACTGCCGGGAACCCGCAGCATATCGCCGAAGGATGCCATAATTAGATTCGGCAGCTTGGCCAGGGCGATGGCTTTGTCCAGGTCGGCGTTATCGGTGACACACACCGGACATCCTGGGCCCGAGGTAAGCGTTATTGTCGGCGGCAATAGCTGGCGGATGCCGTTTTTGAGGATGGCGACGGTATGCCCGCCGCAGAACTCCATAAAACGAGCCTCTCTGGTGGCGTGCTGGCTGATACTATGGACTATCCCCGCTGCCAGCTCAGAACGGCGAAAATCGTCTACTGTTGCCATTGACTCTCCATCTTCTCCGCCATTTCCCGGAAAATAGACAGCGTCTCCTCGGCTTCGGCTTCATCGACGATAGCGATGGCGTAACCGGCGTGGAGGAGGACATAGTCGCCCACCTTGGCCTGGGGGGTAAGCCACAGGCTGGCTTTTTTGGTGATACCGCCGACCCTGACATCGGCTTCGGTGCCATTTATCGAGGTAATCTGTACCGGTATTGCCAGGCACATATCGTAGACTCCTTATCTCTAGCTGAAATGGGCGATTACCGCCTGCCCCAGGGCGATGCCGCCGTCGTTGCAGGGGACGGTCTGGTGGCTGAATACCTTCAAGCCCTCTTTTTCCAGCCCGTCTATCACCAGGTTGAACAGCAATCTATTCTGGAAGACGCCGCCACTCAAAGCCACCGAGGCTATTCTGGTTTTTTCCGAAATCAGGCGGCAGGTTCTGGCTATTATGCTGGCTACAGTACGATGAAACCTGCCCGATATAGATGATACCGGAACTCCGCTGGCGACGTCGCTGACGACTGCGGCAATAAGCTCTCCGAGCCTGACTATCAGCATACCATTTTCTGGCTCTATGGTAAAAGGATAGTCGTCAAACTGGTTTATATCATCCGGTGCCAGCATCTCAAGCTCGATAGCTGCCTGGGCTTCGAATTCAATCTCGCCCCTGATGCCGGCTAGCGCCGAGATGGTGTCGAAAAGGCGGCCGGCGCTTGAGGTAAGCGGCGCGTTAAGGCCCTGCTCCAGTTGCCTTGTGATAATCTCCACCTCTTCGGCGGGTACCCGGCTGATAATCGGCAGGTTTTCCCGGGGCGTTTCCTTCCCCAGCAGTGTAAGGAGATAGCCCAGCGCCATGCGGTAAGGCTTGCGGATGGCGATGTCGCCGCCGGGCATGGGGACGTACTCCAGGTGGGCAACCCGCTTGAAACCCTGCAAATCGCAGACCAGGAACTCACCGCCCCATATATTGCCGTCGGTTCCATAGCCGGTGCCATCGAAGGCGACGCCGATAACCGGTTCCTGGACTTCGTTTTCCACCAGGCAGCTGACAATGTGGGCGTGGTGGTGCTGTACCGGGATGGTCTTTAGGCCTCTTTCGGCGCCGGTCTTGAGGGCGTACTTCGTGGCGTGATACTCGGGGTGCATATCGTGGGCGATAATTTCGGGTTCAATACGGAACAGCCTCTGATAGAGACCGATGGTGTCCTCAAAGTGCTCCAGCGTCTCTTCGTTGTCCATATCGCCGATGTGCTGGCTTAAAAAGGCATATTTGTCCTTGGTCAGGCAAAAGGTGTTCTTCTCCTCGGCGCCGCAGGCGAGAATCTGCTTTGATTGAAAAGGTAGCATGATGGGTGATGGCGCGTGACCGCGAGCCCGCCTGAGTGCCCGTGCCTTATCTCTCTCCACCAGGTAGACGCCGTCATCGTAGCGGGAATAGATATCCCGGTTGTGGAGCACGAAGTAATCGGCAATGCCATTGAGCCGGCGTATCGCCTCGTCGTTATCCTTACAGATGGGTTCTTCACTGATGTTACCACTGGTCATGACCAGCGGTATTGCCGCATAGTGTAGCAGTATGTGGTGCAGCGGCGTCGAGGGGAGCATCACCCCCAGGTATTTATTCCGCTCGGCGACTTCATTTGTTATGTTTGAGACATCCCTCTGCCACTTGAGGAGAACAATAGGGGATTGGGCGGATAGCAGTAGCTCTTCTTCCCTGGGGGATACCAGGCAGTGTTTCTTTATCTCCTTGAGGGAAGCCATCATCAGAGCGAAGGGTTTTCCGGGCCGTCTTTTTCGTTGCCTGAGTCGTGCCACAATCCCCTGGTCGGTGGCGTCACAGGCGAGCTGAAAACCGCCCATACCCTTGATGGCGACGATATTGCCCTTGTCCAGCAGTTCGGCGGCTTTTTCTAGAACATCCCGGCAGGCGATGATGGTGCCTGCCCCGTCCGCAAGTTGCAGGCTGGGCCCGCATTTAGGGCAGGCGTTGGGCTGGGCGTGGAAGCGGCGGTTCAGCGGGTCGTCGTACTCAGCCTGGCAATCCGGGCACATGGTGAAGTGGCGCATCGTGGTCAGCGGGCGGTCGTAGGGGATGTCCTTGATGATGGTAAAGCGGGGCCCGCAGTTGGTGCAGTTGGTAAAGGGGTAGAGATAGCGGCGGTTATCGGTGTCTAATATCTCCTTAAGGCACTCGGGACAGGTGGCGATGTCACCCGATATCGGCTGGTAGTCCCCGGCTTTAGCCCTGCTCTTCAGTATGCTGAAACCGGCACCGCCCTTTATCGATAGAGCTTCGGTGGTAATATCCCGTATGTGGGCTACTGGAGGGGCTTCCTGCTTCAGCGAGGCGAGAAAACGATTCAGCTCTGCTTCCTGCCCCTCGACCTCGATGGTGACATTCCCCGAGGTGTTTCTTACCCAGCCGCTAAGGTTAAATTTATGTGCAAGCCGGTAGATGAAAGGTCGGAAGCCGACCCCCTGTATCACCCCGCGTACCTCGACCCGTAGCCGTACCGGGGAACCCACTTCAAGTGGAGTGCTTTTCATTACTATATTGTATTAAACAGGGAGGTGATTGGCAAATGCCGGCCGAGGATACATATCCCCAAGCCGGCATACCTGAGTGATTCGTCACTTGGCGGGTGTTTGACTGTCGATACCAGCCACGGTAGAGACTGGCTGGAAACCGAGTTTCAAACCAGGGCTGGTGCCGGCAGATACCATTTAGACAAAGAGAAACACTAGTGCGCCCGTAATTATGCTGACCAGCCAAACGCTAAGCGCGGCCGTCATAACACGGCGGGCACCCGGGTCTTTTCGTGCCGACCGTACCAGCGCATAGCCGACTATCCCCAATGCGACTAAAAACAGGGGGAGAGTAATTAAAAAGGTTAGCGTATACATAACCCCTGACTCCTTCTACTAAAATTCCTGCACAGTTCCTGTATTACCCCGACCGCCTTATCGGCGGCAAGCTGCAGGGGTGGTGATAGCTCTGTGCCCCACTCCATGCTCTGTGGCTGGGTAACGAGGAATTTGATCTCGGGCTCATTGCCGATGAGCCCCCACATCTGCACCAGGTCAAGAACGCCGACCTGGTGGAATGATAGAATTACCTTGCCCGGTTCGGCCAGGTCTGGTCCCGGCTCAAGGAGCTTGAGTTCTCCCGGAGGCGACGGCAGTATCATGACGTCCACCACTATCAGCCGCTCCACCCCTTCCAGGTGGCCGAGCAGGTTGAATCCGCCGACGCCACCCTCCTCTATTCTGATGTGGTCTGGCAGACCAGCCTCTTTCAAGCGGCGGACAACATGGACGCCAAAGCCCTCGTCACTCATAAGTATGTTGCCCAGGCCCAGCACCATCGTTGTTCCGTTACCGGTTTTCTGTGTCATAGATAACTCCACTCCCGTGGTTCTATTACTCTTCCTCGCTATTTCCCACCATAAAGACCTCTTTTGTCTCTTTGAAGCTATCCCGGACAACAAGGTAAGTATGAATAATAAGGAATATAACAAATATCCACATGGTAATGTAATGGGCTATACGGGTGTTGACCTCGGTGCCGAAAATGCCGTAGTTTAACCATCCCAGCCAGCCGTCGGGATACATTAAAGCGAAACCAAAGACTATCTGGAAAATCGCCAGCAAGAAAATGAAAGTATAGGTCAGCATTTGCAGGGGGTTATATTTCTTTGTTAGTTTAGGCATATCGCAAAGGTGCATATAATGGGCGATAACCCTGGGGAGTAATGCTATATCCCTGAAGTTCCACAGGAAGGACGACCAGTCCCGGTTCTTGCCGAAAAACATGAGTATAACACGGAGCACTACCGATATGGTCAAGACGCCAGCGGCGAAGAAGTGCACCCCGCGCATCAGTGCCATGAGAAATCCCCAACCGTTATCTATAAAGGGATAGTGGATATAAAAGCCGGTGACTATCAGGAGGAGAACCGACACTAAGATTAGCCTAAGAAGGATAAGAAATACCGTTGGGTGTCGTTTTATTTGAACATCTAAATTTGCCATTCTACTCATTACCCCCTTAAATTACCTTATGAACCTTGATAACGTTTGTCTTCGGGTCAATCAGGTGGACGGCGCAGGCCAGACAGGGGTCAAAGGAGCGTATGATGCGCACCAGGTTGATCGGGTTGTCGACATCGGGCACCGGGGCGCCGATTAGCGACTCCTCGTAGGGACCTCGCACGCCCTTTTCATCCCGTGGCGAAGCGTTCCAGGTGCTGGGGACCACAATCTGGTAGTCCTTGATGCGACCATGCTCGATGTTTACCCAGTGAGCCAGTGCTCCGCGTGGTGCATCATAGGTTCCCATGCCCTGTGCCGACTTCGGCACCGGTATATCTTTCATACCCACTATCGGGCCAGCAGTGGCTATGTCAATCAGGCGGTCGAGCCAGGTAAGCCCGGCCTCACCGATTATCCTGGACTCGATAGCGCGGCAGAAGTGACGGGCGACTGCCCCCGGCTGGGCGCCGATAGCGATGAGCTCCATCAGCTCGGGGTATTGATTGACCAGACCTCTGGCTAGAGGACCAACCTCCATAGGGTTCCCCTTGTAGCGTGGCGCTTTAACAAATGAATAAGCGTCCTCTTTTCTCGGATTGAACTTGGTCATGCCCTCGCTGGGGTGAAGACGGTCGGTGCCGTCCGGGTAATCGTACCAGGAATGTTTGACAGCCTCGGTAATCTGGTCGTAGTTAACCGATTCCGCCGGGTTGAGAGCCCCGCCGATGATAGCGCCGCCTTTGAACAGGTGGTTGCTGCCACCGAAGGAGCGGTCGCTGCTGCTGGCCGGGTCGCTCTCGGGGAACATAGGGTAGCATAGATAGTTTTGATGCCCACCACCCAGGCCTGCCAAAGCCAGTGGTAACAGCGGCCCGGTGCCGACTGCTATTACGTCAGGGATGTAGACGTTATTGACGAAGTCCACCTGCTCTTCCCACAGGGCTCTGGCTTCTATAAGCTGTTCCCTGGTGGGGGTAGCCATACAGCCGCCGACATTGATAGTATTTGGGTGGGGCAGTATACCGCTGATGGCTCCCATCATTTTATTCGATTTGGCTTTAAGCTCTACCGCCTTGATGTAGTGCGATACCAGCGTGGTAACCGTTTCCGGGTCGTTGATGGAATACTCGTCTGGTGTGTAACGGGGGGTAAAGGGTGAGGTGTCGTTGTGTGTTACCAGATAGACGATTTTATCCTTGATGGCTAATAATCCCGGGTCGTTACCGGTATAGCTGGCTATCGCCATTATGTCCAGGTAGTCGAGAGCTGAAAGCACATAGAAATGGATAAAGTGGTCGCTCATGTACTCGCCGGAGCAGGAGAGGTTGCGCATTATCCTGCCTGCCTCCGGTACATCGATGCCAAAGGCATCATCCAGGGCATGAACCGAGGCGATAGTGTGTACCCCAAAGCATACACCGCAGATACGGCTGGTTATATATGGGGCGTCCCTGGGGTCTTTGTCCTGTAGTATAATTTCCCAGCCGCGTGCCATAGTGCTGGCGGACCAGGCATCTTTGACCACGCCATCTTCGATCTCTACCTCAATCCTGAGGTGGCCTTCAATACGCGTTATGGGGTCGATTACAATACGCTGTGCCATTTAACTCTCCTTCCCGCCTTCCTTCATTCGGCTGATGAGCATATCGATACCAACACCGGCGGCAGTAACGCCGGCGATAGTAGCCATTACCTTGTCTATGTTTACCCTGCCGATGCCCGGCAGTTCCACGTCAAACCGGCGTTCGTAAAGCGGGCTGAAGGTCTCGTAGAACTCGGGCTCGCTGCAGCCGATACAGGGTGCGTTGGATGCGATGCAGTAACTCGTTCTGTTGTTCCACAGCCGTTTCCAGCAGTCCTGGTGTGACCAGGGACCGCGGCAACCCTTGAGATAGAGGCACCACCCCTGCTGGTCCGGGTCTCCCCAGTCTGTGAGGAAGCGCCCGGCTTCAAAGCGGCCACGCCGCTCACAGTTCTCGTGCTGTAGGGTACCGTAAAAGGCGAGCGGTCGGTTGAAATCGTCCAGCGGTGGTACCGTGCCAAAGGTCAGATAGTGGATAATAACCGCCACCAGCCGCTCAGGGTGTAGCGGGCAGGTGGGCAGGTTGATAACCGGCTTATCTCCGGTAACATTGTCATAGTAGTGGTGCTTCTTGGTGCCGCGGAAAAGGTAACCGACGGCATCGGTGGGACCGGCGGCGGGGATGCCCCCGAAAGTGGCGCAGGAACCAATCGGAATGATAGCCGCCGCATTTTCTGCGGCATCATGTACGATATCCCTGAAGGTTTTGCCGCCGACTGTGCAATAGAGCCCGTCTTCGGCCAGGGGGATTGAGCCCTCTATCACCAGAATATAGCCGCCCTCGGCGATTGTTGCCTCCAGGGCTTCTTGGGCATGGTATCCTGATGCGGCCATAGCGGTTTCGTGGTAGCGTAATGATATGGTGTCCAGAATTAGCGAGATTGCCAGTGGTTCCTGACTGTTGAGGAAGGACTCGGTACAACCTGCGCAGTCCTGTCCTTCAAGCCATATTACAGCGGGCTTGCCTGAGGTCGATTCCAGGGCTTTAACCACCTTCGGTGTTAGCGCCTGGCTCAAGCCCAGCAGGGCTAGTGACGCACTGGCAATCTTAAGAAAGTCTCGTCTTGTCGTTTTGGGTGGTCTTAATAAAAATGTATCCATTCATAACTCCTTTCGCCAAGATAGTACCTGTTACCTGGAAATTGTCCGCGGATGTTTAGTAGCGGGTTTTTGCGGCGTTTAAGACTGGATACCTATTGCCCCTTGTTCATACACTCTCCTTTTCTAAATAGTTAATAACCATGCCTTGGTTGGTTTGGATATGGAGGCAAAGAGCATATTCATTTTTAGAAAATAGCAGTGAATAAACATATCACAATATATAGATGATGTCAATAGTTAGGTATGTCAGGCATAGAATTGTAAAAGTAGTGATAGTTTTACGCCTTTATCTGGCAAATTGATGGTGGTTAGTGATGTGAGTGTGGTATCAGCTTTTAGGTGGGGGTAGTTTAGGAAATCGGATTCGGGTATGGCTTTCTATCGTCGCTGGTTATCGTTTCCTGCCGGCAGGGCTCACACCGGCTGAGATGAACCGTTCGGCGTATTCGCACCTTTCCCTGCCCGTTATACTCTCCGCCTGGCTGTAGTTACAGCGGAAATCAATCTGCCTTGTGGCTGGCACCAGCTCGATGAGGTTCTGTGAGCACTCGTCAGCACACAGCCCGCAACCGTTACATTTTTCATAGTCTATAACGGCTATGTCCCTGTCATCATCTAGGTATATGGCTCCCTGGGGGCATACTGTGATGCAGTCTCCAAACCCAAGGCAGGCATAGGGGCACCTTTTATAGCCGCTGAGTAGACGGGCAGCAGCCCGGCACGATTCAATTCCGTGGTAGCTGAATATAGCCTCCGACTTCCCACCACAGTATATAATCGCCTTTTTGGCGGTGGCATCCAGATTAAGGCCGAGAGCCTCTTCGAGGCGGCTGACTGCCTCCGGGGACTGCAGTACGACGGAGCAGGGCTTCCTGTTTATCAGCTCGGGGCTCTCAGCTAGCAACCGAGCGTAGGCAAAACAGTTTTTATAGCCGCAGGCGCCGCAATCCGTTCCCGGCAGGGCTTTATCTATCGCCTCTGTTTTTTCTATGCCCTTCGTCTTGTATGACAGCCTGGCGTTTGCCAGGTATATTAACAACCCGAACAGCAGACCTATTGCCGTAACTACGATAATAATTATAGCCTGGTTCATTCTATATCATCCCGGAGAAGCCGTAGAATGCCAGCACCAGAAGCGCCGCCGTGATAAATGCTATCGGTAATCCCTTTATCGCTCTGGGACAGTCGGCGAGTTCCAGCCTTTCCCGTATGCCCGACATTATAGCCAGAACAAGGGTAAAACCGATACCGCCACCCAGGGCGGCGACCAGGCTCTCGACGAACGAATAGCCTTCGCTGTTGTTTATCAGGATGATGCCCAGCACAGCACAGTTGGTGGTAATAAGCGCCAGGTAAACGCCGAAGGCGTTATATAGGTTATAGTTCGTCCGCTTCAGGAACAGGTCTATTATCTGGACCAGCGAGGCGATTACCAGTATGTACATGAAGATATTCAGATATTCGGCGTTGAGGGGGGCGAGGATATAATTGTCTATGAGCCAGCCAGCAGCCGAGGCGATGAACATCACCAGGGTTACCAGTACCCCCATATTGACGGCGACACCCAGTTTCTTGGAGACGCCGAAGAAGGGGCAGAGCCCCAGAAATTTCACCAGGATGATGTTATTGATAAGCGCCATACTGATGAATATAGAGAAAAGCTCACTCATTCTTTATTGCTCCCGTCCACCGGAATAACGCCAGCAGCAGCCCGATAACCAGAAAGGCTCCGGCGGGTAGAATGAATATATATATGGGGCTGTCTCCGAGCCCGGGCAGTGTGAACAGGTCGTTGCCGAAAATAGATATACCGCCTGTTCCCAGTATCTCCCTGATAGAAGATATCAGGACGAGTGCCAGGGTAAAACCGATGCCGATTCCCAGCGCATCGGCAATGGAGCGGGTTACCGTATTCTTGGAGGCGAAGGCCTCTGCCCGGCCGAGTATTATACAGTAGGCTACAATCAGTGGCAGGTATATGCCCAGCGCTTTGTGTAGGGCTGGAACATAGGCCTGGAATAACATATTGGCTATGGTGACAAAAGTGGCAATGATAATGATAAAGGTCGGGATTCTCACCGTGCTGGGGATGTAGTTCCTTATCAGGGATATTATGGTATTGGATGTCAGCAAGACGAAGGTAACAGCGGCGCTCAGGCCCAGCGCATTCTCCAGCGACGTGGTCACCGCCAGCGCCGGGCACAGCCCGAGGGCTAAAACGAAGATCGGATTGGAGGTTACTAATCCCTTGGCAAACTCTTTTATAAACCCGGACAACCCTTTTACTCCCTTATTGTTAGATTTTAATTCAGATATTCAATCTTTTCCAGCGCCGCTTCCCTAGCAGCGTTGACCACTCCCCTGGAGCTTACCGTAGCCCTGGTTACGGCATCTACTTGTCCACCTCCCTCGCCAACCTGGCTCAGGTAACAATCTTCAATCTTTAATCCGATAAATTGCTCAAAAAAATTACTACGGACCAGCATTTGCCAATACGACCAAGTCTCATACTGTGAGGTTACAACGATACTTTTTATCGTCTCTTTATCCTCAAGCCCGACCAGAACGACAATATTAAAGTTGAATCCCCAGCTTCGTCCATAAAAGGCGTAACCAATCTCTTTTCGCCCATTATTGTACAAAGTATATATCTCTGTATCCTCGTCAAAGATGTAAAAACTGGCTTCCGGGAATATTCCTTGAAGTAGTTCCAGCGTCTCCTGGTCTTGCCTGGCTTCTATAACCGCACGGGTAATACTCTCCGAAGCAACAAGCAGTGATACAGCTATAACAATCACCAGGGTGATTAAAAATATCGGATAAAGCCTCTTCGGCTGGTCAGCCTTCACTTTTCATTCCCTTCTTAAAACCGTACGGTTTCACCGTGGCGTATCTGTCGATAAGCGGGGTAAGGGCATTCATGATAAGGATAGAGAAGCAGACCCCCTCCGGCATACTGCCGTAGAGCCTTATTAAAACCGTTAATACGCCGGCACCCAGGCCGAAGATGAGCCTGCCCCGGCGGGTGATGGGGGAGGTGACGTAGTCTGTAGCCATAAAGAAAGCCCCCAGCATAAGCCCTCCGCTGAGGACGTGAAAGACGGCGTCTTGCCCCAGAGCGAAGCTGAGGAGAGCTACCGTCCCGATGTAGGCTACCGGAGTCCTCCAGTCTATAATACGCAGTGCTATCAACAGAATACCGCCGAGCATTATCAGGAGGGTCATGGTCTCGCCTATCGAGCCACTGGTGTTACCCAGAAAAAGCTCTTTATAGAGCAGGAGATTATCGGCTTCCCAGATGAAGGTTCCGCTCAGGGGGGAAGCGGAGGTAACGGCATCAAAGCTGAAGCCCGTTGGCGCTATCCAGGTCGTCATCTCAATCGGGAAGCTGACCTGCAAGAAAGCCCTGCCCGCCAGCGCCGGATTGAATATATTGTGCCCCAGGCCGCCGAATGCCTCCTTGGCGATAGCGATGGCGAAGAATGAGCCCAGCGCCACCATCCATAAAGGTATCGTTGGCGGCAGGGTCAGGGCCAGGAGGAGCCCGGTGATGACGGCACTGCCGTCCATGACAAAGGCTTTTCTTCTCAGTTTCTTGGACACATATTCCGTCAGCACCGCCGTGGCTACGCTGACGGCTATTACCAGGAGGGCATTATAGCCGAAGTAGTAGATGCTGGCCGCGGTCGGCAGCAAGAGGACGAGCATCACGATGTACATTATCTTGGTAGTTGATAGTCCCCTCCAGAGATGTGGAGCGGGAAAGACCAGAGACCCTGTCGGTGGCGCTTTTTCCCTGTTTTTACCCTGTAACACTATTCGCCTTTCTGGCAAGTTCTACCTTGGCTATCTTTATATACTGCAGAATGGGTATATTCGCCGGACATACATAGGTACAACAACCGCAATCCAGGCAGTCGTCTATATAATAACGGCGGCAATCATCATACCTGCCGGCTCTGGCGTACCGGGCTAATGTAGAAGGTTCGAGACGCACGGGGCATACCTCCAGGCAGCTCCCGCACCTGATACAGTCCCGCTCTTTTACCGGTCTACTCTCTTTCACCAGCAGGCAACTGGTGCCCTTGGTCACTGGAGACTTGAGGTCGGGCTGCGATACGCCGGTCATGGGTCCGCCAATAATAACCTCACCGGCTTCGCTTTCCATTCCGCCGCAGTAATCTATCAGGCTGCCGAGCGGCGTGCCCAGCCTTACCAGCAGGTTTTTGGGCTTTTTAACGGCGCCGGTTACGGTTACCACCCGCTCGATAAAGGGCTTACCGTCAACAACCGCATCATGAATGGCTTTGGCTGTGCTGACGTTGTTAACAACGACGCCAACATCAAATGGCAGTCCATTAATTGGCACCTGCCTGCCTAGTATGGTCTCAATGAGTGTTTTTTCAGCACCTATTGGATATCTCGTTTTCAGGGGGACTATCTTGAAGCCGTTATTATCGCCCATCGACGCTATCAATTCCTCCAGGTGCTCTATGGCGTCGCGCTTGTTGTCCTCTATGGCGATATATATGTTGTCGGGGGAGACCACCTTTCTTATAATGTTCAGCCCGGACAGTATCTTATCCCCGTATTCCAGCATCGCCCGGTGATCGGTGGTAATATACGGCTCGCATTCACAACCATTGAGTATTAACGTGTCTATCCTGGTACCTTCAGGCAGTGATAGCTTGGCGTGAGAGGGAAAAACGGCTCCTCCCAGCCCGACTATACCGGCCTCCCTTATCTTCTCAAGAATCTCTTTTACCGAAAGCTCGTCGGGGTTGGCGGGGGCGTCCAGTTTTACCCAGTCGTCCTTGCCATCAGAGGTTATCAGCAGTGCCTGCTTATACTGCCCGGTGCCGGGGTCTATGAGGGTGAGGATATCGGAGACCTTACCGGATACGGTGGCGTGGACCGGGGCGGAGATAAACTCCTCGGAATCGCCTATCTTCTGACCGGTGACAACCTTATCCCCCTTCTCGACCAGGGCCTTACACGGCGCTCCCGGGTTCTGGCTGAGGGATATGATAACCCTTTGCGGCAAGGGGGCTACCTCGATAGGGCTTTGGGCGGTGATTTTACAATCAGGCAGACGCACTCCGTAGCGGAAGCCCCTCTTTTTCAGTCTTATATCCGTTTTAATACCCTTCACTTTACCTGGTTGAAAACTTTATATTGATGGTTGCTTATGTTGCCGGAAAGCTGTCGGTGCGGTAGCTCCTCAGATCCTTATCAATAAGCAGTGCTTCGGTATCGGGTAGCTTTTCTATCAGGGCCAGGGCTTCATCCTTACCCATTACAATGCAGGCAGTAGCCAGGGCGTCGGCACGGGCGGTATTGCTGGCAAGCACGGTAGCGCTGGATAACTCAGCGGGCGAGAGCCCCACCCTCGGGTCAATAATATGATGATAGCGATAGTCGCTGGTGAAGGCTGATTCGTAATCGCCCGAGGTGGCGATGGCGCCGCCGCTGGAGCTGATAACCTGATAGTAGCCGCCGGCGTTCCTGGGGTTTGCCACACCTATTCTCCATGGGTCGCCGTCCTGGCTTGTGCCACTAAAGCACATATCGCCGCCAGCCTCGACCAGCACTCTATCGTTACCTCGCTCTCTTAGCAAGCCGGCTGCCAGGTCGACAATGTAACCCTTGGCAATGCTGTCCAGGGTGATACCGGTGCCAGTCTTTGCCAGGGTTATGTCCTGGCCCATGATATTAATCATCCTGTAGTCTACCAGTTTCTTAATCTCGGCGAGGTCATCGGCGGTCGGTGGAGCATTATATTTCTGAAAGCTTTCCCGATTGAGTTCCAGCATCGGCAGTACGGTAATATCAAAGGCGCCGCTGGTTAATTCGGCATACTGTAGAGATTGTTCCATTACTTCGACTAGTTCCCTGGAGGCATTTGTTATTTGCCCCGTCTTGTTGAGATAGTAAAGCTCGCTGGCTGGGTCGAAACGACTTAGGATACCAGACAGACGATTTATCTCGGCAAAAGTACTCTGAGCCATATCTTGGGCCCTGTCTTTATCAGTATCAACCACCTTGATAGTGATAAAAGTGCCCAGGAGAGCCCTTGTCTCGGTATAGGTTTTGAGATCAGGCTCGGCAAAGAGCTCCTTCAGGGTGATGCCGCCGACGGCCAGGATACCGGCACCGATGGCAGTAATGCGTATAAAATCACGCCGAGAAAGTTCCCTTTTCATATCAGTTCTGCCCCCCCCAATTTCCCTTGCTCGTCTTTTTGAAACACTTTCTACCTTATGGATTCGACCTTTTCCAGCGCTGTTTTTCGAACAATATCAACCACCTCGGCCTCGTGGGATATCGTTCCATTTGATGAATAAACGGTAGCAGTGGCAGAGGTGCCCCTCAGGGAGCGGGTCTCTTCATACTTGCCCAAGGGGGTATTAATATAAGCGGTTGGGCTGGAGAATAAAGCTACGGCTATGAGCCCGTGGGGTCTCCTTAGTCCGTTCATGTTAACCGTCCGATGGTGTGTTACTCCATGCTGTATTTATCTATAACTCTTGAGAAAGACAATAATACGGATGATAGTTCCTTATAACCTAGCACAGATTTGTGACTTGGCGCAATAGTATCCGGGTTGCCTGGCGGCTCTGGCGAGCTGGCTCTCGGTCACCTGGACTTTTGGAAGTAATAGCCGACACCGGGCTCGGTCATAATATATCTCGGTTGGGTGGGGTCTGGCTCTATCTTATGGCGCAGGTGCCAGATGTAGATACGTACATGGTCTGTATCGTCGGCATACTCCCAGCCCCACACCTTTTCCAGAAGCTGCTTATGAGTGAGAATGCGACCGGCATTCTCCAGCAGGAGGGCGAACAGCTTGAACTCGGTTGGGGTTAGCCTGGCTCGCTCCCCGTTGACAATAACCTTTCGTTCAGCCACATCTACGGTGAGGAAGACGTCGTTGTAGGTGGTCTTCTTGATTCCCTGCCGGGGGGTTGATTCGGCACGCCGTAGTATTGCTTTTAACCTCGCTACCAGTTCCTTATTACCCACCGGTTTGATGAAGTAACCATCGGCGCCGTGGTCAAGCCCATAGACTATGTCCGACTCGGACTTCTGTTCGCCAGTGACGATGACGATAGGTACATCGCTAATCTCGCGGATGCGGCTGCAGGTCTGCCAGCCATCCATCTTGGGCATCATCACATCCAGAAGCACCAGGTCCGGCTTATGGGCAAATAGGAGCCGCAGGGCTTCCTGCCCATCGCCGGCAGTCAGAACCTCGTATCCGTTGTGGCTGAGGTAACTGCTGACCATCCTGACGAAGGCAGGCTCATCATCGACTACAAGAATCTTCTTATCCATTGCTATCTCATTAACGCTAGGCGTTATCCTTACAGTGCTGAAGCAACAACTCGGCGACCGTTTCACGCAGTTCGCGGGTATTGATTGGCTTTGATAGGTAGGTGTTACAGCCGGCGTTGATAGCTTTCTCTCTGCTACCTTTCATGGCATAGGCAGTGACGGCAATAACGGGGATATAACAGCAGTCTGGCACCTGCCTGAGTCTTGCGGTTACCTCGAGGCCATTCATTTTTGGGAGCTGTATATCCATTATGATGAGGTCTGGTTTGTCCTTGACCGCTATTGATATTGCCTGTTCTCCATCGGTAGCTTTAAGCAACAAATGGTTCTTTGCCCTCAGGGTCATTTCAATCAGTCTCATGTTCTGGGCGTTGTCTTCAACAATGAGTATCTTCTCTTTCACCGTCCGTTTATCTCCTTTGATATGGCTAGCAGGCTACCGACAGTGGCAGGGTAAAGGTAAACCGGCTCCTCCTGCCGTATTGGCTCTCTACCCAGATTTGTCCGCCGTGCCGCTCTACGATTTTTTTGGAAATCGCCAACCCCAGTCCAGCCCCGTTCTTCCTGCTGGCTATGGTGGTATTTGCCTGGTAAAAGGGTTCGAATATCCTTTCCTTATCTTCCCTCTTGATACCGATGCCGTTATCAATCACGCTGACATAACACTGGTTATCCTTCCTGATGACTTCAATCCTGATCTTGCCTCCATCAGGGGTAAACTTGGCCGAATTGCTCAGCAGGTTGAGGAGCACCTGTTTTATCTTTATCTCGTCGCCGTAGACCGGGGGCAGGCCGTCCTCTACCACAATATCAAGGGCTTGCTTTTTTGGTGCCAGTATCGGCATAACGGTCTTTCTAAGCCACTTCGTTACATCTTTAAGGGAGACAGTGGTCATGCTGAGTTCCAGCTTGCTGGTTTCCAGCTTGGAAAGGTCAAAGACCTCGTTGATTAACTGTAGTAGGTGTCGACTGCTGGTCAGGACATCGTCGAGGCACTGCCTCTGCTCGTCATTCACCTTACCCGGTATCTCGTCTAGCATAAGCTCGGAGAAGCCGATGATGACATTGAGCGGGGTGCGCAATTCGTGGGACATACTGGCCAAAAACTCGGACTTGAGCTTGCTCGCCGCCTTCGCCTCCTTGGTTTTTTCCAGAAGTCTCTGCTGTTGCTTCACCAGCTCCTTGTTCTGTATATCCAGTTGCCTTATTTTCTCGTGGAGTGTCTCGTAGAGCTCGGCGTTCTTTAAAGCCGGTCCCAGACCTTCACCGATAGTGTTCAGCAGGCTGATGTCTTCGGAGCTGAAGCTGTGCAAACTATGGCTGGCGATAATCAGTGTGCCTATAACCTGGCCGCTTGATTTCAAGGGTACGGCGGCGATAGACCGGAGCCCCTCCTGTTTTACCGGGTCATCAACCAGATGAGGATATTTTAAGATATCCTCTATCACAACGGGTATATCTGATAGAGCAATCCTACTGGTGATAGTATTACCGACGGATAGTCCCTTTATACTATCCAGAATTGTACCCAGAGAACCACCGCGGGTGATGGTGGTCACCCCATCTCCCTGCTCGTCGGCGAGAATGATAGCCGCCGTCTCTACAGATAACAGCTCTACTACTTTATCAAGGGAGATATTTACCACACTTTCTAGATTCGGGGAATTGGTGGCTATCTGGGCAACCTCCTGGAGGACGATACGCTCCTTTATACTTCTCTCCAGGGCGCAGAGAAGCTCTTTATTCTCCTGCTTGGTAGTCCCTTCTATGGTCGTTCTGAAAACCATTTTATTACTCACCTCGCCTTTGCTTGTGCTAGCTCTCTTGTTAGTATATGGTTTATGTTCTCGTTTAGCTTATCAATGTCTATCGGCTTGGCAATGTTAGGCACCTCGTTTTTCATGAGGAAGTCGTTGGTAGTTTCCTCCATAACATCGCCGGTAATAAATATAACCCGCCGTACCAGAGCCGTGCGTATATCTTTAATATGTTGATATAGCTCGATACCGCTCATGTTGGGCATATTTATATCCAGCAGGATAACACTGTACCCTTCGTTTTTAATCCTGTCCAGGGCATCACTGGCGTTATCTACGGTTTTTACCTCATATCCCCATTCGGATAACAGGTGGTTAAGGAAGGCAAGAATAGCCTTTTCATCATCTACCACCAGTATTGTTGTTCCCTCCCTATTTGAGGGTTCGATGCCATTTATTTCTAACTTGCCTTCCTGTTTGGCATCGGCGGCGGCAGACAGCTCGACGACGAATGTAGCTCCCTTGCCTGGCTCGCTCTCGGCATATATCTTGCCTTTATGGCGGGTAACGATGCCATGGCAGACGCTTAAGCCGAGCCCTGTTCCTTTACCCACCCCTTTGGTAGTAAAGAAGGGATTGAATATTTTATTCAGGTTTTCCTTACTAATCCCGGGGCCATCATCGTTAAAAGATATACGGATGCTGTCATTTAATCTTTCTGTCTTAACATATAGTTTGCCACCGCCGTGTGCCTCTATCATTATCTGCTCGGCGTTTATGATGATATTGAGAAATACCTGCTGGAGCTGGCTACCATCGGCAATGGTACTTGGCAGGTCGGGGGCAAGCTGATTGGTGACCTTGATGTTATGCACCTCCATTTCATATGAGCGTAGTTTCAGGATTTCTAATATGAGCTCATTAACATCAACAGACTCCTGGCCTGGTTTATGCTGGTGGGCGAAGGTAAGCAGCCCGGAGACAATCTTGGCAACACGTTGGGCTTCACTGTTAATTACTCCCAGCCCTTCTTTTATGTCGTCGGGGACATCCCGATTCATTAACAGCTGGGCAAAACCGATAACACCGGTTAATGGATTGTTTATCTCGTGGGCTATGCCTGATGCCATCTCACCGATTAGGGCCAGACGGCTGGAGACATCAAGCTCCTGTTGCAGTTGCTTCTTCTCCTCCTCAGCCTTCCTTCTCTCTGTAATATCTGTAGTCAGTGCCACCCATCCATAGCGCTTTCTATTAGATTTTATCGCCTGTATACTCACACTAACCCATACTTCAGCGTTTTTTGTCCTGTGTAACTGCTCCTCCTGATAGTAGTCCTTGGCTTCAAGCTTCTTGAATCGCTTTGCATTTTTATCTGGTGAGGTCTCCACTATCTCAATGACATCAAACAGCTTCTTGCCGATAGCCTCGGATGCCTTGACCCCATATATCTGCTCGCTCACTTTGTTCCAATGAGTTATGGCATACTCCATATCAGTAGCAATCACACTTTCCTGAATGGACCTAAAGGCAGCGTCTGAGAACCGTAGCACTTCCTCTGCCTGCTTGCGCTCGGTAATATCATGTTGAACCTCGACTATATTCTCAATTATTCCATCAGAACCGAGTAGTGGAAAACATGAAATCTCCATGACTAAATCCTGCCCATTACTATCTTTGTGGGTGTGTTCAACCCTCGTCACGTTCTTAGTTTTTATAACTTTCTGCATTGGGCAGGAATCCTGTGCCCTAGAGCAGGGTTGTGATAAATGGTGAGTAACCTCATAGCATTTTCGTCCTATTATGTTTTCAAGGCTATTGCTGTAATGCTTAATAAAGCAGCTGTTTACATCCGTAATGTTGTGGTTCAAGTCCATTACCATAACAGCTTCATACATGCTGTTTAGGATTCTGTCAATGT